>Ga0265339_10000099_pt1 | contig 72992 bp, 55 predicted proteins | sample 4CB219metaG_FD_202085 | JGI IMG/M metagenome (GOLD analysis project Ga0265339, IMG submission 202085) | Rhizosphere microbial communities from Carex aquatilis grown in University of Washington, Seatle, WA, United States - 4-CB2-19 metaG | ecosystem: Host-associated > Plants > Roots >... | reverse complement strand
CAGATTCATTGGTTGTTCCAACTGATGCACTTCTCGTTAGCAGCATTCAGGTTCTTAGCGGTTGGTCCAGTGTTCACGATACTGGCGCTCCCGGAGCCTCGAGCGGTTGGATGTCCCTGGTTAACTCGCCCTCAAGAAGCGGAAACGCACGCAAGTTTGTTACTGCCTTTTCTAACTTCGGCGACAATCGATACTCCAATTCATTTGGAGATGACACAACTTCAACAAACTTCCTTTACGACGCTTGGGTGTACATCGCCAGCCCTTCGACCATGATTGGTAACCTCGAGTTCGATCTCAATCAGACGATGGAAAATGGCCAAACCGTTATCCTTGGTGTCCAATGCGACGGGTATGCGAGCCGATGGGATTACACCGTGAACAAGGGAACTCCCCAGAACCCAAATGATCAATGGCAGAGTTCGAGCGCCTACTGTAACCCGCGTGGCTGGAGCACCAATGTCTGGCATCACGTGCAGATCAGCTATTCGCGTGACGACTCAGGCGTCGTTACTTATCATGCCGTGTGGCTCGATGGCCTCGAGGAGCCCATCAATGCAACTGTTTCCTCGGCCTTCGCGCTTGGGTGGAGCCCCACTCTCTTGACAAACTTTCAAGTCGATGGACTTGGCTCGGCAGGTACTTCAACCGTCTATTTAGATGAATTGGTTGTATACCGGTGGTGAGTAAGAGAGTCCCATGCTGTGGTGTGCTTGGCGACAACGGCTTTCCGAGATCAGAAGTGTCTAAAGTAGCTCACGCAGCCGGCCGCGAGACCGGTTTGTCCAACTGCGGCTGTTCGTGAGATGAATTGCCAATCACGCCATGTTGGCGGCCACCGTTATCGCTCTTGAAGTTGAGTCGCGATAGAGCCACTTTAATAACTTCTAGTTTTGCATCGGCGATCGACATCTCGGAAATTACGGCCCAACCCCCGAGCATTTGGCTAAGCGCCAGATACGCTCTCCGGTTCGTGAAAAGAAAATCGAGAGGATATTCAGGCTTGCGCTCACGCGCTAGTATCGGATTCGCATCGAGCAGATAGCTGATTTTGGGCTTCGGAACAAGGCAAAGAATGCACCGGGCGTAGCCGCGAATTGCAGAGCTACTTAGAGCCAAGTTCGCGAGTTCGTCATAGGTATATCGATCGAAGATAACCAAATCAGCATCGCAATGCTGAGCTCTCTTCGCAACTCGATTCAATGAGATGGCGTCGGCAAGATATAACAACAATCGAACGCACGTTACGGGCCATGATGTGACATTCTTGTCGCGCCGATTAATCGGCGCCGAAGGATGACCTACTCCTTTATCGCCTCTGAAGACAGTGTGTCCGACCGATTCTCTCAATCCTTTTAAGGTGGCGACATCTTCCCAGAAGCGGATCAGTTCGACCTTCAGGCCTTGGTTTTCGAGCCAGGTCTTAAGATTATCAATTTGTGTTGACTTTCCTGAGCCGTCGATCCCTGAAAAACTGACAAGCTGCGTACGATCACGTTTCGTAGCGCGTTCCATGAGGTTTGCTCCAAAAAACTGAATAGCTTTGGTCGCCGCGGTTCTAATTCGGGTGGCTAGGACTTCCATGCGAAAGCGCGGCAACTGTTCCGATCGCTATCGCGGCGCCGGCGACCACTCCGAGGCTTATGAGAATCGTGCGTACTCGGCGTTGCTTTGCAGGCGCAATTGCCGCGCCTGCGGGCCTTGACGCCGCAACGCCAGTAATCTTTTCATAGGGTGCTGCAGCCGTTCCGACGGGCTTCGCACCGTCGTCCTGTTGTTGCGTCCCCGTGTGAGATTGATCCGGCTGTTGTCCGCTTGGGGAACTGGATTGCGGACTAGGTGCGTCAGGAAGGCTCGTTGCTGCATTTTCGGACTGGACCGCTGCTGCACTCTGCGGATGTACCTGATTGTTGGCGGATGTCGAAGTACTTTGTATCGGAGGCGAGCTCTTTGCAATGGCCTGAGCCGGCTCTTGCTGAGGTGGCTGTGCATTTCCTTGTGCCCAAGGAACGGACATCAGGACAACTAAACAACCCGCGATTATCCGTCTCGTCTGGTCATTCGAGATTGTCATTGACATTTTCCTTCCGATTTCCTCAAGTCGTGACGAAGCGAATCAAGCAGCGTTCTCCGCCGCATTGTCTCCAACTTCAGAAAAATGCTTGAGCGAGCCAGCATCGCGCTTAGGTCGAGCAAAGCTGTCGATTGCCTCGGAAATACTGTCGAACATTGCGAAGAGGCGGGCGGCTCCCGTAACTTCAAGAATGCCTTCGAGCGACGCCGGAACTGCCGCAAGTCGTACATCGCCGTTTTGCTTTAAGGCTTCCTCCAGGCAAGAGAGCAGGCTAAGTACACCCGATCTGTCCATGTGCCTTAGCTTGGAGCAATCGAACACAATACGTGGGCGTTCGGCGGAAAGGCATTCCTCTAGCTCTGAAAGAACAATCCGTCCCTGTTCTGCGTTTAGCGCTTGTGGAAGCTGCCTTACGATGACTGTGCGTTTGCGAATCGACATTTCTTCCTCCTCGGTGGAGCCCAAGCCCCATTAGTTATGTTCTCCGTTCAATTTCTGTCTTGACGGTTCATACCTCAAGCCTTATCAAAACGATCTATCCGACGCTTCGCAGTAATCGCGCGAGCTCCGCTTCGGGATTGCGTAATGTATTCTTCAGTACATTTCTTCCATAGCTGAAGAGGGTCACAAGGTTGGTGTTGTACCAACAGCAGTCCATCATCTGAGGGGACAACCCACAGATGAACCTCAACTTCTCAAGACGAGGCGGCGTGGTTAGCATGGCAGCCACAAGGCGATGGTTGCCATCGAGAGCTGTTAGCGGCTCAGTCCTGTTGACGCCGATGAGAATAACGGCGCCCAAATCGGTTTCTGTTTCGTTGAGCTTGTCGCCAATTGATGCCAGCTTCGATAAAAACCGCCCATCGAGCGTATGCCGCCGCGAATCGAGGCCTTTGATAACCTCCATCATCGAGAAACTGCTGGGAGCAAGCTTTCGCCACTGGGCCCGGGGAAAGGCCTTGATTCGGCGGATGTCGCGTTCATCCAATTCCGCTTCATACCATTCCGTATCGGAAGGCAACTCTTTCCAGAGTGCAAGATGTCGGAGGTGGAGCAAGGCGCGTCGCTTTGCGTTTTCCGACACGTCTCCGAGGTTCGGATTCTTAACCAGGTTTCGCATCGAGTCCTGGTACTCCCGAAAAACGGGATAGCTGAAATCGCTCTTAAGGAATTCCGCAATGACCGCATCTTCCGACATGCGCCCAATCAGCCTTACTGGGGAGTAGCGTTCAACATCCGTCGTTGCGCCGCTTCGGGTCAGCGAGTCTAGCAGGAAAGGAATCGCAACCGATATAAGAAGCGCGATCATCAGCACCAACTGAACGAAAATCACTTGCGGGAGTGACGAGTGAAAGCGGCAGATTCCTGCAATGACTGCGACGCTATATGTCAGCTGTATCCAGCTCGTGTTTGCGATCTTGTAGGACATCTCATAGGTGATAATGACAACACTCAGTGAGTACACCACCGTCGTGAAGGCATAAAGCGCGAGCAAACTGGGGAGTCCAAAGTTCCCGGTTATATGAAAGTCAGAACCAAACAAGCGCATCCAGAGCGAAGCGGGGGCGATCCAAAGCGTAATCGCGAGGAGTGTGCCAGTACCGAAAACAAGCAAAAGTGAGGTTGCGATGACCGTCAGATCCCTTCTCTCGTTCTCATTTGTTCCGGCAACAAGCGGGAAAGTCGTATTGACAACTGCTGAGGAAAACGAAAAAATCACGCGGCCAACCATTGCAATGGCGGCGTATACTCCTGCAGTTCTGGCATTGAAAAAGTGCTTTACCAGAACGATGTCGCAATTGTTGATGAGTACTTGGCCGGAGAAGAAGACAAGCGCCTGTGAAGTCTCCCGCAAGGCATAAGACTTGTTGAGCGGATTTGGAATGCGGGCCGCTAATCGTGGAGAGATGGCGAAATACGCAATCACCAGAGCCGCAGCATTTGCGGCTATTACCCCGCGAACGCCAAAGCCCAACAAAATCAGTAGAAGAGTTCCTCCGAGTCGAACCGCTCCTTCCAGAACCAGATTGGCCGCGAGCCGACGAAATCCGCAGGCGCCTTGAACGTATCCGCGCCGGCATCCCAGCGGTACATAAAAAGCCGCGCCTATCGCAAGAATGGCTACAAGTGTGGAGTCAGGCAGGTTGAGATAGCCGGCAATGTTCGCTCGAAAGATGAACAAAAGACACGCAACGGTGAGTCCACAGGCAACGGCACTTCGGTGAAAGCCACGATAAGCCGCTGACTTACTTTCCGGAGATGCCTGCTGGGCAACTGCTTTCGTCGAAACGATCTGAAATGACAGTGTCAATGCGGAGAGCAGAGTCAAAAGGGTATAAACGACTGTGGCATGTCCGAATCCCTGGGGACCAAGAAACTGCGCCACGATGATGTTGTATGCCAAGTTGATTGCGGTAGTTAATCCGGAACCGGTGAGCAGGACTATGCTTCCTGACAAAATGCGAGCACGAAGGGTCGTCGTTTTTGCACTTCGGCTCATGAACATTCCTGGAGACTCCAATTCGCCAGACACAAGGGGGTTGTTAACCGGCAGCAATCAGGTTGGTGACATCTAATTCGGATGCCAAAACTGCTGATCTGGCTGCCCCATTTCCAATTCATTCGCGCCGTCGACGCCGTTGCGACAACCCACGTGTAACCAATTGCTTCTAACTAGTCATACGCATGTTTAGCCGATTGAGCAGCACCCTCCTCTTCCTCCTACTGTTTCAGCACGGATGCGCGGGCACCACTCCAACGCAACCGCACCCGTTGCAACATAAGGCAGTCGGAAATTCGCCCGAAGTCATAGCCCTTTATGAGGCATGGTTCGGCCACCCTCGACACATTTCGGTCGGCTATTCCTCTCAGGACCCCGCGACGATCAAGAACCAGATCAGCCATGCAAAGGCAATGGGGATTTCCGCCTTCGTGGTCGACTGGTACGGGGATCGAGAGCCGTATATTGACCGGAGCTATTCGTTAATGCAAAAGATCGCGGGGAAGTGGAAATTCCATGTCGCGATGATGTACGACGAGACCGATGAAGACGAGGGGGCGACTGACGAAGCGATCGCGGATTTTGCAATGTTTCACAACGTATATCTATCGGCGAATGCGCCTGGACGCCAGGCTTACCTCAGCTACGAGGGCCGCCCTGTGATTTTCATTTTCCCGAAAGGCAAGCACACCGACTGGATCAAAGTCCGCGCTTCGGTGAGCAAATGGAATCCATCGCCGCTGCTAATCGACGAAAATCTCCCTGGAAAGGATGCCGACGCTTTTGATGGCTTCTATGCATGGGTTAGCCCTGGAGATAAGGGTTGGGCAACAGATGGAAGCAATTGGGGAGAACAGTACCTTCAGGAGTTCTATCAAACCTTACAAATAAAATACCCAGATAAGATCATCGTGGGTGGCGCTTGGGCGACCTTCAACGACAGTAAGGCCTCATGGGGTTTGAATCGGCACATCGACCCACGATGTGGTCAGACCTATAAAGACACCCTCAACTTCTGGCATAGAGAGTTCGCGCCCGGGGATCCGCCGCCGTTTTTGATGTTGGAAACCTGGAATGATTACGAAGAAGGCACGGCCATCGAAGGCGGTATTCCGAGTTGCGGGTCGGAAAGTAAGTCGACGCGCTAACATGGGCGTGTGCAGTACCTACGCCGCCTCGATTACATTACGGCCCTTGTAGTTGGTGGTTTTGACCGCCATCACACCCACTTGAGCCCCCATCGCATTCTCAGATCTATGCACTTCACTGATAATCGAAAGCGGCCTGCTTCGCACTTCATCAAAGACGCGTCCGAGGTACTCGCCCATTACACCGAGGCATAGAAGAAGCAATCCTCCCACAAAGAACACCGTCGCTGCCACTCCAAGGCCTGCAGTGAGCACAATGCTCTTCGAAAGAAGCATCGAAAGCGCCAGAATCAAAGACATGCAAGAAGCGAAAGTGAAAAGGGCGAAGGTTAGCCGGAGCGGTTTGTAACTAAAGCTCGTGATCGCATCCATCGCGTATTTGATTCGGCTCACAAATGAGAGCTTGCCGTCTCCGCCTGCGCGATCCTGGCGATCGTAATAGACGATGGAATTGCGGTACCCGACCCACGCGCGAAGCCCAGGAAGATAGCGGCTCCTCTCCCCCAAAGCGTTGATCGAATCGACGGCCTTTCGATCGAGCAGACCAAAGATTCCGGCGTTCAACGGAATCGGATAATCGGAGAGGGCACCCAGGATACGGTAGAAGAGAGGGAACAGGGCCGCGAGAAGTTTCCGGCTTTCCTGTCGGCTACGTCTCACTCCGACCACAATCTCTGCTCCATCTCGCCAGGCCTGGATGAACTGGGGAAGAACTTCGGGTGGGTCTTGAAAGTCGCCGTCCATCAAAATCACGGCACGCCCACGGGCAATGTGAAGACCAGCGGAAATGGCGCCCATGTGGCCCCAGTTTCGGGAGAGTTCTACCACAACGGTGTGTGAATCTACAGCCTGCAGACTCTTCAGCAACTCGAGTGACGAATCGGTTGAGCCGTCATTCACATACACAACTTCCCATTCGTCGGTGACATACGTCAGTTCGGCGGCAATTGCCTCATGAAAGCGTAGGATGAGCTCTTCCTCGTTGTAGATCGGGACAACCACTGAAATCATCTTGTTCTCCTCCGTGAAGCATCCTGAAAGTCTGTCGCCTGATTTGGTCGAACACACATGCACACTATTTCTTTGGGGTGAAACCCTACTCCGTGCCTGCCTCAAACACCCTTACTCTCCATCTCACTTCGGCCGGTGTCATCACCACGACGTAACGCGCGCGTAGATGCCGGGTCATCCCTGCGTTTTTATCCTGTATGTGCATGTCGTAATCCACGTTATCTGTCAATTCAATCGAAAGACCTTCAGGAGAATAGAAAACAATCTGAATATCGTGCGACTTATCCTGATAGATGGTGCGGAGCCCGAGCGTACCCTGTTGTTGAATCGTCTCTCCTAACTTCTTCCTTGCGGAACCTACAAAGTCCCGATCCAAGAGATCGGAACGATTCTGTTCGAACGCAGAGCGTAGACTGTGCCACGCTTCCAAATAATTGCGGATCGCGCCGTCCGCCGCCTGCTGTTGCATGCCGCTCGTTGCCCGTGAAACCGCCGGCTCGATCTTGACGTCCTGCTGGGCCTGTACATTGGATGCAATCAGCCAGACAAATGTACAGGCAATCGAGGAGGCTTTTCCCATTGCTATTTCTCCAACCTGATTTGATTGCCAAGCACTACTCCGCTAGCGACGGAGATCGTAGCGCCGGCGTGCGCACGAAGAGCAACCTTAGCAACACCGTGCTTCAGTGGAACGTCGACAGTGGATTGGGTTCCGTTGTAGGACTCTGTGAATGTAATAATCGTGCCATCGGGTACATCATTTCCCTTGCAATCGCGAACCGGTTCGGTCTGAAGTTCCACCTGTTGCGCCAGGTGACTCGCGCTCATTGTCAGTCCACATGGGTCGCCCGGAACTTGTCCCACGATTCTCGTGGCTGACAGTCCATCGACCTGAGCTACAAAGCGGGCCGCTCCTTGCTTGGATGTCGAATCCATCCTCACCGAGGCAGCACCATTGAGTGAGTCAACAACGCGCGTTTCCAGGGCCCCCGATGGGCTGGTGAGTTCAAATCGGAGTTGTGCCGGGCTGGTGACCAGGTTTTGATATGCGTCAAAGAGATATACGGTGCCGGTGATGGCGTCGGGCTGGTCCACAGGCAACCGGGATGGTTTTGCGATGAAACGCAAGTCAGCCAATTTACTCGACGGCACAACATCGAATTCAGCACCGTCAGCGGATTCAGATCCTGCGAGAACGACGAGATATTGCCCCGCATTGTAGAGAGTGCCGGCAGGGAACTCAGTTACTGAACCCAGCGGTACCTCTTTCTTCAATACTTGACCAAGTCCGATTATGTACAAGGTCGCCTGACCACTTCCCGAACTGGAAATCGAGAATCGATTGCCGGCTTCGACGGTCTTGGGTACCGTCAAGCTGCTGCTCGCCGCGAAGGTTGGAATGACGACGAGAGCAATGAGTGTGGACAATACGAGAGTAAGCCTGGAAGTCACAGGAACCCCCCTTCGGTATAGGAGGCAACAACTGTGCGCTGGCTGCTTATCTTTCCCGCGAGGTCCTCTGGAATATGAATCTCGAACTGTACCGGGACTTGAGGCAGCAATGCATAGTCGACGTATTGATCTGCAACCCAAACAACCTGACCTGCATTGTCGTAGAAAGTTCCGAGAACGTGCGCGACGTTAACGACTCGGCCGCTTTGATTGATGAGTTGTCCGGTCAGCGATGCACCGGGTGCTGGATTCAGATGTTCGTTATCCAGTTCAATTATCGGGTCGGCAGAGGCTGGTACGAGCGTCGTAAAGGGTGTCATGCGAACGCCGCCGACTCCAGAAAGCGAGATATTCGGAAAATCGATCAGAAAGGGTGTTACCTGCTTGGGAAGCAGCACATGAGAAATCTTGTCAAAGCTGCCCTCCGTCGCCATCGGTACCTGGCTTTTCGACAGGAGGGTTGCTGAAACCGATACATACGCCGGGACAACGTCTTCGTTCAGGAGCTCGCCGAGAATGAAGACGCCGGAAGCCCGTTCAACCGGATGCATGTCCAAGATGCGCACGTGGGGCGCTTCAACACCCGCGGTCCCCCAATCATCTCCCGGTCCCGGATAGATAATGTCCCAACGCAGATAGTTGACGGGTATCACCTGAGGAGGCACGACCGCCTCTTTAACAAAGGGCCATTCCGCGTCCCAGTGGTTTCCATTCTTCACAACATGCAAATCTCTGACGCTCATTGAAGTGCCCACGACTGTAGACCAATACAGTTTGAGCCGGACTTCTGCATCGCCATCGTTTGCATGAAGCGGAAAGACTTCAAAGTGGTCAAGCGTCGCATAGGTGCGCAAGCTCGGATAACCGCCCATCACATCGCGCATAAATTGCTGTTCTGTGAATTGGCCCTTGTTGGCGAAGCTGGTATAAGCCTTGTCCCAGGATTGCGTGCGAAGCGCTATCCCGATATTCTGTACTGCAGTTTCAGGGGTTGAAGAAGAGCTAAAGAGGTTTCCTCCGCCAGCATAGGCAACAGCCGAGGGGACAGGCCATAGCGTACCGACCACAATTAGGACAACGGTCGTTGCTCCCAAAATCGACGCAAGCATTCCTCCCTTGGTCATGAAGCGATCCTTCCCTGCACGACTAACCTCTCCTGACCGGCGGAATAGGCGTACGGAACCTGTTTACGTTGCTTTTCAGGAATGAGTAGAGCGAGCATCGCCAAGATGCTGCATCCTACGGGCAGAATGCCCCACATCAGACCCTGCCAATGTGGAGGAATCTGCGGCGCGTTCATTGGCGACGCTGGTGGAACGCCATCCTTACTCCAGATATTGATCGTTTGATCTTCGAGGCTATCGACGGGACGCCAACCAGCAAATGACAAGAGAGGGTCATAGTAGTGATCGCGCACGACCACCCATTTCAAACCGTAGAGGTCTGCATGCCTTAGCATGGCACGCAGCGCATCGAGCCCTGCTGTCCCAAAGTATTTTGAACTTGTGAGCGCCCCGCCACCGTATTGGGTCAGCTCAGGCAGCATCCGGCCGGAATTCCACTCGCCGTCTACGCTGCCGGCGTCTGTCATCATAGCGAGCCTGGAAATCTTGTTGCCGAACCCCAACGTGATATATCGATACTGGTCGTGGCCATCTCTGTTGAGCCAAGCTGCAACTGAATCGATCGAAAACTGTTCACCATCCGCGGGCCGGAATGTTGACCAGGCAATTGCCAAAGCACAAGTGGACACGGCGAGGATTGCAAGGGCTGCGGCGGCTCGCATGTGGTAGCGCTCAATGAGTTGATCGGTCAGGAGGCCGACGAACGGGAGCGCCAAAAGGGTTGCCCAATAACTGAAGCGCTCCATCGTGATCACGTCAAAGGCGCGACCCAAAAGGATGTGACCCAAGGGCGTGGTTCCCCCGAGCCCCAATAAAAATGCGACCCAGAAACCCAGCAGCAACGGCCTCAAGCGAGGAACAACCGATCCTCGAATCAGGATGAATGGCAGAGCCAGGATGAGTGCTCCATAGGGCACGACGAAATAATTCAGCCCCCACTGCGGACTCAATATGTAATTTGCGCGGCTGGGGTGCGGAATCGGCGTCTGCGTTACCGGGTAGTGGATTAAGGCAATCCAAAATGGCAGCAATACCACCGCGATTGCCACACCGACGACGAATGCGATTGTTACCGTTCGGCTCACGAAAGAAGTTGTAGCCACTCGCTCCCCATCTTCGCGATCAATTAGAGCCAGCGCCAAAACCGGCAACGCGAAGAAGAAGGAACCGAAGAGAAGAGTCGCATGATGGGCCGCCGCAGCAGCTGTGAATAGGAGACTCGCCTTCACGAACGATTGCCATCTGCCATGCCGTACCCACTGAAACAGAAACGGGAGGGCATTGAGGTAGATAGGCGCTGCACAAGTGGTGCCCAACTGCCCGGCAGAGTAAACCAGAAAACTCTCTGAACCCAGAAAAATGGCTCCCACTGCCGCAAATGATGCGGCCCGCGCATTCACCCAGAGCAGCGAAAACCGATAAATGCCGACCACCAATAGCAACATTGCAGCAAACTGTATTGCCATGTATGCCGCATCCAGCCCAATAAGCGACGAAAACAGTGCGACCCATTGCTGTGGAAGCGGAGGGTATGTCATCTGCGAAAAGCCTGCATACCATTTGGCGTTCCATGGATCAAACCAATGTTGCGCATAGTGAGAGGCGAAAAAGATATGAAAATTTGTGTCGTAGGATTTTAGAGGTAACTTCATCAACAAAAGAGGAAGATGGACTGCCGCGACGCCCAAAATCACGAGGCCGAGCGGGATAGGGGATCGTGATGATTCCATCGAGGGTTGTTCCTGCACATCTACCTCTCAAGAGCGCTCTAAATCTGGAACGGGTAAGAGGGAAGTGGTCCCCTCGCAGCCCAGCAAAGCAAATCCTTCCCTCAACGAAAATGGGAATCTAAGCCGAGCTGCGTTAACAAAATCCGCATAACGCTGCAAGCTCGTTAATGCTTCGATTGACAAAACTCTACGAGTGGTTGCTTTGCCGACTCAACAAGTTCAATGGAATCCCTCATCCTCTCCTTCTCGTGCCGGCGCAGCCAACGGAATTGGTAGTTCGTGAATCTAATGGGTTGGTTTCAACTTCCGACTCTTGGTGACCCTTTGATTGCTCGAACTGGATCGCTGAAGTTTCGTCTGGCCTTACTTGGTTTCGCCCTCGCGGCGGGCGCTGGGGCACAGACCTACAGGATCGATTCCGGTTCCACAGAAAACAAACAGATCCAAGGTAGCCGGCCTGAACCTTCGAGTCCACCGCTCGGCTGGGGTTCAAACATTCAGAATGCGCGTTTGGCGCGCGCAGCTCAGTTGGCGCTGAAGAACGGGAATCACGCGCTTGCTTTGGACCTTGCACAGCGCGCAGCCCAGGCCTCACCGAACGATCCGCAACTGTGGTTTCTTCTTGGATATGCGGCGCGCCTAAACGCCAGGTATCCGATGTCTGTCGATGCTTACGAACGAGGTCTCCATCTCAATCCATCGTCATTAGATGGGCTCTCCGGCTTGGCCCAGGATTACAGCGTGATGGGTCGCAACGAGGAGGCGGAGCGCCTGCTTAGACAGGTTGTATCTTCTGACCCATCCCGCGGGAACGATGACTTGCTGCTCGGGGATCTCTATATGCGATTGCGGAATTTTTCAGATGCAGTCGATTGGCTCCTTAAATCTGAAAAGGCCCACCCTAACCCGCGTTCAGAGCTGCTTTTGGCGCTGTCGTATCAACAGTTAAAGCAGACGGACCTCTCGAAGCAATATCTTGGGCTTGCTGAGCGGCATGCTCCGAATAATCCAGAGGTGGCGCGATCGATGGCTGGGTATTATCGCGAGAGCGGCAACTACTCGGAGGCTATTAAGGCACTGAAGGCGATTCGAAGACCTTCGCCAGATGTAACAGCTGAACTCGCCTACACATTTCAGCTCGACGGAAGACTTGACGAATCGGCCCAGCTCTATGCGACGGCGGCAAATTCACTGCCGAAGGATGTAAGCCTTCAGCTTTCGGCCGCGCAAGCTGAGGTTGCGACAGGATCAATAGACCGAGCGACTTCGTTTCTTGGCCGCGCCGCAAAAATCGACGAGAACAATTATCGCTTTCATGCAATTTCAGCGGAAATCGCTCAATTTCAAGAGAACAATGACGAAGCGATTAAGGACTACAAAGCGGCCTTAGCCAATCTTCCTTCACTTCCCGTCGAAGGGGCCCTCTTTAGAATTCAACTTCACCTGGACTTGATGACGCTGTATCGCTCGACGGGAGACGATTCGAGTGCGAAAAGCGAGTTGAAAAAGGCGACCGAGGAAATTGGTGAGACGGATGGTTCCGGCAATGGGAGACCCGCATTTCTGCGCCTGAGAGCACTGATTAAGCTCAACTCAGGAGATTACGACAGTGCATTGACAGATGTGAGAGAGGCCCTCAAAGTCAATCCTGAAAATCGGGACAATCTGCAGCTCGATGGCGACATTTTGATGAAGCAGGGGAACATCGAAAACGCCATTGTCGCCTATAAGCGTGTCCTTGGAACTGACCCGCAGAACCCGTTCGCTCTCACGTCCCTGGGCTACGCTTCTCGCGCGGTTGGCCGCGACAAAGAGGCGGAAAAATGTTTCGAACGACTACTTCAGGCCTACCCCTCGAATTATGTCCCGCATCTCGCCCTGGGTGATCTCTATACGGCGCGTCGCGATTTCGAGAAAGCCGAGGCAGCCTACAGATCCGCTTTCGCGCTTGCTCCGCACAATGCATTGATCGTCGCAGGCGGAATGAACGAAGCGATCGAGACGCATAACCTTCAGTTGGCCGGCGAGTGGTCAAAACGTATAACAGCGGGAATGCGACGAGAGCCCCAGATACTGCGTGAACAGGAGCGCTACTTAAGCTTCGAAGGGAGGTACGAGGAATCGGCGACGGTTGCGCGGGAGGCGATCAAAGCTTTGCCGCATGATCGGGATGTAGCCGTTTACCTTGGATACGATTTGCTGCACCTTGGTGAATACGACGAACTTCTGCAACTCACATCGAAATATATGGAGATTCTTCCGAACGAGCCGGACATCCCACTTCTCCAAGGTTACGTCCACAAGCATCAAGGTCTAAGCGATAAGGCCCGTGAGGACTTTACCGAGGCACTGACTCGAGATCCCAACGTTGTAACTGCCTATGTCAATCGCGGGTACATGCTGAATGATCTCCATAAACCGCTTCCTGCGGCTGCGGACTTCGAGGCGGCAATTCAAAGAAGTCCCGAAGACGGCGAAGCTCATTTAGGGCTCGCCTATGCCAGCCTCGACCTCTCTAAGCCAGAAGCTGCGCTAAGGCAATCGCAGCTAGCTGAAAAGGTGATGGGCAACTCTCGTGATGTTCATATGATCCGTGCGACAGCTTACGGACAAGAAGAGATGCTATCGAAAGCGGTCGGGGAATATAGAGACGCACTGGTCTTCACGCCGAATGACGGTGCCCTCCATCTCGGCTTGGGAAATGCGCTCTTCTCAGAACGGCACTATCACGACGCCATCGAAGAACTTGAGCTTGCAGACAAGACATCATCTGATAATGCGAATATCGCTGCCATGCTGGCTCGGTCCTACGCGGCCTTAGGTGAGCGTGCGAAAGCCATCGACAGTGTTGAACTGGCTGAAAAGCGTGTGCAAAATGCTTCTTTAGAGAATCAGAGCAAGGTCTTCATTTCGACTGGAGAGGCATTGAGCGCGCTCGGAGACCAGAATGGTGCAATGAGCCGCTTTACTAAGGCGCTCGAAACGCCTCAGAGCGATCGCGTGGGAGTACGCCTCGCTATTGCCCGCGTGATGGCTGACCAGGGTAGAGCTGAAGATGCCAATAGGCAGATAGTATTGGCATGGATGGAGGCGGCCGCGGGAGATACTGCGCCGCCGAACGGCAACCAGTTCATCGCTGCGGCCGATGTAATCCGTTCAACCCATGACTACGACTTATCGCAAACCTATTTGGAGCGTGCGAAGTCCGCTGGTGCGCCGGACGCAAAAATACGAATTGGGATGGCGAACAATTACCTTGCCAGGGGAGACACGACCCGCGCACAAGCCGAATTAGCTGCGGTCAATGCCTCATCGGATAGCGCGCCTGATTACCAATATCTCCTCGCTGAGGCGAATGTCTTCCGGCAGGAGCACGAAGGTGCCCAGGCCTTGACATCATTTGCCCAGGCCTCCGACGCTGAAGGCGAAGACCAAGTTGCCGAACAGGGGATGCTTGAGGCTGGGGCCGACGAAGGCTTAAGAGTGACGCCAAGAGTGAGTCTGCTCTCAGACTTTTCAATGGAACCCGTCTTCGAAGATTCAACGGTCTATGTGCTCGACTCGAAGTTGGATGCCTCTTTTTCGGTTCCTCCCTCGGACACCGCCCTGCTCCCACCTCCGCGCTCCACGCTCCAGACCCAATGGACTGACTCTTTTCACCTTCACTTCGGCCACCTTCCAACCCCGAGTGGATTCTTTCAGGTTCGCAACGCGCGCGGTGATATTTCCGTTCCAGCAACTAACTCCATTGTGAGTCGAGATACCACTGACTACACCTTCAATTTCGGCCTCAATCCCATTGTTCGCCTGGGCAGAAACGTCCTGATCTTCAATGGTGGAATGCAGGAGACGGTTCGCCGCGATTCACTTTCTCCAACCCAAATGAATCAGAACCTCTTTCGGATCTTCATGTACATGTCGACGAGCACATTCTTCAACGCGCTTTCGGTCAGCGGCTATGTGATTCGTGAGTCAGGCCCCTTCACAGACTTAAACCTGCATTCCTCCGCTCTCACTGGCGCGATTGATTTTAGAGTTGGCGCTCCGTGGGGTAAGACCGCCCTAGTCACCGGGTGGGGATCCTGCGACCAATCATTCTCGCCGGTTCGCTACGAAGACTACTATTCGTCGGCCTATATGGGAATAGAACAACGGTTCTCAAGCCGGTTGAATGTCAGGGCAGTCGTGGAGGACCTTCGTGCATGGCGAATTGTCGGAGCTAATTCCGGGGTTGCTCAGAACTTGCGCCCGGCAGGAGTTGTTAACTTCAAGCCGGGACTCAATTGGGACTTACAGTTCTCGGGCGCTTTCTCCAACACACGGAGTTTTCACGTCTACGACTCAATTCAAAGCGGGTTCTCTGTTTCTTACGCTCGTCCTTTCGGGCGAAAATTCAATAACGACTCGCAATCTCTGGTGCTCAAGTACCCCATTCGATTCACTGCAGGCGTAATGGATGAGACATTTCCCAATTTTGAGGGTGCTAGGAATCAACAGTTGAAACCTTACGTTCAGATCACGGTATTTTAGGGGCGGTGCGCATTGAAGATTTGCTTAGTTGCAACGTTTCCGCCAAGCGGACGGCAGCTGAATGAGTACGCGTTCCACATTGCGCGGGAGCTGCAAAACAACCCGGATATCGAATTGACTATCCTCGCGGATGAGCTGGCGAGGTATGAGTTCGCAACAGATGAAAATGGAAAGTCGCTCGATGTGGATCAGCAATTCGAATTGCCCGGCTTCAATGTGATTCGTTGCTGGAAATTCGGCAGCCTTTTAACTCCGATGCGGCTTCTGAAAGAAATTCGACGGCTAAAGCCGGATGTCGTTTGGTATAACGTTGTCTTCTCAAGTTTTGCAACGCCGGAAAACCCCGTGGCCGCGTTCGCTGGACTCATTTCACCTGCGCTTGCACGAGCCTTGGGTTTCTATACGCACGTAACGTTACATCACATCATTGAACACGTGGACTTTGTGGCCGCGGGAGTCAAAAAGAGCCGCCTCTTGCGCATCGGCTCGAATGTGACAACGAGGGCGTTGCTCAAATCAAATTCCGTTTCTGTCTTGCTCCCCAACTACCACCGCACCCTTACCGTCAAATACTCCGCGAAAAATGTGCTGTTGGGCACGCATGGAACCTTTGCGACATCCCCAACACCGCCCGATTTCAGCAAACGTGGTAATCCGGACCACCGCATCCTGGCGATCGGACACTGGGGAACGTACAAAAGGCTCGAAACTCTCATGCAGGCCTTTCCACTGGTCCTTGAAAGAATTCCCACCGCGCGGCTGGTCGTAGCTGGAGCAAATCATCACACCAAAGCCGGGTATTGGGAATCAATCCGCGCAACTCAACCAGCGGATTTACCGATCGATTTCCACGGATATGTTGCAGAAGAAGCTATTCCTGATCTATTCGCAACGTCGTCGATCCTGGTTCTGCCCTATGACTCTGCCACAGGATCGAGCGGTCCAGCGCATCAGGCGTGCGAATATGGAATCCCGATTGTCTCGGCAGATCTTCCAGAATTTCGCGCGATGGCGATTGATGAAGATATGGCGATCCGTTTCTATTCCGCAGGAAACCCTCTTGAACTCGCAGATCAAATTGTCACGATTCTTCAATGCAAACAATTGGAACGGCAAATGGCAGAGCACAATTTTGCGGCAGGAACAGAAATGACCATGAGCACCGTCGTGGGCAACTATCTTCGTTGGTTTGAGTTGAAACGCTGCAAAATGGCGCTTGGAAGAGCCACGCATACCGGTGGTAGTTGGCTACCCGGTGCTGAAGACCACTTTGCATTAGGACGCCGCATCCAGGCTTCACCTGCGATTGCGTCAACCAAATCTGGAGAGAGCAGCTAATGAAGCGTGGTGAAGGTCTGATCTCGTTGAAAATTGTGCCCCTCAGGCTCATCCACGTAATTTCCTCAATCAGGACAATGCAACAGAATCCATTCAGCGCTGTTTTAAGGGTGAATCCAATGGAGACTTGGACCCGCTGGATCCCCGGGATAACTAAAGGAGGGTACTTTGTCGACAACAAGCTTCCCATCCCCCAGAAATTGCGATTCGATCCGCGGTGGTTGTGCCCTTGCCTTCCTGACATTGTTGGTCGGCTGTGGCACGTTTCACTCCAATGGAAACACCGTTCTACCTACAGTGAGTGTTAGCGCAAACCCGTCAACGATAAATGCCGGTAGCAAGTCCACCCTCACTGTAACGGCTTCTGCTGCGACTCAAGTCACGCTTCTAGGTTCCGATGGAACCTCCTTCACTCTCGGGGCAAATGGGGGAACTCAAAGCGTTGCGCCTTCTGCGACTACGACCTACACTGCAAGTGCCAAAGGGAGCGGAGGAACAGCCTCGGCGTCCGCGACTGTGACAGTAACCGCAGCAACGGCGCCAACAGTGACAATTGTTGCGAACCCAACTTCAATTGTGAATGGTAACTCGTCAACACTCACTGTGACTGCAGCAAATGCCACCCAGGTCTCAGTCGCTGGATCCGACGGCAGCAGCTACGCCCTGCAGCCTGCGGGCGGAACGCAGGCAGTAAGCCCGACGGCAACCACGACATACACTGCAAATGCAACCGGGCAAGGAGGGCAAGCGTCATCAAACGCTACTGTGAGTGTCGTTGCGCAAGGAAGCGTCCAGTCGATCAATCACGTGATCTTTATGCTCCAGGAGAATCACACGTTTGATAACTATTTTGGGATGCTTAATCCCTACCGGAAAGCAAACGGTTGGAATCTGGGCGATGACGGAAATGATTATGAAGTCGATGGAATCGATGATAGAACCGGGACGATCAGCAATCAGGACGACGAAGGCACTTCTTATACCCTTTTCAAATTCACAAGCTCTTGCGTCGACGATATGTCATCTGACTGGCTCGCAAGTTACGGCGACGTCAATCGTTACGATTTTCTTACCACCCGCCCTATAAATTTGGATGGCTTTGTGCACGACGCAGAGGGGTATGCCAACAGCTGTTCAGCTCCGGGTGCAGCCGGAAGTTGCGCAGGAACCTTCTCGGATTTGACAGGCCAGAGAGCCATGGGATACTACGACGAGGAATTCCTCAACTATTACTACTACATGGCGTCTCAATTTGCCGTTTCTGATCGCTGGTTCTCACCGGTATCGACCAAGAGCATTGGCAATCGAATCGCGACGTTCACCGGGGGTACAACTCAAGGATTAGTCAAGGATCCGGGCGGTGACGATCATCTATCCCAGCTCGATATTTCAAACATCTTCCAGGAACTCGATCAGGCAAATGTGTCATGGAAGATCTATTACACGGTTACGCAAGGGTTCTGCCTAGATGAGGACGATTGCACCGGTTCATCAAACTCCGAATATCCGGCGACCGACTTCTCCAACCTGTCGTATTCATATAAATATCTGTATGAAAACCCAACGGGTGCCGCCTGCACTGCGCCCACCCAGCCATCGAGCATCGTGGGCGATTCGACAAACTCCTTCTGTATCGACCCGACTCATATTGCCCCATTGGCAAAGAACGATGCACCCCAATACAACTTTTTCGCTGATCTCAGCAACGGGACGCTCCCAAGTTTTGCTTTCATTGAGGCGGGATATGGCAACAATGACGAACATCCAGGGTCCGGGCAATCTATTCTTCTCGGCCAGGCACAAGTGGCGAACATCGTGAATTCCTTCATGGCGAGCCCGGAATGGAAAGACTCCGTCTTCTTCCTCAGCTACGACGAGGGGGGAGGGCCATACGACCACGTTCCTCCAGTGCCTGGGCATTCCAATGACAATACAGATTCCTCGCTTGGCACAATCCCTGATATCTCACAGATATCGGTCAATCCCGACAGTTACGAGCCCTGCCTGCCCGCGAATGGAACGCCAACGCTTCATTGCGATCTGACCGCTAGCGAGCCGGGCGCCAACACTGGGGACGCGCCCGCAGTTCAGGGATTTGCCGCGCAACTCGGATTCCGCCTTCCCAATATCGTCATCTCACCATTCACGCGCAAGCACTATGTATCGCATATTCCCATGGATCACACGGCGGTTATCAAGTTCGTTGAAAGTCGTTTCATCGGGCCTTCCGCTCACCTTACAGCGCGTGACGCTGCCCAACCCGATCTCCTCGATTTCTTCGACTTCAATAACATTCCATGGGCGACAGCGCCGAGCGCGCCTGTGCCGGCGACAGATCAGTCCCTCGGTTCCAACACGTGCACTCCCTCGCAGTTCGCCCCTTAATGTCCGGGGAGGCTAAAGGAAGAGCGACAACCAGCGGAGCGAAGCGACATTGCAACGACATGTCCAGCCATCGAATTCCGGGCTGCGCTTCCGGCGCCCAGATCTGACGTGCTTGGTAGCGTTAGTACGCGCGCAAAGGGAGTTGGGTATTGGGAAGTGAATACTCTTTATGGAGGTGTCATTGTGGATCGGGCGAACGCGGACGCGACGGTATAAAGGCAATCTCGCGAATGTGACGACGAAGAAGTCTAATCTGGTGTCAGTTCGCGCTAATCATTTGGGCTTGATAGCGCGTTCCATCGTAATCGGCGGTCACTCTTAACGGATCTCCAACCTTGAATCGGTCCACGCCGGGGAAACTGGCGCGATCAAAGTTGATCTGGTAACTCATGGTGTTCTGCGCGTTAATTAAAGTCAGACGCCCCGCATGCATATCTATCGACGAAAGAGTTCCGCTAAACTCAAATGCTGAACCTGGGATGGCCAATATCTCAATCTCGTCCGCTACACCTTCATCTCTTCCCGCGGATAAGAACGTTGCCTTAATCAGAGCGCCCTTCGCAAGGTCGCCAGGCCCGGATTGAGCAGAGGCAAATCTGGATTGCCCCTCGCGAATGATTTTCGCATCGGGCTGGACATGGAGCCTCAAGGGTTGATGGGAAGTCGCGGAAACGATCGCCAGTTCGCCCGTCGCCGGCGTATAGCTCGAAATTCGACCTTCATACTCTCCCTCCGGTAAATGGGTCAGTATATGAATGCTCACAGCGAAGATCTTTGCTCCATCCAGTGTTGTCTGTACTGAAGCATGCTCCGATGGAGAAAGCTCGTGCAAAGGTATTTTCTTTCCATCTGAATACAGCTCGGTGCGCTCGTCAAAGAAAATCCGCATTGATCGCTCACCAAAAACCTTCAGTGCCAGCTCATCGCGTACCGGATCGATCTTCTGTATTTGACCGCCAAAGATGGTGCTTCTACCCGTCGGAGAGGGCGGTAATGTCACGAGATTGTTAGCCGCTGCGGACTGCATCGTCGAAGGAGTCGGCTCGGTCGGACGCTGCGAAGGGCCGAAGTGGGCAGCCCCCAGGAGGAGGCCGCCTACGGTAATCAGTTTAGATCTGAATCGCATGATTTCACCCTATCGCCGTGCGCGGTAATCCTTATTGATTTGGATGAGAAAAGATAAGCAGAGGTGGCCTGCAATGTGCGGAGGCTGAAGGGCAACATAGCAGGAGAATGTGTGCATCTAATTGGTCATCGGCACTCTTCGAATCCGACCATACTGAACTGCAAGTGGAAAGGTCCGCCAATGTTTAGCACCAGACTCAACGGCGCAGTTGTTTGTGCGGTCCTTTTTCTCGCTTATGGGCCTGCCGGATGGGGAAAGGATCGTGTCACCCTCACGATTCCCCTGCGAAGTAAGTTAAGTCCCGTCCAGCGACTAAATCGCGAAGGCGTTGAGGCTATCAAGAAGCGCCAATTCGATAAAGCGGAGGTTCTCTTTAACAAAGCGTACCTTTACGATCCCGCCGATCCATTCACACTGAATAATCTCGCATTCGTGTCCGAAGTTATGGGACAGATCGATCAAGCGCAAAAGTTCTATCGGCTGGCTCTCGATCAAGGCTGTTCAGCCGAAATCGATCTGAGCAGTGCCAAGGACCTGGAAAAGAAACCAATGATGGCCGCCCTGATTGGCCTTCACGACTCACCGATGCGCGTAAATCGCATGAACATCGAAGCTATGCAACTCCTCTCCCAGGGGCGCGGATACGATGCAGCGATGCTCTTGCAGCAGACCCTTGCTCTGGATCCACAGAATCCTTTCACCTTTAACAATCTTGGCGTAGCGAACGAAGCGATTGGCGACTATTCGAAAGCCCTGAAGTATTACCGGCTAGCATCTGTTTCCCGTTCCTCTGAACGCGTGATGATTTCGCAGGATCACTCCTGGGTCGGAAAGCCTGTGGCAGAAATGGCCGCAGAGAGTGCTACCCGGTTGCAGAAGCGAATACAAGGGAGGACTTCTGCAGAGACACAGGCCTCCATGCTCAACCTGAGTGGAGTGTATGCAGTCAACCAGAACGATTGGTCAACTGCCAAGGCAGACTTCATGCGCGCCTACACCCTCGATCCAAGTAGCGCCTTTTCACTCAACAACCGTGCATATGTTGCTGAGAAGGAAGGCGACTTGGAGACGGCGCAGTTCTTTTATGAGAAGGCCAAGCGGGCGAGCAACGCGAATGCACGTGTGGGCTTGGCAACCGTTCAAACCGCCGAGGGACAGGCTCTTGCCAACGTCGCCACTGACAGTAACCGAAAGGTTGATGCGGCACTGGACGTCTACAGCCGCCAACGTCAACAACAGCCTGCAACGATCGAACTTACTCCGCGCGGCAGTGGCTCAGTCGCGAATCCCACGACAAACCATGAGCAAGATCCCGTGCTCGCGGAGCCTTCCTCTATACCGAAATCCGCAACGCCGCCAGAGTCTCCGCACTGAGGATCACAAGGAATCGCCAAATGAATATGCAACCCGTCCAAGCCCCTACTCGTAAGTCCCTGAATCTTCTTTCACGTCTTTTGATTCCCTCGATGCAGCCGAGTTCGGCGCTTGCAACTGCTGCCCTGGAATTAAAGCGGGAGGTTCTTTCGCTCAGCCGAGTGGATTTTGAGGACATGTTGGAGCTTGCGAACTCGAACCACGTTGCGGTGCGAGGGCTCGAATCTTTGCTCAGTCTTGTCGGAGAGGAAGGCGTGGAGATTCGCGAATGGGCCACGCAAGCGCTTTCCAATGAAAGAGCGCGCATTGAAACCGCCATCGGATACTTGACTGACATCCGCCATTCGTTCGAAAAGCGCGGATTTCGAGTCGCCGTCATCAAATCACTGGACCACTGGCCTGACCTCGGGAGCGATTTGGATCTTTTCACGGATGAAAGCGGAGAACGGGTAATCGATCTAATGCGGGAACAGTTCAATGCAACGATTGCTTCGCGAAGCTGGGGAGATCGCCTTGCGAGTAAATGGAATTTCGCTATTCCTGGTTTGCCGGAGTTAGTCGAAGTTCATGTCGGCCGTTTGGGCCAGACAGGGGAGCAGGGCGCAATCGCGTCATCTCTGATCAATCGCTCGCGAATGGTTGTGGTCGGCGGTCAGACGTTTCGCCTCGCTTCAGTCTCGGATCGGCTGATGATTTCGACGCTGCAGAGAATGTATCGTCATTTCTACTTCCGGCTCTGCGATATTGTCGACACGGCCGCCCTATCTGACACAGACTCCATCGATTTCGACAACTTGCGCACCTGCGCGAGCGATGCCGGAATCTGGGAGGGAGTTGCGACTTATCTTTTGATTGTCTCCGACTACGTTAAGAAATATCGCGGTTCTGGTCTCGATCTGCCCCAGTATGTGCGGAACTCCGCGCGATTCGCTGAGGACGTCGTGTTTTACGCCCGCGGTTTCATCCGCGTTCCAATTATGCCGCAATCTGTCCGGCTTTACAGTTCGCAACTCGCGGGAGTCTTCAGGAGAGGCCAGCTACACAATGGGGCGCGTCTTTCATTACTACCGTGGTTGGCCACGGCCGCCGTGGTTGGCCAAAAGATCACCGGCAGCGACAAAGGAATATGGTAGTTTTTCGAGGTTCCAATCGGTTCGCTTGGACTGGGAAGAGTCGAAAACCATTTCAAAGTAGCCTTGGGAGACCAAGAGAGGGAGACGCCAGGTAACATCCGGCAAAATCCTATGGAACGACTGACGTCGAGAAAATTAATCTCTGATTCTTACCAAATGGGATCGGAAAGCGATGCGCGAGAGCGGCGACAACAGTCAATGATGTTTGGCCGCGGGTCTCTCGCCCTTCAGACTGGCAGCGCAACGTACCCCGTCTCCTTTCCAGCGCCTAACGTGGGCTTGGTGCCGATTGCAGGACCAACTCCATCAATAAGCCCCATTCGGTTTCAAGATATTGAGTCGCTTATCTCAAATCGCGGCCGAGCCTCAAAATATTTGTCTTTCGTTCTTCATTTCTTCGTGATCCTTGGGCTTTTCGCGTGGGGAATGACGAGTTCAATCAGAACGGTTACGCCGGAGACTACCGTTACCCATGTCGACTTTAAGTTGTACGACCCTCCGCTCCCCAAAGTGATGCCGATTGCGAAAGTGAGTGGTGGCGGCGGAGGCGGTGGCGCCCACCAATTGATCGACCCAACTCGCGGAGATCCGCCGAAGGTTGCAAAGATTCAGACTCTTCCCCCGCAACTCGTCCGGCTCGAACGCCCAAAACTTGCCGTTGAACCCACGATGCAAGTTGAGTTGCCGCAAGACCACAAGTCGATAAACCTGGGAGTGTCCAATTCGCCTCAAATTACACTCACTTCGCAAGGCCCTGGCAACGGTTCTGGCTTCGGTCACGGGCAAGGCGGCGGTATCGGGATGGGCCTGGGTGGCGGCGCGGGAGCGGGAAGTGGTGGCGGGTACGGCGGGGGGTTGATGACAGTCGGCGGCGGTGTGAGCGCGCCGCAAGTCGTCCACTCGGTGATGCCAGATTTCACTGACGAAGCGCGCCGGGCGAATTACGAGGGCACTGTTTCAATTCAGATCATCGTGGACACGAAGGGAATCCCGCAGGATATCCGCGTCATCCGCCATCTCTCGATGGGCCTGGATCAGAAGGCCATGGATGCTGTAAGGCAATACCAATTCAAGCCGGCCATCTACCAGGGACACCCGGTGCCCGTGCAGGTAGTTATCGACGTCGCTTTCCACCTGCATTGAGGTTACTATTTACAATCTGTAGCCAAACGGAAAAACAATAATCCGTTTGATCCGGGCTCGGATTATTGTTGCGCGCGCTGCGTCACTTGCGAGGGAACTGACGGTTGAGCGAAGTATCCTTTTTTCGTGCGCACGAAGAGTATCCCGTGTTTCGCCGACTTTGCTTCGACATGCACTGTCCGATAACCACCGGAAGATATTTCTTTGTTTGACCGGTAGTCGACTGTGTACTGGTTCCGGATGTCGCCGGCAACCTCATTTGCGACGCGATTCACGTCGTCCATAGACCGCGGAAAATAGGCAACTCCCCCCGTCTCCTGCGACAACTTCTCAAGCGCCTCCCTTGCGCGTTCGGCTTCATCACTTTCGACGTCGAAAAGCAATCCAATTGTGTAGACGACCGGCCCGCCAAGATTTTGCACGCGCCGGATGGCTTGTTCGAGGGTCAATCTGGAGGCGTTGTCCGCTCCATCCGTTATGATGAGCAGCACCTGCTTCCGTTCTTTGGCGTTTCGCGCCAACTCATCGGAAGAAGCGGCCACGGCATCATAAACCGCGCTTGTGCCCTTTGAATCAAGCCTCGACAGGCCGCGGTTCAGGGCGACGAGATCCGAGGTGAACCCTTGATCAAGAAAAGCGCGGTCAGAAAAGTTCACAATGAATGCTCGGTCGAGCGGATTTGAAGCCCGCAGCAGATTGAGTGCCGCCATGTTCACCACAGCGCGCTTCTCACGCATCGATCCCGAGTTGTCGACAAGAATTCCCATTGAAACGGGAACGTCCTGACGAATGACGGAATTCACGGCTTGGGGGACCCCGTCTTCCCAAACTTGAAAATCAGCCCGGGTGAGATCGGTAATGATGCGACCCTTTGCGTCAATCACCGTGCAATTCAAAAGTACCTCGTCCACGTTCGCGCGCAGCGTGTAGATTCCGTTCTGATCTTTCTGGACTCCGGCCGGATTGGTTGCCCCGGCGGCTTGGCTGGGAGTCTTCAAAGCGGATTCGTCTGGGTCGGGGGAGGGGACTGGATCACGATCTACATCCAACCGTGGCTCTGCTTCGGGCGCCATAGTGGCACCTCTGGTGGTGGGAGGTCGGGACGGCCCCTGAGTCGTTGGGGTGGTTTGAGCACTGACCAGATGCATTTCCGGCCCTTCCCCGAGCAAGGCCAGCAAAAGGAATAGTGACGTTGGGGCGCACAAATTCAAATGGGTTTTCATTGACATGGAAGTCGGCGAGTCCTCGAAGCGTCCTTCAATAAGATGCATTTCAAGTGAAATGAGCAATCCTGGTACATCAATCGCGTGGGGTTTGCGGTGGAAACGCCGCGCAAGCAACGTTCAATAGAGCTAGATTTTTCATGGGCCTAGTCAGGAACGGAGCCTCTTGAAGGCATGGACATGGGAGGGCAATAGCGATTAGCGACGTCAATGTTCAACATCGAAATCCGGAGGTGACGTCAGGCTTCCTGAGACCGTTCGAGCTTGATCGCAGAAAGGCCCCACCAAAACCAGCCAGACGCGACGGAATTTATGTTGGGCAGTTTCTGACAACCAATTCTCTCTAGAACGCATCTACCTATCTGCTCCAAACTAACCCAAAACCTGCACTTGATTGGAAGCACTACTCAGGGGAAGCTGAAAAAGCCTTAACTGGTTGAATCTGTTTTGCCAAGCTGCACTTCCACAGGAGATGTTCGAGTTTATGAAGACCTCCACTCCATCGGCCGCCAACGGGCAAGTCACTTTGGACTCCAAGCCAGTCCAATCTGCTGACCGACCGGGCCCTGACTACCTTGTCACCATTCTTAGTTGCCTACAGACCATGAAGAATGGCGATTTTAGCGTGCGCCTGCCTGTCTCGTGGACTGGTTTGCCGGGTAAAATCGCTGACAACTTTAATGAGATTGTGACCGCCAACGAGCGTATGGCGTTTGAGTTGAAGCGGGTCGGTCAGGTGGTCGGCAAAGAAGGCAAGACTCGCGAGAGAATTCGTGTCGAAGAACGTCGTGGCGCATGGGACGACATGGAAGTATCGGTCAATACTCTCGTGGAGGATCTCCTGCGTCCGACGACGGAAGTTACGCGTGCTATTGCCGCTGTCGCGCAAGGGAATCTGACACAGACTGTACGGCTCGACGTCGATGGCCGCCCCCTTGAAGGCGAATTTCTGCGTTCGGCAAACATTGTCAACACAATGATTCAGCAGCTTGGAGTATTCACGGCCGAAGTGACGCGCGTGGCCCGCGAAGTGGGCACCGATGGAAAACTCGGCGGGCAGGCACAAGTTCCCGGTGTGGCGGGAACGTGGAAAGATTTGACTGACTCGGTCAACTCGATGGCCAGCAACCTCACCGGCCAGGTGAGAAATATCGCGGAAGTTGCCACTGCAGTGGCAAGCGGAGATCTATCGCGCAAGATCACCGTCGACGTGCGTGGTGAAATTCTGCAATTGAAGGAAGCCATCAACACGATGGTCGACCAATTGCGTTCCTTTGCATCCGAAGTCACGCGCGTAGCCCGCGAGGTTGGCACCGATGGAAAACTGGGTGGGCAAGCTGTTGTGCCGGGTGTTGCAGGGACCTGGAAGGATCTCACTGACTCGGTCAACGCAATGGCAGGCAACCTCACAGCCCAGGTGAGAAACATCGCCGAAGTTACCACCGCCGTAGCGCGCGGCGACCTCTCGCGCAAGATTACAGTAGACGTTAAGGGCGAAATTCTCGAGTTGAAAGACACCATCAACACGATGGTGGACCAGTTGAACGCATTCGCAGGCGAAGTAACGCGCGTTGCTCGTGAGGTAGGTACCGAAGGAAAACTTGGCGGCCAGGCAAATGTCCCTGGTGTTGCCGGAACCTGGAAAGATCTGACCGACAACGTGAACTTCATGGCCGGAAATCTGACCGGCCAGGTACGCAATATCGCGGAAGTGGCGACCGCGATTGCAAATGGCGACCTTTCCCGCAAGATCACTGTCGACGTACGCGGCGAGATTCTGCAACTCAAAGAGACTCTCAACACAATGGTGGATCAGCTTAACCGATTCGCCGGTGAAGTGACGCGTGTTGCTCGCGAGGTAGGAACGGAAGGCCGCCTAGGCGGTCAGGCCAATGTTCCCGGCGTGGCGGGAACGTGGAAGGATCTCACGGACTCCGTCAACTCAATGGCGGGCAACTTGACTGCCCAAGTAAGAAACATCGCCGAAGTTACTACGGCTGTAGCCCGCGGCGATTTGTCGCGCAAGATCACAGTCGATGTGAAGGGCGAAATTCTCGAACTGAAAAACACCATTAACACAATGGTCGATCAGCTGAATGCCTTCGCAGGCGAAGTAACACGCGTCGCGCGCGAAGTGGGTACGGACGGCAAACTCGGCGGTCAGGCACAGGTGTCCGGTGTTGCCGGAACCTGGAAGGATTTGACCGATAACGTGAACTTCATGGCCAGCAACTTGACCGGCCAGGTGAGAAACATCGCCGAAGTGGCCACTGCCGTGGCTCGCGGCGACTTATCGCGAAAAATCACAGTTGACGTAAAAGGCGAAATTCTCGAACTAAAAGACACGATCAACACCATGGTGGACCAGCTCAACGCATTTGCCGCGGAAGTCACGCGTGTGGCGCGCGAAGTAGGTACCGACGGAAAGCTGGGGGGCCAGGCGCAGGTGCCGGGCGTCGCGGGAACATGGAAGGATCTCACCGACTCGGTCAATTCCATGGCCAGTAACCTCACCGGTCAGGTGAGGAACATCGCAGAAGTGTCCACAGCCATCGCAACAGGCGATCTCTCCAAGAAAATCACCGTGAATGTAAGTGGCGAGATCCTTTTGCTGAAAGAAACCATCAACACGATGGTGGATCAGCTCAATCGGTTCGCCGGTGAAGTAACGCGTGTCGCTCGCGAAGTTGGAACCGAAGGCCGCCTGGGTGGCCAGGCAAACGTGCCAAGCGTGGCTGGAACGTGGAAGGATCTCACCGACTCGGTGAACTCCATGGCCGGCAACCTGACGGCCCAGGTGAGGAACATCGCAGAAGTTACAACAGCGGTTGCCCGCGGCGATTTATCTCGCAAGATCACGGTCGATGTGAAGGGCGAGATTCTCGAATTGAAGAACACCATTAATACGATGGTGGACCAGTTAAACGCATTCGCCGGCGAAGTAACGCGGGTCGCACGTGAAGTAGGAACAGACGGCAAACTTGGCGGTCAGGCCCAGGTGCCGGGCGTGGCCGGAACATGGAAGGATCTCACCGACTCGGTCAACTTTATGGCGGGTAATTTGACGGCTCAAGTGAGAAACATCGCCGAGGTAGCAACAGCCATCGCCAACGGAGACCTTTCGCGGAAAATCACCGTCGACGTCCACGGCGAAATCCTGCAGCTCAAAGAGACCCTAAACACCATGGTCGAGCAACTTCGCTCCTTCGCTGCCGAGGTAACTCGTGTTGCGCGCGAAGTTGGTTCGGAGGGCCGGCTCGGCGGACAGGCAAACGTCCCTGGAGTCGCTGGAACTTGGAAGGATTTGACGGATTCAGTCAATGCGATGGCGGGTAACCTGACTGCGCAGGTGAGAAACATTGCCGAAGTGACGACGGCCGTCGCCCGCGGCGACCTTTCGCGCAAGATCACGGTAGATGTGAAAGGCGAAATTCTCGAATTGAAAGACACCATCAATACGATGGTGGATCAGCTCAACGCCTTCGCCGCTGAAGTGACGCGCGTTGCCCGTGAAGTGGGTACAGACGGAAAGCTCGGCGGCCAAGCCGTCGTCCCGGGTGTCGCCGGCACGTGGAAAGATCTTACCGACAATGTCAATGTGATGGCCGCCAATTTGACTGAACAAGTCCGCGGCATCGTGAAAGTAGTTACCGCCGTCGCCAACGGCGCTCTGACTCAGAAGTTGACGGTGAACGCTAAGGGCGAAGTCGCCGCTCTCGCGGAGACAATCAACAACATGACAGATACTCTGGCTACCTTCGCTGACCAGGTCACGACAGTGGCCCGCGAAGTTGGTGTAGAAGGAAGGCTTGGCGGTCAGGCTAATGTTCCCGGAGCTGCAGGGACTTGGAAGGATCTGACTGGCAACGTCAATCTGCTGGCCGACAACCTCACAAACCAAGTCCGTGCGATTGCGGAAGTGGCCACGGCTGTCACCAAAGGAGACTTGACGCGCTCCATCCAAGTGGAGGCGCGCGGCGAAGTGGCAGAGTTAAAAGACAACATTAACACCATGATCGACAATCTTCGCCTCACGACGGACCGCAACACTGAGCAGGACTGGCTCAAGACAAACCTTGCGCGGTTCACCGGGATGCTCCAAGGCCAGCGCGACCTCGGTACTGTGGGCAGGATGCTGCTGTCGGAATTGGCGCCGCTCGTCAACGCTCAACAGGGCGTGATTTATCAGATGGCAAGCGAGTCTTCGGCTGGCGTCGGAGCATTGGCGCTCCTCTCGACGTTTGCAGATGCGCCTGAAGGCAATGACAGAGAGGTTCGGGTGGGTGAAGGCCTCATCGGTCAGTGCGCATCAGAAAAGCGGCGCATGCTCATTACGGAACTTCCCGGGAAAGCTACACCGATTCGTTCCGGCCTTTTCGAGGCGGTGCCACAGAATGTCATCGTATTGCCGGTACTCTTCGAAGATAGAGTTAAGGCTGTGATTGAATTGGCGAGCTTGAGTGCTTTCACCGCCTCTCATCTTGCGTTCCTCGAGCAACTGACTTCGAGCATCGGCATCGTCCTCAATTCAATCGAAGCGACGATGCAGACAGAAGGGCTATTGAAGCAGTCGCAGAATCTCGCTACCGAACTTCAAACTCAGCAAAAGGAATTGCAACAGACCAATGAGCAGCTCGCGCAAAAGGCGCAAGAGCTTGCCGAACAGAACTACGAAGTAGAGAGGAAGAACCAGGAAATCGAACAGGCGCGACGTGCTCTCGAAGAGAAGGCCAGGGAATTGGCGCTCACATCGAAGTACAAATCTGAATTCCTCGCCAACATGTCGCATGAACTGCGGACGCCGTTGAACAGCATCCTGGTGCTCGGCCAGCAACTCGCTGAAAACCCAGACGGTAGCCTCTCCGCGAAACAAGTGGAATTTGCGCGAACCATTCACGGAGCCGGCACGGATTTGCTTAACCTGATCAGCGACATCCTCGATCTTTCAAAAATCGAATCGGGCACAGTTTCGGTGGAAGCGGAGGAAGTGTTCTTTGGGGGTTTGCTCGATGCGGTCTCCCGCCCCTTTAGGCATGAGGCAGAAAATCGAAGGCTGCTCTTTGAAGTGAACTCCGATCCGCAAATCGGCAAGAGCCTCGTGACCGATTCGAAGCGGTTGCAGCAGGTCCTCAAGAACCTACTGTCGAATGCATTTAAGTTCACTGAGCAGGGCGGAGTGCAACTGGCAGTTTCGAACGCTACCGGCGGATGGAGCTCCGACCATCCCGTCCTCAGCGGCGCCGCTTCGGTGATCGCATTCGAGGTCACGGACTCAGGAATTGGAATTCCTCCAGAGAAACAGCGCATCATCTTCGAAGCGTTCCAACAAGCGGACGCAGGCACCAGCCGCAAGTTTGGAGGAACTGGTTTGGGCCTCGCGATTAGCCGCGAATTGGCCAGCCTATTGGGTGGCGAGATCCAGTTAAAGAGCGCGCCCGGACAAGGCAGCAAGTTTACGTTGTTCTTGCCGCAAACCTATGTGGGCCCGGCCGCGGCGAACATAGGAAAGACTGAGCGCAATGGCACGTCGCCTGCGAAGCCGATCTTCCTCACCACCGTCACGGTTGCCGAGCAGGACGCCCGGATTGAGGATGATCGCGGAAATCTGGCTGAAGGCGATGCAGTGTTGCTGATCGTCGAAGACGATCCGCACTATGCAAGAATCGTATGCGATCTTTCCAGGGACAAGGGATTCAAAGTCCTGATCGCAAGCACTGGAAGCGACGCCTTAATGCTGGCTCAGGAATTCAACCCAACTGCAATCTCGCTCGACGTATTCCTTCCAGATATGCTTGGTTGGACAGTCCTGAATCATCTCAAACAGAATCCAGCCACGCGTCATATCCCGGTGCAAATGCTGACGCTTGACGAAGACCGGCACCACGGGCTTTCCCGCGGTGCATTCGGGTTCGTCACCAAGCCATCGTCGGCGCAAGATATTGAAGCAGCTCTAACGCGCATACGATTGTTTGCGGAACCGCGGCGCAAACGCCTTCTGGTGGTCGAGGACAATCCGGCCGAACAATTGAGCGTCCGTGAATTGCTGGGATCAGACGATATCGATATCGACGTTGCCGACTCCGGTGCATCGGCACTACGGATATTGGAGGACGTGAATTACGACTGTGTCGTGCTGGATCTCCGGCTACCTGATATGTCCGGATTTGAGGTCCTCGAAACGCTGCGCGACAATCCGAGACTCAAGGATCTGCCGGTCGTTGTGTTCACCGGTAGAGAGCTCTCCGCGGAAGAAGATGCGCAATTGCGAACGTTGGCTCGCAGCGTAGTTGTTAAGAATGTCGAGTCACCTGAGAGGCTTCTCGATGAAACTGCACTGTTCCTCCACCGTGTAATTGCCAATTTGCCACACGAAAAGCAAAGGATGCTGGATCGTCTCCATCGGTCGGACGACGCGCTTGCTGGACGCAAAGTTCTGATCGTAGACGATGATGTTCGGAACATTTTTGCGCTGAGCAGTGTGCTCGAACGCCGTGGAATGACTGTGCTTTCGGCTGGGACTGGACGCGAAGCTATCGAGACAATCGATTCGACTCGAGATCTGGCGATCGTTTTGATGGACATCATGATGCCCGAGATGGACGGCTACGAAACTATGCAGGTGATTCGGCAGAATCAAACTCTGCGTCGCCTCCCAATCATCGCCTTGACCGCGAAGGCGATGAAAGGTGATCGCGAAAGATGCCTCGAAGCGGGGGCTTCAGAGTATCTGGCCAAGCCCGTAAATACAGAGCAGCTCCTCTCTGCATTGCGCGTGTGGCTGCATCGATAAGAGGTTCAGCAAGGGCAAAGGATCAATGAGATGACCCCGGACGAGAAAGTCAACATTCTTATGGTGGACGATCAGCCCGCCAAATTGTTGAGCTACGAAGTCATACTTGCGGAGCTCGGGGAAAACCTCATCAAGGCAACGTCGGCTAAAGAGGCGCTCAACATTCTCCTCAAGTTGGACATAGCCGTGGTCCTCATGGACGTAAGTATGCCGGACGTGGATGGATTCGAGCTCGCCGACTTGATCCGACAGCATCCTCGATTCCAGAAGACTGCGATTATCTTTATCTCGGGCGTTCATCTTACAGATTCCGACAAGATCCAGGGATACAGAAGCGGTGCTGTCGACTACATTTCAGTCCCGGTAGTCCCAGAGGTATTACTCTCCAAGATCAGAATTTTTGTCGAGCTACATCGAAAGACGCGAATGCTCGAATGGCTGAACGCCGAACTGGAACGGCGCGTCGAGGAGCGCACGGAAGAACTAAGAAACAGCGAAGCGCAGTTTCGCCTTCGCGCAGAACTTATCGAACTTGCGTCAGATGCGATCATTGTCAGAGGAATGGATGGATCTGTTCGATTCTGGAACGCGGGAGCGGAGGCACTTTATGGCTGGCACAGGCAAGAAATGCTCGGCCATGATATTCATAGGATTCTGCAAACCGTGTTCCCCTCCTCAAGAGAGGATGTGGAAACAGCCCTGCGCGAACGAGGATCATGGCAGGGTCATTTGGTGCAGACCACGCGAGATGGTTCCGAAATCATTGTTGCATGCCGCAAGACATTAAACGATGAGGGGAACACGGTGCTAGAGGTCGGGCGCGATATAACTAACCAGTTGCGTGCCGAAGAGGCGCTTCGGGAAACTGAGCGACTTGCAGCCATGGGACGTGTCGCCGGCATCATTGCGCATGAAATCAATAATCCCCTCGAAGCCATTACTAACATCATCTTTCTGTTGCGCAACCATCCTTCGTTGGACTCGGATGCCCGGCGCTTTGCTGAACTGGCCGAGAAGGAACTAGACCGAGTAAGTCATATCACCCGACAAACTCTTAGTTTCTATAGAGAGTCGAAACAACCGACCTCCGTCCACTTGCCCGAATTGCTTGATAGTGCGCTGGCGCTGCAGGAGAGCGCTCTTCACGCCAAGCAGATTGTGCTGAAGAGAGAATTTGCAACCTCAAGTGTCGTCTGGGGGTTTCCAGTTGAACTTCGACAGGTGTTCTTGAATCTGATCGGCAATGCGATCCAAGCCATGCCCGATGGAGGCGTTCTTGGCATTCGCATTCGCGAAGTGACTGACTGGACAAATTGGGAGCGCAGAACCTCAATCTCCATTGTGGACACTGGAACTGGGATTAGACCAGAGGACCTGCGCCGGCTCTTCGAACCATTCTTCAGCACCAAATCAGCTAAGGGAACCGGTCTAGGACTCTGGATAAGTAAAGGAATAATTCAAAAATACGCCGGTCGTATTTCGTGCCGAAGTTACCGTCATGGGAACGGAGTTATTACTTGCTTTCGCGTGCTCTTGCCAACCGGCGGCAATTTGAATACCTCTTCGATGGGTAATGGTGAAGAGCGTAGGAAAGAAGCGCGAGAGTTCAAATCTGTGACCGCTTAATCGATCCTCGGAAAGCGATGCGGGTCGAGGGCCGCTTCTGCACTCCCATTGATCCGGTCTAAGCGACGAAGAGAATCCTCTGCCGCTGAAGGCTAATCTTGAAAGCCGTTATGAACGTGGTGAGTATCGCCGGGATGAAGTGCTCAGACCACGGCTTATCAAACCCCATCTCAAGTGTGAGTTGATCGGCATCGTCATTTGGCCTGCACCGAAAATGCGTAGTTTAAGGATTCGCATGGACAGGAATCTTTCCACAACTGCTTAGGGCGCAAGAAATCGGGACCGTGACAATCATTTTGAAGGTATTTGATTCCTAGCATATATACGGGCATATGGTAACGGTTCAGCGTGCACAGGCCTCTAATGCGACGAACTCCCCTTTCTACATATCGCCTCCACCGAGGACGTCGCACTGCGTGATCCCTCCCTATGCCTAAGAAACAATCGCCCAGGGTCGCTGTTGACCGCCAGCTTGCGCGCTACCGTGCAATGCGCAACTTTGGCATCACTGGGGAGCCCCGTGGCAAGGCACTAGCAAAGACGAAGCAAGTGCTTCCGTTCGTGATCCAGAAACATCAGGCAACCCGGCTACATTACGATTTCAGGTTCGGTTGGAATGGTGTCTTGTAGAGTTGGGCCGTCGCAAAAGAGCCAAGTTAAAACCCCGCGGACAAACGGCTGGCGGTGCAGGTCGAGGATCATCCGATCGAATATGGCTGCTTTGAGGGAAGCATTCCAAAGGCCGGTACGGAGGCGGCACCATGATGGTATGGGACTAAGGCGCTTGGGAACCGTACGGGGATGCGGACCAGGGCCTGCGCAATGGCCATCTCAAGTTCACTCTACACGGTAAGAAGCTCGAGGGAGACTGGGTGCTGGTGCGCATGAACGGGCGCGCGGCAAATGCGACAAAACCGAACTGGTTATTGATTAAAGAGCGCGATAAGTTCGCGCGCACGGCACAAAAGACGGCTGTGACTGAAGCTTCGCCTTATAGCGTAGTTACCGCACGAAGCCTGGAGCAGATAGCGTCTGATGAAGATCATGTCTGGAACTCCAAAGCATCTTCAAGCCCACCAGCGAAGCCAATCGAGCCGTCCCGACCACACAAGCTAAGCTCGAAAAAGACGGGTGCTCCGCAGAATTCGGAGAGTGGTTCACTTGGAAACTTACCTCGCGAAAACCTCCCCCGCTCTATTCCGCCACGACTTGCGCTCACCACCAGGCAGCCTACAGCGACAGATGTCTGGCTGCATGAGCTCAAGCTCGACGGCTATCGAATTCAGATTCATGTGCGGGAGACGAAATCACGCGGCAAGCAAGCTCACCAAGGGGGACCTTGCGAATTACTTTCTGGCCGTCACTGGCTGTCCGCTGCCGCAAATTGCCGGTCGCCCCCTGAGCATCGTTCGTTGCCCTAGAGGAAGCACAAAGCCCTGCTTCTTCCAGAAACATGTCGGCAGCGGATTGCCCGACGGAGTTGATGCCGTGCCGGTGCCTGACCGCAAAACTGGAGCCACAGGGAAATACATCACGGCTTCGACCGCGGAGGGCCTCGTTGGGCTGGCCCAGATGGGTGTGTTGGAGATTCATCCGTGGGGTTCCCGCAACGATTCGCTCGAAAAATCCGACCGGATCATTTTCGACCTCGATCCCGATCCGTCGATTCCCTGGAAAGTCCTTGCCGAAAGCGCGCTTCGGGTGCGCGCCCTGCTTCAGACACCCCGCTTACAGAGCTTTCTCAAGTCCACCGGTGGCAAAGTATTGCACGTTGTGGTTCCATGCGCGCCGAGCACCCCTGGCCGACAATCAAGGTGTTCGCGCATGCCGTGGCCAGCCACGTTGAGAAAGACCAACTCGAGCTTTTCATCACCAAAATGAGCAAGGCGGCGCGCAGCAATAAGATATTTCTGGATTATCTTCGCAATGATCGCGGCTCGACTGCGGCGGCGGCCTACTCGCCGCGAGCCCGCGCGGACGTTCCAGTCGCACTACCGTTGAGTTGGAAAGAACTGGACGAGCGAATTGCGCCCAAGTTCACGGTTGCCGGCTTCGCGCAATGGAAAGCCAGGCTGCGGCACGATCCGTGGAAAACGATGAATGGACTGAATCAAGCGCTCACACGGAAAGTATTGGATGGCGCCGGCGTCAAGGACTGAAAGTGCGGCGAATAGACGCCGACTAGCCGTTGTGACGTCACCCCGAGGACGGTCGATCGGCCGGATACTAAAAAACGGAAAAATCGGCTCTAAAAAGGAATATCGTCATCCGAAATCTCTGCCTGCTGCGAATAGTCGTCCTGACCCGCTGGCGGGCGTTGGTCGAATGCTGCCGTGGAACTAGAGGCGCTGGCAGGCCGGCTGTACCCGCCCGAACCGCCCTCGTCCCGGCCGGACAGCAGCGATATGTCGTTGACGATGATTTCCGTGCGATACCGTTTGGCGCCTGTTTCCTTGTCATCCCAACTGCGCGTCTGGATCTTGCCTTCCACGTAGAGCTTCGAGCCCTTCTTCACGTAGTCGCGAACAATTTCGGCCAGCCGGGTAAAAGCCACCAGGTTGTGCCATTCCGTGCGATCTTGCCAGTTACCCTGCGCATCCTTCTGCCGGTCGCTCGTAGCCAGCGTAAAGTTCGCAACCAGTGTGCCGCCCGCCGTTGAACGCGTCTCGGGGTCCTTGCCCACATTGCCCAAAAGGATGACTTTGTTGACAGATTTCGCCATGTTGGTACCTTCTCCGGTAAGCAGAAAGAATACCAGATGAGTGGGCGCCGCTGCCGCCGCAAGGCGATTGCTTTTCCCCAAGAACTGAGTCACACTGGTGCCGTTTCAGATTGGAAGGAACAGTGTCTGTGAGCCGACAGCGCGCAACCTCTGCCGCCTTCCTACTTGCCCTCCTTGTAACTCCAACCCTGACGGCGCAATCCCATTGCCCCATCACCCCAAGCGGCATATGCAGTTATGTTTTTCGCGCCGGTGAGACGTCAAGGCTCGAATACGATGCCTACACGGCCGTATGGAAGATTACGCGGGTAAGAAAACTCCCCGATGGCACCACGGTCACTTCCGTTGGCGGTTCAAAGATTGCACAAGACAACTTCGGGCGGCATTTCAAGGAAACAGACATCGAAGTGCCGGAAGAACAGGCATCCAGTCCTGGTCGCCCTTGGTTCGTCGATGTCATGGATCCGGTCGCCAACGTGCTCATCAAGTGGACAGACGGTGGGCGGTACGCTTCGATCTTTCACCAGCCGGAACCAACCCATGCGCCGCGGGTCGAATCGGCTGCGTCGATGACCTTTGCCACCAATCCACCGCCTCCAGTTGTGCAACCTTCCGCCGGTCCGCCAAACGAAGACCTGGGGGCGAAGACCATCTTCGGCGTGATCGCCATTGGTACGCGGTACACATACAAAGCAATTGAGCCCTCGCCCGCAGGTGGGTTCATCGGAACAGCCACCATTGTTGAGGAAACCTGGTACTCCGACGAGTTGGGAGCGGAAGTCTTGCATATCACCGACGACCCCCGCATCGGTGTAGTTACGACCGAACTGACAAGCATCGCAATGGGCGAGCCCGACCCCGCATTGTTCCGCCCGCCCGAAGGCTACACGGTGCGCGATGTCTACCCGGGGCAGGAAAAGACGAGCAGTTTGGTAGCAGCGCCCTAACGGCCCGACCGACTCATCCGCCAATTGCGCAGCCACTTGGCCACGCCCAGCGCCAGCAGCAAACCGCCGAACGGCAAACACATCAACGCCACGATAAGCGCGAACCACCCTGTATTTGTGCTTGCGCCCGTACGGGAGAAGCCGCCTAGAAGAGTCTGTAGAAACAAAGCCGCCAACAGACCGGCCCCCACCATCGAACTGCCCCACTGTAGCAGCTGGCGTGTCCCGTCATTCTGCGGCGATGTGTTCGGAGCTGCGTTGCTGGTCGCGGAAGTTCGTACAGGCATCGGACGCTCTATCCCTGCGCCAGGCGCAGCATCACGTACGTAATTACTCCGGTGACCGAGACATAAAGCCACAGCGGGAACGTCCACCGGGCGATCTTGCGGTGCTGCGGAATGCGCTCCGAGAGCGAAAAGAAGAAAGTGGTCAGCACCAGCGGCAGCGCCACCACAGCGAGGATGACATGGCTCGCCAGCAGGCAGAGATAAAACGTTCTGAAGTCCGCATGCGCCGGATAACGCACGTCGCCATGCAGCGCGTGGTGCGCGATATAGCTGACCAGAAACAGCGTCGAAAACACAAACGCCGTAATCATCGACCTCCGATGCGCCGCAACCCTCCGCGCGCGGATAAATGTGAAGCCAATCAGCAGTGCAGTCGCCGCAAGCCCGTTGAGCACCGCATTCAGCGCGGGTAGGAATGCATATTGCGCGCTCGTTGCCGCGGCCGGGTGAATATAGATGAGCCAGAAAAGAAACAGCGTCGCAGCCGTACTGATGGCCAGAATCGCCATAATCGCGGTACGTGTCGTTGCTTGCGGGCTCGATGAGGGAGCAATCGTCGTCATAGTTAATGCTTCGCAATCGCGCCGAGCATCAGAGTTGTCAGCAGCAGTGGCAAATACATCACGCTGACCTTGAGCAGATCGCGTGCCAGCATCCGGCTTTCGGTTTCAGAGGTGGCGCGCAGAATGCCGCTGAATCGCACCGTGTATCCCAGGTAAAACAGCCCCAGCACAACCGCTACCACGGCATACACCGGGCCTGCCAGCCCCAGCCACCACGGCAACAGGCTCACGGGAATCATCACCACCGCGTAGAACAGCGCTTCCACCACCGTCGACCAGCCATCCGGCTGCACCACCGGCAGCATGCGAATGCCTGCGCGCGCGTAGTCCTCACGGTAGAGCCATGCAATCGCCATGAAGTGCGGAAACTGCCAGACAAAGAGAATTGCGAACAGCGCAACGCCCGGCCATTCAATGCGCCCGCGCGCTGCGGTCCAGCCCAGCAGCGGCCCCATTGCGCCTGGAAACGCGCCGATAAACGTTGCCAGCGAAGTCACGCGCTTCAGTGGCGTATAAATGGCCACGTAACAAAACGCCGTCAACAGAGCCAGGGACACGGTCAGCAAATTCGTGTGCATTAGCAGCCACCACGCGCCGAGCCCCAGTGTGCCCATGCCCAAAAGAATTCCCTGTGCCAGGGAGATGCGTCCGGAGGGTAGCGGACGGTCCGCGGTGCGCGGCATCAGTGCATCCGTTGTCCGTTCCAGCGCCTGGTTCAACGCGCCCGCCCCGGCAGACACCAGTCCGATGCCGAATAACGTGTCGAGTAATCCGCGCTGCAACGTCGAAATCCCCGATTGCATTGACCCCAGGTAGAAGCCGGCCCACCCCGTTACCAACACCATCCCCGTGACCCGCACCTTGAATAACTCGCGGAAATCGTGAATCAGCGTGGCCGTTAATCCTGGCTTCGGCGCGTGCAGCGCACCGGGCCCATGCGCGCTTGCGTTAACGGGTGCGGCAAGTTCTGCCGGGTGGGCGACCTGTGTAACGGGATTCATTGGGATGGCTGAAGACCTCGGCTTAACGCTCACCGAGCGCCAAGCCTGCCTTCATGATAACAAGCGCACCGGCGACCCAATTGCAGCGAAAGGATATGCCGCCCATGCTCGGTATAGCTACTTCGGCGGATGTTCGTCGCGATAAGCCTGCAGGCTGGTGCGGCCATCGGGCAGCTTCCAGCGACGCGCCACGATGATCATCCAAATGAAATTGAGTGCGGCAATCACACCCGCGGTGATGAATGCCGGCATGAACCAGCGGCTCTTCAAGCCGAGCAGCGTGAGGGGAGCGAGAAGAATAATGCATTCCAGCGCGGCGAATCCCAGCGCGAACACAAACTTCGACCAACTCCAAAGCCCGGCGCGTTGCTCCTGGCGAATGCCGGAGATGATGACCGTAGCTTGAATAATGACAAAGACAATCCACCACATGGACTTCGGCCTCCAGAAGTGCGTTCGGTCGCCAGAAAACTTTCTGAGCTGTTTTTGCAGGGAAGGGGATTCGACGAAGACTATCACGAAGCCTTCAATAATTTCAAAATTGCATCTGCCACTTCGTCCGGCGTCAGTGCATCCACGGGAACGGAAGCGTGCGCTGCGCGATACAGAGGCAGTCGTCGCTGATACCTTTTTGCCAGATTCGCCTCGTCGGCTAGTACTGGTCGCGTCTGCTCGGTGCCTTTGCAGCGTGCCAGCGTCGTCGCCAGTGCTACCTCGAGATGGACCAGGAGGGTGCCCGGTGTGTTTAGCAGCAACTCGCGGGTCTCTGTGCGCTCAATCGCGCCTCCTCCCAGGGCAAGCACCAGACCATCGCGCCCGGTCAACCGGGCAATGGTTGCATGTTCCGTGTCGCGAAAAGCCTCTTCGCCCAGCCGCGCGAAGATCTCCGCAATCTTATGACCGATCTTCGCTTCAATCACATCGTCCACATCGATAAAATTCCAGCCAAGCCGCTGAGCCACGAGCGGCCCCACTGTCGTTTTGCCTGAACCCATAAAGCCGGTCAGCACTATTCGCCGCACTGCTGCGTCCTGTTTTTCCTGCGTCTTACTGTCCACTGTTTCTCACCCCAGCACCATGACAACGGCGCCCGCAGTAATCAGGGCGCCTCCCACCAGCGTTGTCGGGTTCATCTTTTCGCCCAACAGCAGCCACGCAAATATCATCACCAGCGGCACGCTCAACTTATCCAGCGGAGCTACACGCGAAGCCGGCCCCAGTTGCAGCGCGCGAAAGTAGCACAGCCACGACAAGCCCGTCGCCAGCCCGGACAGAGTTAGAAACAACAGCGTCCGCCGGTCGAGTAAGCGCATTTCGCCATGCTTGCCCAACGCCAGCGCAATGCCCCACGCAAACACCACCACCACGCTGGTGCGAATGGCTGTGGCAAGGTTTGAGTTCACGTGCTCCACGCCCACCTTGGCCAGCAGAGCGGTGGCGGCAGCAAAGACAGCGGAGAGCAACGCCCATCCAATCCATGTCATGAGCACTATGGTACCCGCCTCGCGCCGCGTTTCGCCCAACTAAACTGGTCAGTATGGAGACTGGCAAAGCCAGCAGGACAGCCCTTCGCGTGGCTATTCGGCGCGCCGCTCATCAGCTGATGGAGGTCCCCCGCGTTTTCGACGATCCCATCGCCGTGCCCTTGCTTGGCCCCGGCTATGCCCGCGACATGGAGCGCGCCATGCACCCCGTTGCGCGCGATTTTCGCGCCTTCATGGCGGCGCGCAGCCGGTACGTTGAAGACCGTCTGGCCGAAGCCGTCGCCAGCGGAACCACGCAGTACGTCATTCTTGGCGCCGGCCTCGACACCTTTGCCTACCGCAATCCGTTTCGCGCGCTACGCGTCTTCGAGGTCGATTTCCCCGCCACGCAGCAATGGAAGCGCGCAATGCTCCAGGACGCCGCCATCGCGGTGCCCGCCAACCTCACCTTTGTTCCGCTGGACTTCGAACACAAGACGCTCGCCGACGGCCTTGGCGAAGCCGGATTCGATCGTACTCGGCCCGCATTCTTCGGATGGCTCGGTGTGGTGCCTTACCTCACTCAGGCCGCATTTCGCGCCACCTTGGCCGCAGTTGCAGCGCTGCCGCGCGGCACCGGCATCAGCTTCGATTACGCTTTCTCACCGGAAACTCTGAGCCCGCAACGCCGCAAAGTATTTGATGTGCTCTCCGAGCGCGTCGCCGCTGCCGGCGAGCCCTTTCAGCTCTTCTTCACGCCCGAGACCATGGAGAGCGAACTGCGCGCTGCCGGCTTCCACCAAATCCATCAGGTGGATTCCCGGCACCTCAACGACATTTACTTCCACGCCCGCGCCGACGGCCTTAAACTCTCCGACTCCCGCCTCGGTATGATCGCCAGCGCATGGGTTTAGCGGCCGCTTCGTCTATTCCTCAATACTGAACGGGTTGCTCTAAAATTGACACATGCGTGTACCGGCAATTCTCTTGCTGACCCTCGGCCTGGTTCCACTTGCCGGATGCGGCTACCACTCCCTGGGCGCCGCAACGCATCTGCCGCCCGATACGCGGACCCTCGCCGTGCCCGTCTTCGCCACGCGCACCAATAACTACCACACTGAAACCGTCATGACGGATGCGGTCATTCGCGAGTTCGCCACGCGCTCGCGTCTTCGCATTGCGCCCGATGCCAGCGGCGATTCCGACGTGGTCCTTCATGGAACGATTTTGCAGGAAACCGTCGCGCCGCTCACTTACAACACTTCTACGCAACAGTCGTCGAGCTTCCTGATCACCGTTGTCGTTGCCGTGCAGCTCACTGGGCGCGATGGCCGCGTTCTCTACGAGAACAAGAACTACGTGTTTCGCCAGCAGTATCAGTCCACTACCGATCTGCCCGTCTACTTTGACGAAAGCCCCGCGGCCATTCAACGCCTTTCGCGCGACTTCGCGCGCGCCTTGGTCGCCGATGTTCTCGAAGGTCTCTAGGAGTTCGCTTGCGGCCGAATCAAGCACCGCCTTTTCCACAACATCGCCTTTATCTCCTTTAGCGCGTTGCATATTCTGGCAACTCCCGCAATCGCGACGCTGGCAGTCAGCACCCGAGCGCGGTATTCTGGAGGCGCATGCAAGTCGCCTTCATCGCACGCAGAACGGCCTCTCATCGCGCTAGCCCTCCAGCCTTTTCCGGTGTCGTCCTTTGAGCGGCACGCGCTGGGGCGCAGGGTTCAGCGCAGTCGGCCGGTTCGTCTCTGAAATTGAAGCTGCCGCTGCCGGCGGCGGCCCTCTCAAGCCCGGCTACGTCCTCGCAGGCGACGAAGCCTTTCTCCTGGATCGTTGCCGCAGCGCGGTGCTCAAGGCCTTTGTCCCGCCCGATCTTCGCGACTTCTGCCTCTCCGATCTCGATCTCTCCGGTACGCCCATCTTCGACATCCTCGATCGCGCGCAGACCCCTTCGCTCATGTCGCCGTTCCAGGTCATCTTCATCCGCAACGTTCGCCAGCTCTACACGCGCGGCGCCAAGAAAGATGAGTTCGCAGCGCTCGATCGCTACTTCCGCTCGCCCAATCCGCAGGCCCTGCTGATCTTCATCGCCGATTTCATCCGCATTCCCACCGACGCTCGCCGCATGGAGCTCGACGACAAGAACCGCTTCGAGCGCCTGTCTGAAACTCTCGGCGAACACTGCGGCATGATCGAGCTGGCCCGCGTCAGCGACGAAGACGCCATGCGCTGGACCGTCGCCACCGCGCAGCAGGCCGACACCCGCATGGAGCCCGATGCCGCCCGCGAACTTGTGGACGCGCTCGGTGCAGACATGATGCTGATCGCGTCGGAGCTTGAGAAGCTGCTGCTCTACACATCGGGACGTGGAAAGATCACTCTCGGCGACGTCGAAACCATGGTGCTCGCCGCCAAGCAGCGCTCGCTCTACGAACTTACGGATGCCATCAGCTCGCGCAATCGAGCCCGTGCCCTCGCGCTGCTGCAGGGCCTGCTGAACAGCTCCGACGCGGGAGAGGATGCGGCCATTGGCCACCTCTACATGCTGGCCCGCACCTTCCGGCAGATGCTCGTCATCCTCGAGAAAAACGTGCGTGACTCCCGCGCCATCTGGCAGGCGTTGTGGCAGGGTTTCCGCATGCCGCCCTTCGCTGCGGACGACCTGATCCGCCAAGCGCGCCGCTACAAGAGCCGCCGCGAACTTACCCGCGCCTTGCGCCTGATCGCCCGCGCCGATCTTGAACTGCGCTCCTCTCCGCCCGACAAGCGCCTCGTCCTGGAACGGCTGGTCTACGACCTGGCCTCCGAGCCCAAGCCAGCGCCGCTTTTCTCCGCTGCAACAACACAGCTCACTTTCGAAGTTTGAGCGGCTGGTGAAACTCGATCTGCAATGAATCCGCGTCGTGATAAATTTGGCTCGGTGGAGACGACGGACTTTTTGCGATTCGACGGCGCTGTGCTGCACGATCCCGCTATCGATGCGTGGTTGAGAGACCACGCTGGTGAATTGGGCGACATCGCGCGCCAGTGGTTCGATGTGATGCGCAGTTGCGGAGACGAAGTGCGGGAACTGATGCACGACGGCTGTCCGGTTGCCTGCTTCGGCGACGCGCCGTTCGCCTACGTCAACGTGTTCACCGCACACGTCAACGTGGGGTTCTTTCACGGCGCCTCGCTACGCGACCCGGCGCGGTTGCTGCAAGGCGCGGGCAAATCGATGCGGCACGTGAAACTGCGTCCGAGAAGCGCAGCGAGCACCGCAGCGCTGCACAAGCTCATTGAAGCGGCATATGCGGATATCCAGGTGCGGGTCGAGAACAGCTAGACTTTCGCTGCCCCGCCCGCCTGAATGAATTGGAATGAATAATCTCACAGGATCCGGGACGAAGTTGCGTATTACTAACTTTAGCGACGGGCTGCAGATGGGGCAGGGGAAGGGTTTGCGGCATTTCAGCTCACAGGAGCGGGGGCTAACGGGGTTTTCCGTTAGGGATAAGCCGGCGGGGAGAAGGCGCCCAAAGTGTGCGAGGGCAAGGGAGACGGAGCCGCGGATTGGCGACGATGTTTTGCGGGACAATGGATTTTTCACAGTGCGCTCCCCAATAAAAATGGCCTGAGAACTGCGGCGGGATCGAATCCTGGCCGCTTTCTCAAGCACTAGATCTAGTGTCCGCCTAATGCCCGTAATTATTCACAATTCTCACAGGATTTTTTAGCGTTTGGAATGAGGGAGTTACAAAGTATTTTCGGGGCAGGGGGCTTGACAAGATTTTCCACAGTCGCGTGGGCCAGAGAGTCAGGCGTGCAGCGATTAGGAAATTGGGAAGTTCAAATCGAGTGATGGCCCCGCGGCGCTAAGCGCGTTTATCGGGACTAATGCTCGCACTTTCAGCTCTGCGTCGCACAGGTGCTGGTAACCCAAAGAGTCGGCGAGTGTATCCTGAACACCTTACATTTAGGATGCCCGAACAGATGGGAACGACGACGATCGAGGCTCGCTGTAATGCCCGGCCCACTCGGCTGGCTTTCATTCTCCCTAGACCTGACCGTGACTTGCTGCTGAATGTCATCAGCCGCGCCACTACGCTCTGGGGCGGCATATTCAATCCCATTATCATTCTCGACGACGCGGCACGCGTAGCCCGCGGCGTCCATTATGAAATCATACCGCCTCAACTCTATCTCGAACGGCAGGACGACATTCTCCGATCCTTCGACCCAGACATTCTAGTTAATTATTCAGATGATGCGTTGCCGGAGGTTTTGAAGCACTTTCAACATCGCACTTACCCGGCTGCCCGTCTCGATTGGAATCCGTGGGGCAGGCAGGAGATGTCCTACTTTGTGGATGTCTACCCTCTCCTTGATGAACTATGGGACCGTGAGTTCAAAGGAAATCAGAGTCCACGGATAAAGCTGCGTTTTCTTGAGAAGACTGCATCGGAAGCGTCTCTCTTCCTCGCCGCGCGTTATGGCATGTATTCGAATAACGACACCTACGAGTTTCTGACCAAGAATTTTGCTGCCGAATCCTTTACCTACAACGCCGAATTCAAGGGTGCCCTGAAACCTGGTGCCATTCACTCGCCACTGAGCGTCACCGGTTTCCACTGCATCACGCGCCGCCAGCATGTCCACTCACATGCTTTCTTCCTGCTCAACCCGGAAGATCCATTCGACGTGATGGAGTATTGGAACTTGAGAGCGGCGGGAGTTGCGCTGCTTCCGTTCACGCTGGAAGACTTCAAGGATTTCGAAAACCCCATTCGCGACTTCGCCGCCGCTTCCGCCTACCCAATCAACGACACCATCACCAACATGCCGACCATCATCAAGGCCCCCAGCATTACCGATGAACAGCATGAAGAGGTCACCCGATGGATCGGCGCTCAAGGGTTGGTCACGCAGCTTTCGAGAATGGGTTGGGTGCCGCATAGTCGCCGCGATATGCATGGGGTTGGAAACGAACTTGAGGTTGATCCCATTCGCGCATTCGAAGGAAACGCCGTGAGCGTGTTGAACGAGGGCTATGGCAAGTTGCAGGGGCCTAAGCCGAGCTTTCTGACCAACCAGCACCATAATCAGCACTGGTCTATGGATTTGTCGTTCTACACCTACGGCAACAAGACAGCCAGCTACAAACTGCCCTGGCTAAACTCAGGTTGTGATGCGCTCGTTCGGCGCAGGATCGGATCGCATTCGGACATGGATGCGACACACGTTTCGCGAGAAGGCATGGTTTCGCAGCATGATGGCGACGACGGCGACGTCAGGTTGAGCCCCATCACATCAGTAGAGGTCGTCAAAGCCTTTCTTCAAGGATCAGGCATTGAATACGTTCAAACCAGCGGGCCGGGACTCGCACTTGCCCGCATCCTCGAGATGATGGGCAGCTTCCATAGCTGCGAGGTCTTTCAAAATGGGGCGATCCGACAGACGCTGGAAGACATGGCCAAGGGCGACCCACGTACTGTGCGTTCGGTGAAGATCAGCCTCATCCAGACACTGAAGAGCTACAAAATTTACGATCGGCCGGCGTCTCAAGCCGAAAAGGGTGAGAGAGCCGCGCAGCTACTCAACAGGGCGATAGAAGCGAAGCTGTTCAAGGTAGGGCTCGTGTTCCAATGCTCACGATGCCATCGCCGTAACTGGTACGCCACGACGGACTTCACGGACAAATACAATTGCAAATCCTGCTTCGCGGCCGAAGACACCCCTCATGTCCATGAGCATGAATGGTATCTCTCGTCGGATGGCTTGTTTCGGAGCGGCAATAAACTCGACGGCAATATCACGGTTTTGCTTGCGTTGAATTTCTTTGAACACGTCCTTGATCATGATCTACGGTACGCGCCTTCTTTCGATTACAAGGTCGGCGATAAACCGAATGAGATGGACTTTGGAATTATCAGCGCCGGTATGTTTCGCGAAGTCGACACGATCTTCGGCGAATCGAAATCAGGTGCTTCTCTCAATACTGACGAGCGAGCCAAACTGAGAGCCTTCGGAGAAAGAACCGGCTCCTACATTTGCTTCTGCACCTTATCAGAAGAATTCAGCGACGAGGACAAGGAGTACTTCCGTGAGCTTTATGAGGCTGACGTGAAGATCATTCTGCTAACAAAACACTTATTGGAGATGGACTATTTCGATTTGTTGCAATACAAATCGGACAAGCATCCGGGGCGAAGCAAGACCATTCCTGATTGGCTCATGCGCCTTACCATCATCAACAACCTTGGCGACGACTTCGCCAAGAAGCATCATTTATGGCTCTGATGTTGTAAGCGCACATTCAAACGCGATCCGAATAAGGCAAGGTCATCTGTCCATCAGTAACGGCAAGTCGGCTTATGTCGATTCAATATGCAGAGGCGGAGAATCCGACTTTAGAGGTGGGGGCGCGATGTTTCTCGGGCGGTACGGAGGAATCTGCGGCTTTGTCCGGGATGACTCTTGCTTTGTGTGACACGCGCGAGAGTTACTCCGGGGCTGAAGCCCGGCGTTATCCATATCCGATTTTCGTGGGGTTGAAACCCCACGCTCCTTCCGACCACAGGGGCTGAAGCGCGGGGGATGTTTTGCGAGCTTTTCAGGGGCCTGAAATTCACCCCAGCGACGAAGACCTGTCGCAGGTGCCCCTGCTCCCTCCGATGTTGCGGGTTCGTGCTTTCCCATGTCTCTTCCACCCCATCGACGAAGACCTGTCGATGGGGACCCCGGCTGGAGACATGGGGCACGGGTGATCGAGCGGATTGAGGGATCGCGAAAGAAGAGGCGGGACTCGAGGCTTGGGTTTGGGCTAGGGATGGTTTTTTAGTACATCGGGGGCAGGCCCATTTTCTGGATGACGGAGCGATAGCGCGGGTCGGTGTGGAGGAAGTCGAATGCGGGGTCCGATTGAACGAGGAGGCGCAGGTGCGGATCGTGTTCATTGGCAGCTTGTTCGAGTAAGGCGAGGGTCTTATCGCGGTGGCGCAGCCTGGCGTTCAGGTCGGCGAGTTCGAAAGTGGACACTCTGCCGGTGCGCGCTTTCTTTTCTCTGTCCGCCAGTAAGCAACGAATGACAGCAGGGTATCCGCCGGCGTCGAGAGCGCGGCGCAGGGCGGCTGACAAGGCAAGCTCTCCGCGAGCGGCATGCAGACGGACGAGCATTTGCGCGGCCTCTTTGTCTCTGCCTTTGGCGTAATAGCCGTTTGCCAGGTCATCGAGAAGATCTTGCGAGGCGGGAAAGTCTTTGAGGCGCATCTCGGCGTCGCGGATTTCAGCATCGAATTGCCGGGTGCAGTCGTAAATCTCCGCCAATGCTCCTGGATGCCAGATGGGGTTGAGGGCGGTGGCTTGTTTTTGCACGGCGTTGGCATCGTCATAGCGGCCGAGGGCGCAGAGGACCTTGGCGCGCAGGTGGAGCGTTTCGGCATCGCGAGGGTCCAATTCCGAGGCGCGGGCTAGCTCGTTGACGGCTTCCGCACCGACGCCGCGGTTGAGAAACATCATGCCGCCTAAGTCCGCATGCGCTCGGGAGAGGCTGTCGTCGAGCTCGACCGCTTTGCGGGCGACGGCCTCGGCTTGGGGTAGGGCCTGGAGCGGATCGACGGAATCGCGGAGTGCCTGCACGGCGTAGTAGTCGGCAAGGCCGGTGTAGCCGAGGGCGTAGTCGGGCTGAATCTGGACGGCTTGCTGGAAGTACTTGCCGGCAGATTCGTTGCGTCCGACAACCCACTCGTAGTGGCCGCGGAGGTAGGCGTCGTGGGCTTCAGGATTGATGTAGCGGACGCGGGCGTGCGCGGGGGTGGCACTGTTCAAGCGCGCGGCGATGGCGCGGGCGGCGACGTCGGGCAGCGCGGCTACATCGTTGGTTTCGCGGTCATAGCTTTCAGCCCAGAGATGGCTGTCGGTATCGGCGCGGACGAGTTGCAGGGTCATATGCACCTGGTTGCTGGAGCGCGCGATGGAGCCTTCGAGGATGGCGTCGACGTTGAGGGCGCGGGCGATTTCAGGCAGCGACCGGTGGGCGTCTTTGAATCGCGTGGCGGAGGTGCGGGAGACGATGCGGAGTGTGGAATCCTTGGCGAGCATGGTGGTGAGCTCGTCGGTCATGCCGTCGGCGAAGTACGCCTCGTTGGGATTGCCGGAGAGATTATCGAGGGGGAGTACGGCGAGCGAGGCGATGGCAGGCTGCGTGTCTCGATGGAGGAAGCGGGCGGCGAGCGGATGGGGGCCGAGGATGAGCAGGGAAATGGCCACGAGCACGAGGGCGCAGAGGGCGGCGCCCAGCCACAGTCCGCGGCGGGGGCGGGGCGCCGGCGGGAGGACGGGCGCAGCAGAGATCTCCGGCGGAGCAGGGGGCGGGTCGACGGGGTCGGCGGAAGATGGAACTGGTTCGGTAACTTCTGGCTCAAGGGTCGTAACTGGTGCAATGAAGCGGTAACCGGAACCCGAGATGGTTTGCACAAACTGCGGTAAGTCTGAACTGTCGCCGAGGATCTGGCGAATTTTGCGGATTGCGGTATTGATTCCGTGTTCGATATCGACGAAGACTTCCTGTCCCCACAGGCAAGCGGCAATTTCTTCGCGGGTGACGACCTGTCCGTGTTTGGTGACGAGGAGGACGAGGAGTTCGAGGGGCTTGCGCTCGAGCTTGAGCCGGCTGCCCTCGCGGCAGAGCTCAAATTTGCTGCAGTGGAGGCTGAAGTCGCCGAATTGATAGATGACAGGGGGCACTGTCTGTCTCCGTGGGGTCGCTGCAGTATAGCATTGGGAAAAATCTGACTGGAAGATCAACATTCAGATTCAACGAGTTACGTCTTCAGGTTTCTTCACCCGTGACTTTACCTTCCTGCATTGTTCGCTGAACTCGAATTGAGCGATACATCGTTCGAGCCGGCTAGAGCGGTTCTCCAATCACTATTCGCCCTAGCTCCCCGGCCGAGGAGGAAGTTATGCGATCAGGAATTTGGAAAGTTGTGCCGGTGCTCAGCGGGCTGGCACTTGCGACGATGGCTGTTCCCTACGCCCATGCGGGCTGCGGCCTCTACACCCCGGTTGCCCACAGCGTGGGTTGGCAACCGCGGATTGTTTCGCCGGAGCCGGCAGGCACAACGCGTATCGTCAGCGACGATCTTGCTTCTGGGAAGTCCCTGGCCAGCATGGTCGGAACCTGGAAAGAGAAATGGATCTCCGAAGGCAGCGATGGAATTCCGGATGGCACGGAGGTGGATGCTGCCTACGCTCAGTGGCACAGCGACGGCACGGAGATCAATGTCTCCGGTTTGCGTGCTCCCTTGACCGGCGACGTTTGCCTGGGGGAATGGGTACAAACCGGTCCGAGAACGTATCGGATGAATCATTTTGGAGTTTCGTACGATTCCACGGGACTCAATCTCATTGGTCCCGCGCGTATACAGCAATGGTTAACTCTCGACCCCAAAGGGAATGCAACGACGGGGAAATTCACCATCGATCAGTGGGATGAGTCGGGCAATCTGCTGGCGCATGTGCAGGGCAACGTGCTTGGAACCAGGGTGACGATGGACACCGGATTCCAAAGCGTGGAGTAAGTCCAATTCCGATGGGCAAGCGCGGGTCTCGGCCGGCACGGACAGAAGCAAACTGTGACCTGCGTTTGCGGATCGGACGGTGAGGAGTTAGAGCATCTAACTCGGCGCGAGTTTCCTGGTGGCTTCAAGGTTGTGTTTTTGCTTTGCCATGTCTCTCCCACCCCAGCGACGAAGACCTGTCGATGGGGACCCCGCTCCGCTTACCCCATCGCGCATAACTGCGCGACGGGGCCCCAGGCTGTTCCGCTCAGAGACTTGCGCTAGGCGGGGAGGATTTCGTAGGGGCGCATCATCTCGTTGTCTTCGTGTTCGAGAAGGTGGCAGTGCCAGACGTAGCGGCCTGCGTATCCGACGAAGGGAATGATAATGCGGGTAACGGTTTTGGCGTTGACGCGGGCAGTGTCTTTCCAGCCGAGTTCGTTGGGCTCGGGGGGCATGGCTGGGCCGACGAAGCGCAGCGTGCCCTTAGTCATAAATTCAAAAGCGTCGAAGCGGCGGCGATCGAGAATCTGAAAGCGGACCATGTGCAGGTGGATAGGGTGCACGTCGTCGGTGAGGTTGACGAGTTCCCAAATCTCTGTCGTGTTGAGGATGGGCTTCTCGGTGATGGGCATGTGCCAGGGAGTTCTGTTGAGAAGCATGCCCATGGATTCGGAGACCATGTTGAGGGACTCGTCGAGGGTGAGGCGGCGGGTGGTTACGGCGGTGGATTCGGCGATGCGGGGAATTTCGCGGAGCACCGTTGGCAAAGGTCGCGCGGGTATGGCTTTTTGATCGGACGCGAGACCGGTGTTTTGGCCGGTGGCGGGGGCGACGCGGAATTGCATTAGTTGGAAGGCTTCGCTCATGAGGAGTAATTGAGTATCGGCGTGTTGCGCGAAGTCGATGATGAGGTCGGCGCGTTCGCCGGGCGCGAGCTGTACGTGGGTGACTGGGACGGGCGCGGGGAGAAGGCCCTGATCGGTTCCGATTTGTTGCATCGGGATCGGGCGGGTCGCGACTGGTGCCGCCTTGGGCTTTTGCAGTGCGGGTGTGGGTGCGAGCGAGAGGCGATAGAAGCGTCCGTTGGCGGCGTTGAGGACGCGGAAGCGATAGAGGCGCGGCTCGACTTCGAGATAGGGAAAGAGTTTTCCGTTGAGGAGGTGTGCTTCACCGAAGGCCTCGGGGATCCAGGGGCGAAGCGGGTCGGGCGAGACGGGATAGCTGAGGTGGCCGTCGGGGCGGAGGTCGCGGTCCATGAGGACGAGAGGAATTTCAAATTTGCCGCTGGGGAGTTGGAGCGCGTCTTCGATGGCGTCGCGAACAACGTAGAGGCCGAGCATGCCGGCGTAGATGTTGAGGCGATTGATGCCCATGGTGTGGTCGTGATACCAGAGCAGTGCGGGGTCCTGGTCGTTGGGGTAGAAGTAGGTGCGCGAATGGCCGGGGACGTACCAGTCTTCGGGATAGCCGTCGTCGGCGGGAGGGGTTTTGCCGCCATGGAGATGGACGACGCCGCGGACTTCGGGCTTTTCTTTTTCTGCGCCATGCAGGGTGCAGTCGATGGGAAGGAAGTGGCGGGCGGGTAATTCATTGGCCCACTCGACAAGCAGACCTTCGCCGCTGCGGGCTTCGAAGGTGGGACCCGGAACAGAGCCGCCAAACGACCAGAGTGGGGTGGGGGGCAGGTCGCGATGCAGCTTCGCGGTAATGGCCTGCATGGCGATGCGATAAAACGGAACGCCCTGGCCGGAACCATCGGGCGCGGGACGATGGTCGATGGGCTGGGCGATGGGCGGGATCGGAAGCGGGTCGACGAAGCGGGCGAGTGTGTTGGGATCGAGATTGGGCACCGCTGGTGTGGCGCGCATGGGCATTTGCGGAGCGAGGGCGCGCGGAGAAAGCAATGCGGTGGCGGTGAGGGCGGACTGGCCAAGGAAGCGGCGGCGACTAAACACGCGAACGAGGCTCCTTCTGTTGAGCGGGAAACAGCAGAGGCACGGGAAGGATTTCCCGTGCCTCTGCTGTTCAGGTTAGTAAGTTTCGAGTTCGACTACCAGTGGAATTGGCCGTTTTGATTTTGGATCACGATGCCTGAGTTGGGATCGAGGATATACCGGCCTGAGTTCTCTGCGCCGTCGCGATCGAAGTCGAACAGAGTGTTGATGGATCCGGCGAGAGCATCGAAGCTGCCCTGGCCAATGCGTTCGCCGCCGAGCCAGTTGTCTTCAACGAAGCGCAGGATGGAAGTCTGATCGGTTGTTGTGTGGTCCACGTAATTGTGACGTGCCCACGGAGAGATGACGAGCAGGGGCAAGCGCGGACCGTAGCCGCAACGGCCCTGCGCATGGGCGGTGCCGGCATTGACGCCAGGAAGCGCGGTGGCTCCGTTGCCGCAGGCGCCGGTGCCGGTGAGCATGTCAGCGGCGGTGGAGGACTGATTCACGATGGGGCTCATCTGGTGGTCATACCAACCGTCGGAGTCGTCATAGGCTATGACCACGGCGGTCGATTCCCAATCCGGCAGGCTCTGGAGGAAGTTGATGGTGTTGACGAGAAAGGTCTGCTCGTCGAGCGGGTCGGAGTAGCCGGCGTGGCCGTCCTGGTAGCCGGAAGCCTTGAGGTAGGAGACTGCCGGGAAGTTGCCGGCGCGCACGGCGGTGAAGAAATCCTGCAGGTCGTATTGATGATTGGCGGCGTCGCTATAGCCGATCGCGGAGGTCGACGACGGGCGTGTGTGGGTGGGGTTGGCGGTAGAGGCGTAGTACTGGAAGGGCTGGTGGTGAGGAATGTAGTCGGCCTTGGTGGTGCCGGTAACGGCTGATGTGGTGGTGCGCTTGCAGCCGGTGGTGCCATTGGCATTGACGGTGCTGAGATCGAAGCCGCCCTCAAAGAAGCCCCACGTAATTCCTTTGGCATTGAGCAGGTCGCCGATGTTGGTGCCGCCGAACTGGACGCGTTCGCCAGAGGTGGTGGAGCAGACGTCGCCGACCGGGTCGGCATCGCTGATGAGAGTGAGGCCGCCATTGCCGTCGTCGATTGTGTCGCCGCCGGGGTTCACGTCATCGGTCACTCCGTTGAGCTGACCTGAGATCAGGTTGACGGCTCCGTCGGTGGAGGGGCCGAAATTTGTGTCGTAGGAGTTATCGCTCATGGCGAAGCGCTGCGCGTAGTTCCAAAGGGCGGTGACGGTGTTGCCGTCGTAGTAACCCATCGTCAGGCCGGTGGTGGCGAAGATCGGGCTACCGGTGGGCGGGGGGCCGGCGGTGCCGACGGAGAACGGGAAGGCATCCATCAAGCCGTGATCGAAGGCCTGCTGCTCCGGGGTGTAGTCGTGATCCTGATCGTTGGTCGCGGCCTGGCTGCGATCGAGGCGGAAGGGGTTGGTGGCGCCGGAGGCGTTGGTGGGATTGGTGGCGTTGGGATTGTTGGTCAGCAGTGCGCTGGACAGGCCGTTCACAGAGGGAGTTCCGGGGGCGGCGACAAAGCGGGGTTCGCCGTGCGGATTGGTGGCCCAGGGATATGTGCCGAAGTAGTGATCGAAGGAAACATTCTCTTGAAAGATGACAACCAGGTGGCGGATGGGGGTTGCGGTTTCATTACCGCCCGAGTGCCCTGCAGCGAAAGCAGGGGTGGGCAGCTGGCCGGCAACGAGAAGGGCCGCAAGGGAAGATGCGATAAGCCTCTGCACAAAGACCTCCAGGTGCGCCGTGGGAAACGGCGGACTGCCCATTCTTAGGGGCGGGAGATCAATTTGAGGTTAAAGCTGGGTGACTCGATGGCGAATTTATTGAGACAAGGCGCGTGCAGGCAGAACTGAGGAAAAATCGACCGGGAAGAGCCGTACGCCAACGCATGGCGGACTACGCGGAATTCTTCTGGGTTGGATTATCCTGCGCTCGCGCGTTGGCTTCGTCGATCCACATGGTGCACATCGGGCAAGCAAGGTATTCGGCGGATTCGTTCGACAAGTTCGTCTGCCCATACGTTCCGTTGACAAATTCATGAACCATATTCGTCTCCTTAACCGGCGTGTGCGATCGACCGGACGCCTTGATTGTTAGATGACGCGTACGGCCCATCCGGTCGGATTCGTGCAGAATTAGTCATGCAGGTTGAAGACGTATGTTTCAGGTGGAGAATCAGGCAGGAGAAGTTTATGGCAGACGAACAGATTCGTGAAGTCTTAAATGCGCATTGGCTTGCGTCTGCAGAGGGTGATCTTAACGCGGAGCACGACATTTACGCTGACGATGCAATTTGCGATTATCCCCAGTCAGGTGAGCGCATTCTGGGGAGAGGCAATTTGCAGGCATTGCGGGGGCACCATCCGGGCAAGCCTTCGGGCTTCAACATTCGGCGAATGCTGGGTCGCGGCGAACTCTGGGTAACGGAGTACATCATCACGTACGAGGGCCGTCGAGCGTACACCGTGAGCATCATGGAATTTCGTGGTGACAAGGTGGTGCATGAGACGCAGTATTTTGCCGATCCTTTTGAGGCGCCAGGGTGGCGAAGCCAGTGGGTTCAGGTGGTTGCTGAGCCAGGGGCTTAGGCAACTACGGGGTAAGAGCGAGGAAGTTTTGGCTGGGGAGGCCGAAGGCGTTGGCCACGCGGTTGCACAGTCCCATCATGGCGGTGACGTGGACGGTTTCGGCGATTTGGTCTTCGGTCCATCCGAGAGCGATGAGGGTGTCGACGTCTGCGCGGGTGATGCGGAAGGACGCGCCGTTCACTTTTTCAGCGTAGGCGAGTAGTTTTTCTTCGGCGGGCGCCAGGTCGGCCCCGGCAAGGTCGCCCGCGGTGAGACTGTCGAGTGCGGTGCGCGCGCCGCCGTGAACGAGCAGGAAGAATCCGTGACTGTCGAGGCAGTAAGGGCAGGCGTTGAGGTGCGAGACCCAGGTGGCGATCAATTCCTTTTGACGGCGGTTGAGAAATCCATCGTGGAAGAGAAGGGAAGAAGACATGTCGATCATCTGGCGGACGGCGGGTGGATTGATGCCGAAACATTTGACGATGCCGGGCACGTCGGTGCGGCCCGTTTGATCGCGGAAATATTGGTAGGCCTCGGCGGTGGCGCCTTCGGCTTCCTCTTCCTGAATGAGGCGCAGGGTGGTTGCGGCGGGGGCAGGTGCGGCGGCGCGGAGTTGGGCGAGCAGTTCGTATTCGGGGCGCGACATAGAAGGCGATTGTAGTAGAGAACGAAGGTGGGTTGCGTGCCGCGCCGGTTGTGCTTGAGCGGAGGACGGCTCTTGCACAACCGGCGACGGATGCGGGTTAGAAAGTAAATTTCGCGGCGAGTTGGAAGGCGCGTGGACCGCCCGATCCGAAGACGCCGCCGGCCGTGGAGACGGGAGTGCCGAAGCTCGAAGAGTAGTTGGGGTTGTTGGAGTCGGGCGCCAGAGTGTTGAAGAATCCCGAGTAGTTGAGATTGCTGATGCCGAGAATGTTGGTGACGTTGAAGATGTTGAAGGCTTCGCCCATGAGCTTTAGGTTGTAGCGTTCACCGAAAGTAAAACTGCGATCGAGACGGAAGTCGAGGGAGTTGAAGCTGTCGTCGAAGTGGGCGTTATCGCTGACATTGGGCAGAATGACGTAGCTGGAGGCACTGGCCTCGTAGACGCCGCCGCCGTTGTTGGTCTGTGTGATCCATGCGTTGAGTTGTGCCGCGGTGCGGAACTGGCGGCCGCCGGCATTGCGCGGCAGAGTGGGCACGCGCTCGCTGCCGTCGGGGAGCAGGATATCCATCGGCACGCCGGAAGCAATGGTCCAGATGGGCGCGAACTGGAATTTCCAGGGCAGGTTAGCGACGGCGGACAGCACCAGGCGATGGCGCTGGTCGTTTGGGGGAGGGCCGTATTCGCGCTGCAGGTTGGTTGGATCGATGGGCGTGTATTCGAAGGGAATCTGGTCGTCGTTGGCGTAGTTGTAAGAACGGGCGAAGGTGTAGGCCGAGTCGAACTCGCCAAATCTTGAGAGGCGCTGACGCACGCTGACCCAGAGAGCGTCGTACTTGGTGTTAACGGCCGATTCGAGGTCGGTGACTTCGTCGGGGCCCTGGGTTTGCGGATTGTAGACCGAACCGACGGGGCGTCCAATGATGAAGCGTGTGCCCAGATTGTGGACGCCATCGACTTTGAGGAGCAGGCCGTTCGAGAATTCTTTCTCAACACCGAGGTTGAACTGCTGCACCATGGGATTGCGCATGCGGTTGTTGATGACGTCGATGCCCGTGGCGCCGGCGCCGGTGAAGAGGAAGCCGCTGAAGGGACTGGAGAGAACTTCAGGCGCGCCCGGTGCAAATGTTCCATCGGGATTCAGATAGACGGGATTGCCTTCCTGGTCGGTGGTGACGTTGCCGGCGGTGACGTTGAGGGCCAGTGCGCGGCCGTCGAATCCCTTTTCAAGCGACATGACTTCGAGGGTGATGCGGTCGTAGTAAATGCCGTAGCCGCCATGGACGGAGAAATTGGGATTGAAGGCGTAGTTGAAGCCAACTCGCGGTCCCCAGTTGTTGAGGTCGTGATGACGCGTGCCCTGATAGAAGGACTGCACGATGGGGTTGCGATTGCCATACCAGCTCAGATTGTTGAGGTTGGTATCGAGTTCCCAGCGCAGGCCCGCGTTGATGGTCAGGTTGTGCAGCACTTTCCAATCGTCTTGCGCGAAGAGGCCGACGTGTTTGTTGTCGTTGTTGGGCAGATTGAGCGCGCGATCGGGGGTTGAGCTGCGCAGTCCCACGGCGAAAAGCAGATCATCGTCGTCGACCTTGCCGTCCTGATTGCGATCGAAGTCGGGAAAATCCTCAACGGTTTGTATATTGCCCTGCTGAAAGACGCCGAGATAGAAGTCGGCATCGACGGCCTGAATTTCTCCACCGAAGCTGAGGGTGTGGTTGTGGCGGGTCCAGGTAACGTCGTCGTCGCCCTGCAGACGGAATTGCCGCGTTTGTTGCGGATCGCGGTAGGTGGCGCCATCGTCGAGATCGGGATAGGTGATCTGCGGCGCGGTGGTGATGGGCGCGGTGATGTTGACGAAGTTGTTGTCGGCAAAGCTGACGCGATTGATGAGAGCGGGCGTGAAGATGTGGACCCAATCAGTGGTGAGGCCCTGCAGGTGGTTCACGCCGTTCTGACGGTAGTCGGCGCTGCCGAGAGCGCGGTCCAGCGAGCTTTGACTCAAGTCGTCTTCGAGTTCGAGGGACTCGCGGAAGCCGATGCGGTCATGTGGAGTGAATTGCCAATCGAGGCGCTCGGTGGTGAGGAAGTCATGCAAGGGAGCGGTGGCGAAATCGCGATTGATTTTCTGATCGACCGTGTCGCGCACGCCGACGAGATCGGCGCCGAGTTGCTGGCGATCCTCCAGAGCGACGAACCACCAGGCCCTGTCGTGCTTGATGGGACCGCCGGCATCGCCTGCATATTGCTGCCGATGGAAAGCCGGAGTTTCGCCGATGCTGGGATCGTAGGTGGCGGGAAGCGCCTGTAACGCGCGGTCTCTCTCATAAATCGCGAGGCCGCCATGGAGCGCGTTTGAACCTTCCTTGGTAACAACGTTGACGACGGTAGAGCCAGAACGGCCCAACGCGGCGGAGAAGCGATTGGTGGCAATCTGAAATTCCTGCACAGCGTCTTCGGGCACATTGACGAGCGAGCCGCCGACGGCGTCGTCGTTATTGTCTGCTCCGTCGATGGTGACGTTGCCGCCGCGGCCCACTTGCCCCGCGGAGGAGATGACGACGGTATTGACCTTGGTGGGGTCGAAGTTGGGAGCGGGCGCGTTGCCCGGAACGAGATAGGCGAGTTCGAGGTAGTTGCGTCCGTTGAGGGGGAGGGATTCAATCTGGCGAGATTCGATGACGCCACCGACCACAGAGGTCGTGGAGTCGACAGTCTGTTGCGCATCGGCTGTTACTTCAACGGTGGTGCGTCCGGAGGCGAGGCTCAACTGGATCGGGAGGCTGAGCGACTGTCCGACTTCAAGATCGATGGTTTCGCGCCAGGCGCTGAAACCGGCCGTCGAGTCCACTGAAAGGGTGTAGCTTGCCGCTTCAAGAGTGGCAAAGGAGAACTGCCCGTCGCCCTGGGTTGTGAATGTTCGGACGGTTCCCTGCCGGACGCTGGTGAGCGTGACGATAGCGCTGCCGATGGATTTGCCGGATGGGTCCGCAACTGTTCCGCGGATGCTGGCCGTGGCGAGTTGCTGGGCTTTTGCGTGAAACGGAACCAGGGAAAGCAGAAGCAGAGAAACGCAGATTGCTCTGCGCAATGCGTGTGAACTCAAAATATCCTCCGTCAACCGACCTCAAAGTGGAAAGTGGGCTCATGTCTCGTGGGAAGTGGAGATTTGGAATGAGCCTCATGGGGACGTTACTGGATCGGAACGAGGGCACACATCCACTCGCAGGAGGATGAGGGTCTCCATCGAAAGGAGGAGGTCGGAGAGACCGCTTAAAGCGACTGGAAATGGATGCGGTTTTTGTTGGTGCGGCGGGTTAGCGATCAATGTTTATGGATGGCACTTGATCTCGATGCGCAACTCGGGCGGATCGGACTGGTGGGCGGAGGCGCCTTCGGCATCCTCTTCCTGAATCAGGCGAAGATGGGTTGCGGGCGGGGCGGGTGCGGCAGCGCGGAGTCGGGCGAGCAGTTCGTATTCGGGGCGCGACATAGAAAGCGATTTTTGAGGAAAGGGATTGGAGCGGGATTGCAGTCCGGCGGCGCGGGGCCCACTTATCGCGATGGAACGGGGATGAAGGGCCACTCGCGTTGAGGGGATAGGTCGAAACCCGCCACCTCACTCAATTGGGGGCGTCGTGCATTGGCTTGTTTCCGGGATTACTCTCAGGAATCAGCGGTAGAGAGCAATCCCGGATGAAAACGCGGTTTAACTACTGTAGTGCTGCCTGCGAAGCCTGGACAGCGCAAACGCCTGTGCAGGGCAGGGTGCCGGAGGGTGATTGGGTCAAGAAATAAATCTGCGATGCACCGCCTGACAGGTTGGTGGCGGCATTGTCGATGATGATTCCGCCGGTGGGCGCGCCCAGGAAGGGAGAAGATACATTCAGCTCGCCACCCGGCGTTAAGCCGGTACCGAAGCTTGACGGCGTTGTCACGTTGTACGACAGCACGCAGCCGTCTCCAGAGTCGTCAGTACACCCGGCGGGGTATCCGACAAAGACGCTTAAGAAGAGATAGTCTGTCGATGAGCTGTTGTTATAGAACTCCGTGATGGGCGAGCAGCGCCCGTCATAGGTGTCGTTCTGTTGATAGATATCGTTGGCGCTGTTACCGAGGGTCGGCCCGACCGTTGCGGTCGTCGACATCGTCCCATTGATGATTGGAATCTGGAACAGCCTGGCCGGCGATGCAGTGCTGCACATGTAGATATTTCCTGTTGGGTTCGTTCCCGACGAGGAAGTGTAATAGGTGTTATCAAAGGTGCCCGAGAGCTGGTATGCGGTCGATCCGGCGGCGTGGCTTCCGGTGGCAATGGTGGAGACGGCCGGGGTTGTCGACGATGTGAAATTCAACGGGAACTGGTACACAAGGTTGTTCCCGGAAGGGTCGTTACCGACGAAGACATAGGCCGTTGACGCGATTGGGTCCATCAGCACAGCGTCCCTGATACCGTATGTGTTGTCGAGCTGAGATGAATAGCCGTTGATCACTCCGGTCGATGCGACGACGCTATAAAGTCTTCCGCCGGAGGTTGAGCCCACGCCGCTGGTTGTGGATCCGACCAGGACGTAGCCGGAGGCGGGATCGTACACGGGACTGTTGAGTTGGTTTGTGTCGGGCGTCGGAGTTGAGCCATAGGCCATCTGGACCGGCCAGAGGCTGGTTACGACTTCGGTGGGGACGCCGTTGAACACAGGGTTGAACTTGTGGAGGCGTCCGTTGGAGTCGCCGACGAAGAGCGTGTCGGTGCTGTAGTCGTAGTAAGGACTGGACCAGGTGTCGTCCGGATTGCCGCTGAGCGCAACAGTGTAGGAGCAGGGCGCGGTGCAGCCTGAGCCGCCGTTGTAATAGCTCGAAGCAGTCTGGGCCAACGGCGCGGTCGGTGAAGCGATAGTTCCGGAGCCGGGAGGCGTCAGGGGGACTGTGAGCAGGACAAGGCTAGCCGTGGAGTCCGATGATTGAATGAAGGCGATCTGGTTTCCGTTTTCTGAGAAGACAGGCGAGAGGGAGACGGTTCCACCCGTGTCGTAGGCCCAGTCAACGTTGGGCACGGTACCGCTGCAGCCGCCAGCGTAGAGGTTGTAGTAGGCTATGATGCTTGCCTGGCTTGAGCTGCCGGCCTGGCCCGTGGGGTACACCACGAAGTCGCTGGTGCAACTGGCCGTTGAGGTGTTGAAGGACGACCACTTCGCGGGAAAAGCCAGGGGTGTGGGCGCCGTGGTGGTACCAATGCTCTCATTCCAATCCTGTTTGATGGTCGAGCTTCCGGGGAACCTCAGGGTCGAGACTGGATGAGGGAGCTTGGGCAGCATCCTTCCCGGGCCCAACGGCTGGATGCCGTGGTTTGTCATGCGAGCCGCCTGGAACGCAGAGGCATCGGTCGCGGCCGGTCCCTGACCGGGCAGGCCGCGCCTCATTTGCTGCATCACATAGCGCGGGTCGTTCACAATCTTGTTCCACTTGCCATAATGGCCACCCTTGATGGCCTGCTCCTCGGTGCCGGGGTTGGAGAACACAACGTGATGATGGGTCCAGTCGTCTGCGACTCCCTTGACCGGGGTATTTCCAGCGTTGACTTTGGGCATCGTGCGTGCAAACGATGGGACGCCGAAAGCAATGACCGCGGCCAGGGCGAGACAAATCTTCAACCAATTCGAGCGGAGGGAGTTGGCATGGGGCATGAGCGATAAACTCCTAAAACTACAATTCCTGTTGTGGTCTCGCACACATGGTCGAGCGCGAGACATCAATCCGGTTTCTATATCTAGAAAGTCCTCGCTAATTTAGTAGATATGCTTGACGGGGCTATCAGGGACTAGTGAGTTCGCATTGAAGCCCGCGAGCCCCTTGCACAGCCTTGCCAATATACCGAAAGGCGATTACTGACATTATCGGCGGAGTAATGACAAAAGTCGACCCACCGGTAACCAATTATGTCTATGTAATTATAACAAAAGTAATCCTATTATGGGGTGTTATCGAACGCGGGTGCCGTGATCTTTCAATAGGTTGCCCGCTTATCCCAAGAATCGAGAGTTGGCGTCGGGGCTGGATTCAGAACCCGCTCACGGGTGGCACTTGATCTCAATGCGCAGCCCGGCGGGATCGGACTGGTGGGCGGCGGCGTCTTTAGGCCATGCGATCACTTCGATGGAATGCATCGGTTCCGGATTCATCCAGTGGATGCTCCAGGAACCAGGATGCGCCGGCGCTTCGGTCGCGGGGACATCGCGCAGGGGCCTGCCGGGGCGGAGGTAGTGGATGTGCGGGGAACCGCCGCCGGTGTCCCACTCCACAACCAAGCTGGGCCAGCGATGGTGATGCATGGGGACAGTCTGGCCGGGCGGCGGGACATCGACTTCGAGGACGCGGACGAAGGCATTTTCGAAGAGGAGCTTGTGGCTCTTGGGCGCGGCCAGCAAGGCATCGAAGCCATCGGGGAAATCGGAGGCGTCCTGGCCATAGAGGTAGAAGTATCCGCCGAACAGGAGGATAGAACTGAAGATCGCGGTGGCAAAAACAGGCCACTTCTTCGCGAGAGGCGTGCTGAGGTTGCGCGTCATGGGACGCAGTATAGCGCAGGATGATTTTGCGAAGGGCCGACTCGGGGAAGAGTGGTAGCTAGGCCGCAGGGGCGCGGAGAGTGTCGACGGCGGCGGTCATGTCGATGGCGAGTGCTGCCTGGGTTTCAGGGGTGAGCTTGGCTCCGTGGCTTGTGAGATAGAAGACGTCGATGGCGGTTTCGCCTTCCGTGTCGATTAAGGCGACCTCAATATTGCACTGGTGCTTGCTGAGGGTGAGAGCGATTTGACGGAGGAGCCCGGGCACATCCTGCGCGACGACCTGCAGCAGGGTCGAGTGCGTGGAGGATTCCGAATCGAAAGACAAGCGAGTGGTGACCTCGACCTTGATATTGCTGGAGTGGTTGAGGTGGGATCGCGATTCGAGCATCTGTTCGACGGGGACTTTCTGGGCGACGACTTCATGAAGGTAATCGAGGAAGCGATCTTTCTCGCTGGGGTTGAGCTCGATGGTGCGGAAAACGTCGGTGAAGTGGAAGCTGTCAACGATGACGCCGGCTTCATTGGAGAAGGCGCCGGCCTTGACGATGTTCATGCCCCAGGCGGCGAGGGCGCCAGCGACGTCGGCGAAGAGGCGGGTGCGGTCGCGAGTGATGACAGTGAGGTCGAAGAGCTGACGGTGGGGACGGAGATCGAGTTGAACGGGATCCTTGTCCAACTGGACCGCGAGTTGGAAGTGATTGCGGATTTGTTCGGGGAGGCGGGTTTGCAGGTAGCGTTGCGGCAGGCCTTCAAGGAATTGTTTGAGTGCGCCGTATTGCGGGGCGGGGACCATGGCGCGAATGCGATTGAGCAGGGTGGGATCGATGGCGGCGTGGTAGCGGACCTCGTCGACGCTGCGGTCCATGAAGTTGGCGGTGGCCATGTAGAACTGCCAGAGGTTTTCAGCCTTCCAAGGCGTGAGGGCCTCGGGATTGACGGCTTTGATGTCCGCGTAGGTCATGAGGGTGAGCATTTTGAGGAGGCTGGGGCCGCCGATTTTTTCAGCGAAGGCGCGGACGTTTTCGACGTCGAAGATGTCGCGGCGCATGGCGTTGGACATTTCGAGGTGAAGCCGGATGAGCTTGAGCACGGACTCGCGTTCTTCCACGTCGAAGTCGAGGCGGGCAAGGAAGCTGTCGGCAAGTTCGACGCTCTGCACAGCGTGATCGCCGTTGCGGCGGCCTTTACCGGTGTCGTGGAGAAGTAGGGCGAGCAGGAAGAGGTCCAGGCGGTCGACTTCAGGCAGGAGCTGCGCGAGGCGATGTTCGTAGTCCTGAGTGGGCTGGCGCAGGCCGTGCACGTTGTCGATGGTGAGAAAGGTGTGTTCGTCGACGGTATAGCGGTGGTAGCTGTCGCGGATCACGAGAGCGTCGATGCCGTGGAACTCGGGGATGAGCATCTCAAGAACGCCGAGGGCATGCATGGTGCGCAACGCGTGTGCCGCGTGTGGGCCAAGCAGGACTTCGCGGAGCGCGTTCCAGAGATAGGGTCCCTCGGGGATGTGGATGGCGAGCGCGGGCAGGGCGTCGGTGATTCGGTCTTCCGCGGCTTGCGAAAGCGCGTAGCCGTGAGTGGCCATGAGCGAGAAGATGCGCAGGATGGCGGCGGTGTCAGAGAATTGCGCGCCGGGAAGGATGTCGATTCGGCCCTGGTCGAGAACGAAGTCGGTGCCGGCGATCGGGGCGCGGCGGCGGCGGAACTGGCGGTAGAAGCTGACCGGCGCGGGGAGATGCTCCATCAAGAGCGCCGCGCGGCGATAGATGATGCGCGCGTGGCGATAGTATGTGCGCATCCAGTAAGCCGGATCGGCTGTGCCGCGAGTTTCAAGGCCGATGGAGTTAGCCGCTGCTTCGTCCTGCGATTGCCAGTCGAGCGTATTGTCGTCGCGGCCGTGGCGGAAATGGAGGAAACAGCGCGCGGCGGCGAGGAAGTCGAAGGCAGCTTCCGCGTCGCCGCGCGCGGATTGGAAGACGCCACCGCGCTGGCGAGGCCACTCCTTTGTCTCTTTGAGGTGGAAGAGCAAGGCGAACCAGACGGCGAGGTGGTAGTCGCGCAGGCCGCCGGGACACTCTTTCAAATTGGGTTCTAAGTGAAAGATGGTGTTGCCGTATTTGGCATGGCGGGCGCGAGCAATTTCGCCGAGCTTCTGGGTGATGGTGTTCCACTCGCTGAGCACGAGTCCGGGGAGGATGGTCTGGTGGAGTTGTTGATAGAGCGGGAACTGGCCGGCGAGGAAGCGGCGATCGAGAGTGGCGAGGGAGAACTCGAGATTGTCAGGATCGAACTTGCCGGCTTCTTTAAGGGTGCGCGAGGCGGGGCTGGCGCGCAGGCCGATGTCCCACATGCCCTGAATGATGGTGCGGACGGTGTCTTTGGTTTGTTCCTCGGTTTTTTCGTCGGCGAAGGCGAAGAGGACGTCGATGTCGGAGAAGGGGAAGAGGTCTTTGCGTCCGTATCCACCGAGGGCCAGAAGCGAAACGTTGGGTGCATTCTGTCCGGCGAAGGCGCGTCGCCACATTTCAATGAGGATGCGATCGACGACGGCGGAGCGGCGGCGAATGGCGGCGGTGCCGTCGCCGGTGCGCTCACACGTCTGGCGGACAAGCGCCATCTCGCGAAGATACTGATCCCGTAGATCGTCAACCGCCAAAGCGACTGGAGTCATATGAATTATCAGTAAATCCAGAGACAGCGCGTCGTCCCTGCGAAGTTCGTTTATGGCCGAAGCGTTGGGACAACCGCGCCGGCTGAAGAACTGGAACTTTTGGGTACGGTACCCCGGCTTTGCGACTGAACTGCGTCCCGAAGCCTAAAGGGGTGTTAACAGGATACTAAACTTTGAGGGGTAGGCGGGCGGAGATTGGCTGGCGGGCGCAGAGGTCCGGGGTGCGGACGGCTCATCGTTCGCGGGCGCGGCTCAGATCCCTGCGTACCAGGAGTAGCCGTATTCGGGGTCAACGGAACCCAGACCCTTGCCGAACTTCTTCATCGAGTCGGTCGCGGTGATCTGAGTGACGAATTTGAGACTTTTGTAGCCGAGCTGGCGCGGCACGCGCAGGCGCAGTGGTCCGCCGAAGCCCACAGGGAGATCGCCATTGTTCATGCCCAGGGTGAGGAAGGTCTGGGGATGGAAGGCGTCGGCCATGTCGATGCTTCCCCAAAGATTGGGCTCGATGGTGCGGTAGACGATGTAGAGCGTTTCCGGATGCAGGTCTGCTTCATTGAGAACGTTATAGAGCGGTGTGCCGATCCATTCGGCGACGTAGGACCAGCCTTCTTCGCAAACCACCTCTGTGATCTGGCTGTGCGCCGGCATCTGGTGCAGGTCGGCCAGCGATAGTGAAAGTGGATGGTTGACCATGCCGTCGACCACAAGACGCCAATCGGCAAATCCGCCAGCCTGAAGTTTCTTGAAGGTTTCGTTCGGAGGCGCAAGGGAATTGCCGAAGGGTTTCTCAGAGATTTTGCTGCGGGGGAACTCGCGCGCCAGCGTATGCCGGGTGATGAGGCGTTGTGCGGCGTAGGTGAGCGTCTCGCCGGGACCGTAAACAGTGCCGCTGTCGGGTGGGATGAGGCCATAACGGCGAGCGATGCGATCGGCGGCCGTAAGTCCGGCGACCCCGGCGGCCGTGGCAAGGCCCGATGTGATGAGTTTGCGACGTGAGATTGTCATGGTCGCTCCTCGATTGGAGTTGGGATGGGCGCTGGGACTGAAGCGGCGCGGCCAGTGATCATGGCGCGGGTTCGGCTCCAGAAGCCGGAAATGGCGATCATCGCGACGTGGATGACGAGAAAAAAGAACAGAGCCCAGGAAACAAAAAAGTGCAGTGTGCGCGCCGACTGGCGGCCTCCGAGCACGTCAACGAAAAAGGGAAACGCGGAGTTGAAGGCGGGCGAGAGGGCCAGGCCGGTCCAGATGACGAGCGGGAAGAGAACAAAGATCACGATAAGGTACGCAGACCGTTGCAGCACGTTGTAGGTAGAAGACTCGTCGGCTGCAGGCGGCTTGCGGTGGAGGTACTGCGCGATGCGCTGGAAGTGCGCGCCGAGCGTGCGTTGACCTGGCTCCGGCACGAGGTCGCGGCGGAAGTGGCCGTTGAGCAGACTGGCGATGCCGTAGACGGCGCCGGTAAGAACGAGAACCCATGCCGATTCGAAATGGAGATAGCGGCTCCAGCCGTTCTGGTCGGGCATGGCGGAACCATAGCCGTTGTTGATTGTGTCGCGCGAAGTGGGGAGCGGCAGGCTGAAGAGCGGGCGCATATTCACGTTGCCGGTTTCGCCCCAGTAGAAGCGAGGATGCGAGATGACGAGCTCTGCGCCGGTGACGAGGAGCGCGAGGAAGGCGATGACCGTGAGCCAGTGGGTCACGCGCACCAGCGCGGTATGGCGAGGAGTCGTCGTCATTTTAGCGGGAGGGGAAGACCTCGCAGCGAGGATAGCACAGGGCTGGCTGGGATGAGAGGGGAGAAAGAGGCGGCGGGCCGAAGCGGAAATGAGGGGAGAGGTTGCGAGGGCGGCTGTGCGATGCGGGCCCTCGCGATTGGGTGGGGAACGAGGTGTTATAGGGCGGATTCGCCACGTTCGTCGTTGCGGATGCGGATGGCTTCGTCGATGCGGCTGACGAAGATTTTGCCGTCGCCGATGCGGCCGGTGCGGGCGGCGGATTCGATGGCTTCGATGACCTTGTCCTTGAGTTCGTCGACGACCACGAGTTCGATCTTGACCTTGGGAAGAAGGTCGACGGTATATTCGCGACCGCGGTAGAACTCGGTGTGGCCCTTCTGGCGGCCATGGCCGCGCGCCTCAAGAATCGTCATTCCTTCGATGCCTGCTTCGAGCAGCGCATCCTTAACTGCGTCCAATTTGGAGGGCTGGAGAACCGCTTCTATCTTGAGCATTTCGAAAAGCCTCGCATGACAGCGTATCAGGCCAGACATCAATCTGGTACCGGAGGAAAAAATCTTTTCACCGGAACATCACAAGTACATATCAGGAGTTAAGGTCGTAACCTTCTTCGCCGTGTTGCGAGAGGTCGAGACCTTCGCGCTCGTCTTCCGGTGAGACGCGCAGGCCGATGATTTTGTCGACGAGAAAGAGCAGGACGAGGGTGCCGACGATGGAGATGCTCCACGCGATGCCGACGCCGGCGAGCTGGTGGAGGACCTGGCCCCAGTGGCCGTCAATGGCGCCGGTGGGCACCCCCTTGCCGAAGGCGGCGTTGATGGCGCTGGTGGCGAAGAGGCCGGTGAGGATTGCGCCGAGGGTGCCGCCCGCTCCGTGCACGCCGAAAGCGTCGAGGGAGTCGTCATAGCCGAGACGGCTTTTAACTTCAAAGACCATGAAGGAGCAGAACGCGCCGGCGATGAGGCCGATGAGCAATGCAGGGAACGGCTGCACGAAGCCGGAGGCGGGGGTGATGGCAACGAGGCCGGCGACTGCTCCCGAGATGGCGCCGAGGGCGGTGGGCTTGCCGTTGTGGATCCACTCGGCAATGGTCCAACCAAGGGCGGCGGCTGCGGCGGCAAAGTGGGTGTTGACGAAGGCGCTTGTGGCGAGAGGCCCGGAGCCAAGCGCAGAGCCCGCGTTAAATCCGAACCAGCCCACCCAGAGAAGACACGCGCCGATAAAGCTGAGCACCATTGAATGCGGCTGCATATTGGTGTGGGGATAGCCGAGACGTTTGCCGAGATAGATGGCGGTGATGAGCGCGGAGACGCCGGAGGTGATGTGGACGACGGTGCCACCGGCGAAGTCGAGCGAGGGGATTTGGCCTCCGTTGGCGTTGAGCAGGCCGCCCACGCCCCAGACCATGTGGGCCATGGGGCTATAGACGAGCAGCGACCAGAGGGAGAGAAAGACAGCCATGGCGCTGAACTTCATGCGCTCGGCAAAGGCTCCGGTGATGAGCGCCGGGGTGATGATGGCGAACATGAGCTGGTAGACCATGTAGGTCTGCTCGGGGATGGTGGCGGCGTAATCGGTGTTGGGAGTGAGGCCGACGCCGCGCAGAAAGATGTGCTCGAAGCCGCCAATGAAGGCGTTGCCGTGGCCAAAGGCGAGGGAGTAGCCGAAGACGGCCCAAAGGATGGTGACCAGTCCCATCATGGCGAAGCTCTGCATCATGGTGGCAAGGATATTTTTGCGTCGCACCAATCCGCCGTAGAAGAGCGCGAGGCCGGGGCCGGTCATGAGCAGAACGAGGGCCGCGGAAACCAGCATCCAGGCGTTGTCGGCATTCATCTGCGCGGTTTGGATTTGTTGTTGAAGCGCCGCGACCTGGGCTTGCGTGGCGGGGGCCTGCGCAGCGGGAGCCTGCGCGACAGCAGAAAAGGTGGCTGCGAAGAGAAAAAGGAAGAGGGTTGAGGGTACGAGCAACAAGATAGAACGACCGCGCATGATGATTCCGCTCCGAAGGACAGGCTCACTCTTCAACGCCAAATCGTGAAAACCGCAGGATCTGCACTCGCGCTCAAGGCGGAGTTGCGCAGGCTGCGCGACCCGGATCGCTCAGCGCAGGAGCAGGGCGTCCCTGAGGGGATGCTCTGGATTCCTATGCATGCATGGGTGAACCCAAAAGGATATCGCATGGTCGCACTTTCGAAGTGAAGAAATCATATAGGTGGTAAAGTGCGGCCAGACGGGCAAGGGGCTGCGGCAAGGAGGCGGGGCGCCCGGCAGACCCAATGGGTGGGAGCTATGTTTCATGGGACGGAAAGGAGGGAACCCAGTTTATACTGTGCGTATGGAAGTCACGCAGGAGCGCGACCGGTATCTCTTCGGAGCCCTTGAAAGCAGCGCGATGAATCGCGCCAAGCTGAAGGAAGTGAGCTATGGCTTCGATCAGCCGGAGGGCGTTCTTCTGACGTCGCTGGATTTTGCCGTCAACTGGGTGCGGAAGAGCTCGGTGTGGCCGGTGACGTTTGGCCTCGCCTGTTGCGCCATCGAGATGATGTCGATGGGTGCGTCGCGGTTTGATATTGCACGATTTGGCGCCGAAGTTTTTCGGCCGTCTCCACGCCAGGCCGACCTGATGATTATCGCGGGCCGTGTGTGCCAGAAGATGGCCCCGGTGATTCGACGTCTTTATGACCAGATGCCGGAGCCGAAATGGGTTATCTCGATGGGCGCCTGCGCGACGTCGGGCGGAGTTTTCAATAACTACGCCGTGGTGCAGGGGGTCAACCAGGTGATTCCGGTAGATGTCTATGTTCCGGGGTGTCCGCCGCGGCCGGAGCAACTCTTGTATGCGATAACGCTTCTACAAGAGAAGATTCAACGCGAACCACGTAGCCTGCTGAAGACCCTGAATATCGGGTGACGGTAGGAATCTTAATCATCATTACCGTTGGGGATTACTCATCAACTTATGCTCCGCCTACAACTTTTTCTGTAGGTGTTTGCATATTCCGCTCAGCGAAAAATATGTCCCGCACATTGCCTCTATGTTAGCTTTAATGTTGTTGAGTCAATGTTTTCCGGCATATCTCTACTGAGCCCTCGACGATTCAACCGGAAGGCGGTTGGTGTTCAAGCCGCTTCCAAGTGAACGATCAGTCCGACTGTGGAGGATTACTGAATGTATTCGCAAACTATGAGGTCATTTTGCCGTGTGCTTGCCTTGGCGTGTGTTGCGTGCGCGCCGGTAGCAATGGCTGCCCAAGATGCTGCCAAGCCGGCCCCCAAGGTTGCCCCTGAGGATTACGCCTCGCGCTGGGACATTTTCCTGGGGTACAGCTATATCGCACCGAAGGGAACCGTGCAGGTTCCGCAATCGGATGGAACGACCGTTCCGTATTCCTACGACGCCGTGAATCTAGGTGGTTTATTCAGTGGTGCGTACTATTTCAACAAGTATGTCGGCGCGCAAGCTGAGTATGGCCTTCACGAGTGGGGCAGCCGCGATCCGAATGGGGGCAACATTGGCACCCACGGCAATGACGACGGTTTCCAGACCATCTCCGGCGGCCTTATTTTCCGCTATCCGATGACCGACATTACGCCGTTTGTGCACGCCCTGGTTGGCGCAGCGCTAGTTGACGGACCGGATCACAATCCCAACACTTGGGGGCCGGATCTAACCTTGGGCGGAGGATTGGACTACAACACTCCCTGGTTGCACCGCCGGCTTGCGATTCGTCTGTTCCAGGCGGACTACTCGTACATGCATGCGGACTTTGGTCCGACCGGTTATGGTGGACGCGCCAACATCAATGCAGCCACGCTGAGTGGCGGCCTTGTTTTCCATGTTGGTTCAATTGCGCCGCCGCTGCCGCCGACGATTGCCTGCTCGGCGAGCCCGGCATCGGTCTTCCCGGGTGATCCGGTGACCGTGACGGCGACTGCGAGCGGTCTCAATCCGAAGCAGAACGCGATTTACACATGGAGCGGCGACGGCGTGACCGGCAACGGCACAACGGCGACGGTTGCAACGGGTGCTCTGGCTCCGGGCAACTACACAGTGAAGTGCGGCGTGAAAGAAGGCAAGCCGGGCAAGGAAGGCTTGAAGCCCTGGGAGAATGCGGACAGCACGGCGACCTACACTGTTAAGGAATTTGAGCCACCGACGATCAGCTGCTCGGCCAGCCCCACCACCATCAAGCCGGGTGACACCGCGACGATCACTGCGACTGGCGTGAGCCCGCAGAATCGTCCTTTGACCTACACCTACTCCGCGCAATCGGGAACGATCAGTGGCACGGGCACGACCGCGACCTTCAATTCGACCGGCGCTCCTACGGGTTCGGTGGACATCACCTGCAACGTGGCGGACGACAAGGGCCATTCGGCGACGTCGACCACAGCGGTGACGATTGTGGCTCCGCCGCCGCCGCCGCAGCCGCATGCGCAGGCTCTCTGCTCCATCTCGTTTGAGACGGATAAGAAGCGCCCGACGCGTGTGGACAACGAAGCCAAGGCCTGCCTCGACGAAGTGGCACTCTCTCTGCAGCAGCAAGCGGACGCCAAGGCGGTATTGGTTGGCGAATCGAATGCCAAGGAGAAGGCTTCAACCGAGAAGCAAGAAAAGTATGCTGCCAAGCACAAGCACGCGGTGGTAGTGGACTCGGCTGCACAGCGCGCGGTAAACACCAAGGCTTACCTGGTGGGCGAGAAGGGCATTGATGCCTCTCGCATCAGCGTGGCAACGGGAACGGAAGACTCACAGAAGGTGGAAGACTACCTGGTGCCTGCTGGAGCGACGTTTGGCTCCGACGTGCAGGGAACCACCACGGTGGACGAGACCACGGTGAAGCCGGTGGCGCGCAAGCCTCTGCCGCAACGGCATCATCATCCCCCGGTGAAGGTGCGGCAGTCAGTGAAGCCGCCCGTAACCCAGGGATCGCCTCAGTAAGCGCAGTGAAACTTGCATGCTGCCAGCCCTGCACAATCGCACGGGCTGGCAGACAAGCAATACAATTTCCCTTTTGCTTTTGGAGGTTGACCGGCTCGCCGGTCAGCCTCTTTCATTTGAAGAGCGATATCTTTAACGCCTTGTTGCTTCGGAGCCTTTTTTGTTGATACGTTTTCAGCGAGTGTGCCTTGGGTTTCGTTTGCGGCGTAGACGGTTGCTGGGGATGTTGGCCGCCATCTTTCTTTCCATTGTGAGTTCTGCCTATGGCGGGCAGGCTTTGTGGAATGCGGTTGGACCGGACGGAGGCGATGCGCGGGCATTTGCCGCGGTTCCCGGCGATCCGAACCATCTTTATCTCGGCACGACGAATAGCTGGATCTACGAGTCGCTGGACGGCGGCGCCCGCTGGCATCGGCTGTCGAAGCTGGAGTCGCCCGACAGCCTGGTGGTCGATCACATCGTGGTGGACGCGGCGGACCCGGCAATTGTTTTCGCTGCGGCATGGACATTGAATCATCCCGGCGGCGGCTTGTGGGCGAGTCACGATGGCGGCCGTACGTGGAGCGAGGTGGCGGGGCTGCACGGCCAGTCGATTCGCGCGTTTGTGCAGGCGCCGTCGAATTCTGCGCTGTTATTTGCGGGCACGCTGGAAGGCGTATTTCGCAGTGAGAACGCGGGCGCGACGTGGACGCTGATCAGCCCGCCGGGAAGCCACGAGATTCACGAAGTCGAGTCGTTGGCCGTCGATCCTGCGGACCCTGACGTGGTGTATGCGGGCACATGGCACCTGCCGTGGAAGACCACAGACGGCGGCAAGAACTGGAACAGCATAAAAAAGGGTGTGATCGACGACTCGGACGTGTTCTCGATCATCATCGACCCAGAGAAGCCGCGCATTGTGTATGCCAGCGCGTGCAGCGGCATCTACAAGAGCGAGAGCGGGGGCGAGTTGTTTCGCAAGATTGAAGGGATTCCTTCGACGGCGCGGAGAACGCGCGTGCTGCGGCAGGACCCGGCGAATCGTGCGACGGTGTATGCCGGGACGACAGAGGGACTGTATAAGACGACCGACGGCGGCCACTCTTTCACGCGCATGACGGGCGAAGACGTCATCGTGAACGATGTGTACGTCGATCCTTCGAATGCGCAGCGTGTTTTGCTGGCGACAGATCGCGGCGGCGTGCTGGCGAGCGACGACGGCGCGGCAACGTTTACGCAATCGAATAGCGGCATCTCCGAACGCAAGGTGGAGGCGCTGCTGGTGGATCGCGACAATCCGGCGCGCATCTTTACGGGCGTGGTCAACGACAAGAAATATGGCGGCGTGTTTGTTTCAGACGACGGCGGCGGCAAGTGGAATCAGTTGGCAGACGGACTTGAAGGCCGCGACGTGTTTGTGCTGGCGCAGTCGCCGGAGGGGACGATTCTGGCGGGGACGAACAGCGGGATTTTCGCGCTCGAGCGGGACGCGACCGCATGGCAGCCGCGGAATGCTGTCGCGAACACGCTGCTGAAGATGTCAACGGAGACCGTGCGGGGCACGCGCGTGACCACGGAGAAGAAGGTGAAAGACACGCCGCACGTGCTGGATAGCCGGGTGTTCGCGCTCGATATGTCAGGCGACGCGTGGGTGGCTTCGACGTCGGGCGGGCTTTACACGAGCCA
>Ga0265339_10000098_pt1 | contig 73022 bp, 63 predicted proteins | sample 4CB219metaG_FD_202085 | JGI IMG/M metagenome (GOLD analysis project Ga0265339, IMG submission 202085) | Rhizosphere microbial communities from Carex aquatilis grown in University of Washington, Seatle, WA, United States - 4-CB2-19 metaG | ecosystem: Host-associated > Plants > Roots >... | reverse complement strand
TCATCTGCTCTTCCTCGCCGCACTCCTGCTTTTGGCGCGTCGCGCGTCCGCCTTCGTCGCCGCCGTGGCCGCCTTCGCGGTCGGGCACAGCCTGACGCTGGCACTCGCGACGCTCAATGTGGTGCAGCTGCCGACGCAGCCGATCGAGCTGGCAATCGCGCTGAGCCTCTTTGCGCTGGCGGTCGAGCTGACGCGCGAGCCGGCCGCGACGTCGCGGCTACGGCGCCAGCCGTGGCTCATCGGGCTGGCGTTTGGGCTTTTGCACGGTTTCGGATTTGCCGGCGCGTTGCGCCAAGTCGGGCTCCCTGCCGGCGACGTGCCACTGGCTCTGTTGAGCTTCAATCTCGGGATCGAGCTCGGGCAGCTGGCGGTCATCGCGGCGCTCGTACTCGTCGTCGCCGCCGTGCAGCGGTTGCCACGACCGCTGCCGGGCTGGGCGGCACAGATGCCGGTCTATGTCATCGGCACCCTTGCGGCATACTGGTGCTTTGAGCGCGCCTTCGCGCTCATGGGCTGAATCGCGCGCGAGCCGCCGCCGTCGATGTCGCGGCGCTCGCCGCCGCTCAGCTCACCGCCGCGAGCTGTGGCGGGATGACGCGTTCGTAGGGTTCGCCCATCAGCGGGCTGGTGAGCAGGAAGTCGGCGCTGGCGCGATTGCAGGCGAGCGGGATGTTGTGCAGCACCGCGACGCGCAGCAACGCCTTGACGTCGACGTCGTGCGGTTGCGGTTCGAGCGGATCCCAAAAGAAGATGGCGAAGTCGATACGCCCTTCGGCGATGCCGCAGCCGATCTGCTGATCGCCGCCGAGCGGGCCGCTGAGGAAACGGGTGATCGGCAGATCCAGCGCCGTGGCCAGGATGCCACCCGTCGTTCCCGTGGCGAAGAGATCGTGCCCGGCCAGCGTATCGCGATTGTAGCGCGCCCACTCGAGCATATCGTCCTTGCAGTTGTCGTGCGCGATCAGCGCGACGCGCTTGCGCGGCGCCATGCGGATACGAGTCGGATGCATGTCTCTCCTTTGCGCGCGGCACCGAGGTCGTGCCCGCGTGTCCGCTTCGCGACAGCGGCGCTACGATACCAGCTTCAGACCGATCAGCCCGGCGACGATCAGCCCGATGCTCGCCAAGCGCGCCAGGGCGATCGATTCATCGAATAGGACGATGCCGAGCAGCGCCGTGCCGATCGCCCCGATGCCGGTCCACACCGCGTAGCCGGTGCCGAGCGGGATGTCGCGCAGCGCGAGGCTCAGCAGGTACAGGCTGGCGCCGAGCGCGCCGACCGTCAGCACGATCGGCAGAGGGCGGGTGAAGTGCTCCGTGTAACGCAGTCCGACCGCAAAGCCGATTTCGAACAAGCCGGCAATCGTCAGTAGAGTCCAGGCCATGAATCGCTGTGCCGAGTCGAGTCGTGTGCCGGAATCAGCGCTGTCGCGCGCGAGCGTGCGCGGGCTCCCGCTCAGCGCGCGGCATGCAGCGCCGCATCGATGCCGGCTGGACAGGTGACGCCGGTGCCGCCGAGCCCACAGTAGCCACCCGGGTTCTTCGCCAAATACTGCTGATGATATTCCTCCGCGTAGTAGAACTCGGGTGCTGCGATGATCTCCGTCGTGATCGCGCCGAAGCCGGCCGCGCGCAGGCGCGCCGCGTACGCCCCGCGCGATGCTTCGGCGGCGCGGCGTTGCGCGTCGGAGTAGGTGTAGATCCCGGAGCGGTACTGCGTGCCGACGTCGTTGCCCTGCTGCATGCCCTGCGTCGGATCGTGGCTCTCCCAGAACAGCTGGAGCAACTCGTCGTAACGCACGGCTTTCGGATCGAAGACGACGCGCACCACTTCATTGTGTCCGGTCTGGCCGCTGCACACTTCGCGATACGTCGGATTCGGCGTGTGCCCGGCGGCATAGCCGACCGCCGTCGAGTAGACGCCGGCGCGCTGCCAGAACTTGCGCTCGGCGCCCCAGAAGCAACCCATTCCGAACAGTGCCAGCTCCATCCCGTCGGGAAACGGCGGCACGATGCGATGACCGTTGACGAAATGCTGTTCGGGAACCGGCATCTCTTCGGTGCGTCCAGGCAACGCCTTGTCAGCCGTCGGCATCTGCAGCTTGTCTGGTTTCCACAGCATCGGCGGATCCTCCGTCACCGCACTCTAGCCGCGGCGCGGCGGGGGAAGAATAGGGGTTCGGGGTTGGGGGTTGGGGAGAAATAGAAGGAGCCGCCGCGCCGCCATCGAGTCGCGCGTTTCCGATCCTCCCCAACCCCTAACCCCGTCCTCCAACCCGTGCTATCGACGCGCATGTCGCTCTCGAAGGAGCTGATCGAAGCCTTCCGCCGCGACGGCTTTGTCGTCGTGCCAGACGTGTTGAGTGCCGATGAGCTGGCGCGCTACGGCGCAGCGGTCGATGCGGCGGTGGCGTCGCGCATGGCGGGTGATCGGCGCACGTTGGCGGAGAAGTCGCGCTACGAGCAGTCGTTCTCGCAGAACATCAATTTGTGGGAGGACTTCGACGCGGTGCGGCGGCTGACGTTTCACGCCCGGCTGGCCGGCACCGCGGCCGCGCTGCTCGGCGTCGAGGCGCTGCGCGTCTGGCATGACCAGGCGTTGTACAAGGAAGGCGGCGGACGCGAGACGGATGCGCATCAGGACCAGGCGTACTGGCCGATGGGCGAGACCGACACGGTGACGGCCTGGATCCCGTTCGACGGCTCGACGCTGCAGAACGGCGCGATGGGCTATGTGCCCGGCTCGCACCGCTTCGGCGTGCGCAAGTTCATCAACATTTTCTTCGGCGAACCGGAAGATCTCATCGCGGCGCCCGAAGCGCGCGGCGTGACGCCTGTGTTCGTCGAAGTTCCCGCCGGCTCCGTCGCATTCCATCACGGGCTGACGTTTCATCTGGCCAAGCCGAACCGGACGCCGCACACGCGCCGCGTGCACACCGTCATCTACTTCCGCGACGGCAGCACGCGCAGCACGCATTTGCCGCACCCGTCGGTCGAGCGCGCGAACATCGCCGTCGGCGAGGTCATCGCCAGCGACGTCACGCCGATCGTCTGGCCCACCCCGGCGACGCTGCCCACGCCGCCGCCGCGCCCCGACCCGCCGCTGATGGGCTGGCCGCGGTGATCCGCTCAAGCGCCCACAGATGAATCCGGATGAGCGCAGATACATTAGTGGCCTTTGATTCAACCCCACTCCGAGCGGTTTCATCTGTGTTTATCTGCGTTCATCTATGGTGATTAGTTTCCGATGCCCCTCCCGAAGAACGGAATTGCCGCCGAGACGTTGCTGCAGCAGCTCGATGCGCTGGCGGCGCACGATGTGGACTGGAAGTCGGGGCGCGCTTTCAGCCTCGCGTATCACGCCGGGCCCGAGGTCTTGGCGCTCGCCAACGCGGCGCTGGCTAAATTTCAGTCGACCAATGCGTTGAACGTCGCGGCCTTCCCGAGCTTGCGGCGCATGCAAGCGGAGGTGGTCGATATCGTCGCCGATCTCCTGCACGGCGGTCCCGACGCGGCGGGGTTCATGACGTCGGGCGGCACCGAGAGCATCTTGCTGGCGGTGAAAGCGGCGCGCACCCGCGGCCGCGAGCGCGGCATCACGGCGCCGGAGATGGTGTTGCCGACGACCGCGCATGCGGCGTTCGAGAAGGGCGCGGCATACTTCGATGTGCGCTCGGTGCGCGTGCCGGTCGGCGCGGATTACAAAGCCGATGCGTCCGCGATGGCGGCGGCGCTGACGCCGCAGACGGTCCTGCTGGTCGCGTCGGCACCGTCGTATCCGCAGGGCGTTATCGATTCGGTGCAGCAGATCGCCGCGCTGGCGGCGGCGCGCGACATCAACTGCCACGTCGATGCGTGCATGGGCGGCATCACACTGCCGATGCTGGAGCGCCTCGGCCAAGCCGTGACGCCGTTCGACTTCCGCCTGCCGGGTGTCACGTCGATGTCAGTCGACCTGCACAAGTACGGCTATACCGCCAAGGGCGCCTCGGTCATCGTGCACCGCACCAAGGCGCTGCGAAAGCAGCAAACCTTCAGCACCGACAACTGGCTCGGCGGCCTCTACGCCAGCTCCGGTGTGCTCGGCACCAAGAGCGGCGGGCCGATCGCCGCGGCGTGGGCGGTGCTGCATCACCTCGGCGAAGACGGCTACCTGCGCCTGACCCGCGTGGCGCGCGCCGCGACGCTGCTGTTGCTCGAGGGCCTGCGCGAGATCCCGGGCCTGCGCGTGCTCGGCGACCCGGAGGCGACGCTGGTGGCGTTCACCATCGACGATGCCGATGTCTTCGCCGTCGGCGAGGCGCTGGCGGCGCGCGGCTGGGTGCTCGATCAGCAGCAACCGCCGCCGAGCCTGCATTGCACGGTCAACGCCGTGCACGCGCCGGTGATCCCGGCGCTGCTCGCCGATCTGCGCGCGGTTCTCGCGGTCGTGCGCACAGGTGGCGCGCGCGGTTCCGCTAAGCCGTATGGCAGGCTCGAATGAGCCAGGCTGTTCGCTGCCAGGTTGTTCGCCGTTGCAGGGAATACGCTTCCCCGTAACCGCCAGCAGCCCAGCAGCGTAACAGCCTGCCTTTCACGAGCAGCCGTCCAGCGCCGAGTTGACTCCGCCGATCAGCTCGTTGACCGCCACCGTGCCGTCTTCGTTGGTATCGAACGATGGGCAGGTGTCGACCGATGCATTGCCGAGCGCGATGTTGACGCCGGTGACCAGCTCGTTGACGGCGACCATTTCGTCGCCGTTGCAGTCGCCGACGCAGCCGCTACTCGCCGGCTGTGTCGGCGTCGGCGTGGCGCCGCTGCCGGCTGTTGCCGTGGGAGTCGGTCCGCTCGGCTCGCCGGCCATGCACAAGCCGCGCTGCTGATCGCCGACCGATACCGCTTCGCAGCGGCTACTCGGCGAGCAGTCGTCGCCGTCATCACACGACGCGCCTTGGTTGGTCGGCTCGCACTGCCCGGTGCCAGCGTTGCAGGTCTCGCACGTCGGCACGCACTTCGGCGCGTTCTTCTCGCATTTGCCGGTGGCGAAGTTGCAGTTGTCCGTGCACGGGTTGTTGTCCGTGTCGGGGCAGGTCTTCGGCGCCGGTATACAAAAGGCAAACGTCGGCAATCCTGGCGCCGTCGCAATGATCTGGCACGCGCCGACGAAACAGCTGCCGAATTCACCGGCGTCACAGCTGTCACCGGTCTGCACGCCGTCTTTGCCGCTGCACTGGAGCGGCAAATTGGGGATCGGGATCGGGCTCAGGGACTGACAGGTGCCGCAGCCGCCGGCGCATGAGGTGTTCACCGGTGCCGGGTCGCCGGTGCAGCCTTGCGCCGAGCAATGGTCGTTGATGGTACAGTCGTCGCCGTCGTCACAGGATCCGCTGGCTACCGGTATCCCGCTGCAGGTGCCGTCGCTGCACATGTCCTGCTTGGTACACGGATCGAAATCGTCACAGCTCTGCGCGGTCGCCGGCAGAGCGCCCGTCCCCACGAGCAATGCTGCAGCGACTCCGATGATCCAGTGCTTTCTCATTGTTGATTCCTCCCTCAACGATCAGCGCTTTCACGCGCATGGGTGAGCGTCAAGACAGTCTGGAAGGCATGGAAGACAGCGGCGCACATCGCGCGGCGCTGGCTTCGACGAAGTGATGTGGGCTGTCGACCGACGACCCGATGCCGATGGCGTCGCAGCTTCCTCGGGGTATCGCGCATGCGCGGCGCTCCAGTAGATTGAGCGGCGCATGATCAGACTTGGGTTCATCGGCATCGTCCTCACCTTCGTCTTGCAAGTCGCGTTGCCGCAGCGCGCCGCCGGTCGCTCGCCCGACGCGACGTCGGCGCCGTTCGATTACTACGTGCTGAGCCTGTCGTGGTCCCCGCAGTATTGCGCCGGTTCCGGCGGCGGCCGCCAGGATCAGCAATGTGCCGGTCGACGGCCGTTCGCCTTCGTGCTGCACGGCTTGTGGCCGCAGTACGAAAAGGGATTTCCGCGCGATTGCGAATCTCACGAGCGCGTGTCGCAGCAGCTCGTCGACGACATGCTCGACATCATGCCGAGCCCGAAGCTGGTGCGGCACGAGTGGAACACGCACGGCACCTGCAGCGGTCTCGATCCGCGCGATTACTTCGCCACGGCGCGGCGCGCCTTCGAGTCGATTCGCATCCCAGCGGCCTACTCTGAGACGCCGAAGCAAGTGTACGTCGCACCCAGCCAGCTGCAGCGCCAGTTTCTCGACGCGAACCCGAAGCTGCGCGCCGCCGGCGTCGCGGTGTTGTGCAGCGGCCGCTACCTACAGGAAGTGCGCGTCTGCCTCGATCGCGACCTGGCGCCGCGCGCCTGCGGCCGCGATGTGCGCGACACCTGCAAAGGCGGCGAGATCATCGTCCGCCCAGTTCGGTGACGATGAGAGAAACACGGAGAACACAGATGGCCACGGAGACCACGGAAGCTTCTCTATGGTCGGAGCTCTCCGTGTTCATCCGTGGTGATCTGTGTTCTCCGTGTTTTCCGTCGCATTGCGCTCGCCAAGCTCCATGTCGCGCGGCATGACTCGGCGGATGCGTTGGTGGGCTGGATCGTCGAGTGACGACCAGGCGCTGCGCAGGTCGCGCCAGATGCGGACCTGAAACGTCTTGGCGACGCTGCGGAACGGACGGCCGAGCAGGCTGCCGTCGTACAGCGCTTCGCCGCGATTGAAGGCCGCCTCGTTGAAGCGCGTCTGGCCGGCGGCGCGCGCCGCTTCGTAGGCGGCTTCGTTCTGCGCCATCAGCGGCACGAAGGTTCGATCGAGCAGCTCCAGCAGCGGACGCAGCCGATCGCTGAGCGCCAGCGCGCCGTCGCTCGCGGCGTGCGTGCCGTCGCGGATGTCGCACAGCCAGCGAAACGTCACCGGTGCGCGGCGCCGCATGTGCTCCGCCGCCGTCGGATCTTTGAGGTTCATGCCGAGCTGGCCGTACACCGACGCATCGGCGAGCGTGAAGCGCGCGCCGAGCAGGAACGGCTGGTGTGTGAGCACCGACTCGACGGCGTCGAGCGCGCCGTCCCAGATCTCTTGCAGCAGCTCGTGCGTCGGCGGGAAGCCGGCGCGCGCCGGCGGCGTCAGCTCAGCGGGTAGGCCGGCGATGCTGAGCCCGTCGGGCGCGACGCTGAACAGATACGGCAGGCGCCGCACTTGCCGCTGCGCGAAGCGGCGCGCCATGCGTGGCTGGCCGCCGGGCGGCAACAGGCGCGCGAACTCGCGCGCCAAGCGCGCGCCGGCATCGTTGGTCGTCGCCGACACCACCCAGCGCCCGTGATGCACGAGGTAGAGGCCGAGCTCGTCGAACGCCTCGTCGATCAACCGGCAGACGAAGCGCAGCGCCGCATCGTCGGGCACCAGCGGTCCGCGGCGCTGCGGGTGGAAGCGATCGAGCCATTCGGCCAGTGCCGACGAGTCGTACATGATGCGGCGCTCGTCCTCGATCAGAAACGGCACCAACGGATACTCGTCGAGCGGATCGAGCGCCGGCCAGCGCTCGATCGTGCGCCGCCGCTTGCCGCGCTCGATGCGCCATGCCGCCTGCATGTTCTCCAGCCGCGTACCCTGCTCCGGCAACAGGCGATATGGCACCGCCGCCGCCGTCAGCAGCGCACGTAACTTCAGCGTGTACGGCGAGAGCTCGGAACCCCAGATGGCGTAGCGCATGCGGCAGGTGTTGGTTGTCAGGTCGGAACGATGGAGAAGCGTCGTCAACTGCTCGGCAGTCCGCTCGTCGGTCGAGATGGCTTTCTTCTCTGACCTAACAACGGAACAACCTAACAACCAACAGCCTGCTCTCGCTCGCCGATAAGATACGTCGCGCCCTCAACGCCCGCGCGCGCGGTATGGACGGTGCCGGCGGGCAGCATCAGGCGGTCGCCGGCGCGCAGCAGCAGGTCCTGGCCGAGAGCGCCGAAGGTGATGTCGCCGGCGACGACCCATAAGCTCTCGTCGTGATCGTGCTGATGCGGCGTATAGTCCGCGCCCGGCGCATCCGACCACTGCCAAACGCTGAACCCCTCCGACTCCAGCCGCGCCCGCAACGCGGCTCCGTCAATCGGCCCCCCAGTCCACGCAATAAGCTCGAGCTTCATAAGGAGTCAGGGCAACCACAGATGACACAAGATCAACACAGATAGACAAAGACCGATGAGGAGCGGGGGAAATATATAGGGCTGTTTTCTTTCTCTCTCCGTCTTTATCTGCGTTCATCCGTGTTCAACTGTGGTTCCCTCTTACTTCGTCAGCCGCGCCGCCCGGTAGCGGCGGATGAGCGCGTTGGTCGACGAGTCGTGCTGCAGCGCCGGGTCGCCCGCGGCTTGCAGCTCGGGGATGATGCGCTGTGCGAGCACCTTGCCGAGCTCGACGCCCCATTGGTCGAAGGAGTTGATGTTCCAGATCACGCCCTGCGTGAAGACGCTGTGCTCGTAGAGCGCGACCAACGCGCCAAGGACTTGCGGCGTCAGGCGATCGGCGACCAGCACGCTCGACGGATGATTGCCGTCGAAGGTGCGCGCCGGCACCTGCCAGTTGGCGACGCCGTCGGCCTTCACCTGCTCCGCCGTCTTGCCGAAGGCGAGTGCTTCGGCCTGCGCGAAGACGTTGGCGGTGAGCAGATCGTGATGCACGCCGAGCGGGTTGAGCGAGTGCGCGAACGAGACGAAGTCGCACGGGATCAACTTCGTGCCCTGGTGGATGAGTTGGTAGAACGAGTGCTGGCCGTTGGTGCCGGGCTCGCCCCAGAAGATCGGGCCGGTCTCGTAATCGTCGATGTGTTTGCCGTCGAGGGTCGTGCGCTTGCCGTTGCTCTCCATGGTGAGCTGCTGCAGGTAGGCCGGAAAGCGCTTGAGGTATTGATCGTAGGGCAGCACGGCGACGGTCTGGGCGCCGAAGAAGTCGGTGTACCAAACCGACAGCAACCCCATGATCACCGGCAGATTCTTGGCCAGCGGCGCGCTGAGGAAATGCTCGTCCATGGCGCGGAAGCCGGCGAGCAGGGCGCGGAAGTTGTCCGGGCCGACGGCGAGCATGGTCGACAAGCCGATGGCGGAATCCATTGAGTAGCGGCCGCCGACCCAATCCCAGAAGCCGAACATGTTGTCGGTGTCGATGCCGAACTTCGACACCTCGGCGGCGTTGGTCGAGACGGCGGCAAAGTGCTTGGCGATGGCCTTCTCGTCCTTCAACGTCGCCAACGCCCAGTCGCGCGCGCTGCGCGCGTTGGTCATCGTCTCCAGCGTCGTGAACGTCTTCGACGAGACGATGAACAGCGTCTCGGCGGCGTCGAGGTCGCGCGTCGCCTCGGCGAAGTCGGTGCCGTCGACGTTCGACACGAAGCGGAACGTCATGGCGCGCTCGCTATAGTGACGCAGCGCTTCGTAGGCCATCACCGGGCCGAGGTCGGAGCCGCCGATGCCGATGTTGATAACGTTCTTGATGCGCTTGCCGGTATGACCCGTCCACGCGCCCGAGCGGATGCGATCGCTGAACGCCGCCATACGGTCGAGCACCGCGTGCACGTCCGGCACCACGTCGGCGCCGTCGACGACGATCCTCGTGCCGCGCGGCGCGCGCAACGCGACGTGCAACACGGCGCGCTTCTCGGTGACGTTGATCTTTTCGCCGCTGAACATCGCCGCGCGCCGTTGCTCCAGCCCGCACGCCTGCGCCAGTTTCAGCAGCAGCGCCAGCGTCTCATCGGTGACGCGATGTTTCGAATAGTCTAGAAACAGCCCGGCGCCCTCGGCGTTCAGCTTCTCGCCGCGCTTCACGTCCTTCGCGAACAGCTCGCGCAGATGCACATCGCGCAGCGCCGCGTAGTGGGATTGGAGCGCTTTCCATTCCGGTCGTTGCGTCAGCGCAGCGGTCATCATTCCTCCTAAGAAGTTCAACACAGAGAACACAGATGACCACAGGGGGCACCGAGGCGACCGACAAATGCGGGGCCTCCGTGTTCTCCGTGGTTCTCTGTGTTCATCTGTGGACTCCAGCTCCTATTTCTTCTTTGCCAGCTGCGCTTTGGCGGCGGCGACGACGGCTTCGGGCTCGAAGCCGAATTTCTTCTGCACGTCCTTCAACGGCGCCGAGGCACCGAAGGTGCGCATGCCGATGATGGCGCCGTCGATGCCGACGTAGTGCGCCCAGCCGAGCGTCGAGGCTTGCTCGACGGCGACGCGCGCGTGCACCGACGGCGGCAGCACTTCGTCGCGGTAGGCCTGCGGCTGCAGCTCGAACAGTTCCCACGACGGCATGCTGACGACGCGCGCCTTGATGCCTTCCTTGGTCAGCTGCTCGTAGGCGGTGACGCACAGGCCGACTTCACTGCCGGTAGCGAGCAGCAGCACGTCGGGCTTGCCGCCCGCCGCGTCGGCCAACACGTAGGCGCCTTTTGCCACGCCCGAGGCCGCGCCGTACTTGCTGCGGTCGACGGTCGGCAGGTTCTGGCGCGACAGCACCAGCATGACCGGCTGGTGGGTGAGCGGCATGATGACGCGCCATGCCTCGACCACTTCGTTGGCGTCGGCCGGCCGCATGACGATGAGGCCGGGGACGGCGCGCAGCGAGGCCAGCTGCTCGACCGGTTGATGGGTCGGACCGTCTTCGCCGACGCCGATCGAGTCGTGCGTGAAGACGTAGATCACCGGCAGCTCCATGAACGCCGACAGTCGGATCGCCGGACGCGCGTAGTCGGTGAAGATGAAGAAGCCGGCGCCGAACGGCCGCACCTTGCTCAGCGACATGCCGTTGACGATGGCGCTCATGCCGAGCTCGCGGATGCCGAAGTGGAAATTGTGCCCGCCGTAGTTGTTGGCTTCGAAATCGCCGGCGCCGTCGAAGGTGAGGCGTGTTTTGGTCGACGGCGACAGATCGGCGGCGCCGCCGATCAGCCACGGCACGTTCTTGGCCAGCACGTTCATGACTTTGCCGTTCGACTCGCGGCTGGCGAGGCCCTTGGCATCGGTCGGGAAGGTCGGCAGGTCCTTGTCCCATCCGTCCGGCAGCTCGCGCTTCTGCATGCGCTCGAGGTGATCGGCGAGCTGCGGGAACTCTTTCTTGTACTTGGTGAAGGTCGCTTCCCACGCTTTGCGCGCCTCGGCGCCGCGCTTGCCGACGCCTTGCGCGAAGTGCTCGACGACACCGTCGGGAACCAGGAATTTCGCGTTTTCCGGCCAGCCGTAACGCCGCTTGGCGCCGCGAACCTCGTCTTCGCCGAGCGGCTCGCCGTGCGCCGCGCTGGTGTCCTGCTTCGACGGCGCGCCATAGCCAATGTGACTGTCGACGATGATCAGCGTCGGCCGATCGTCGGTCTTCTTGAAGTGCTCGAAGGCGCGCGCCAGCAGGCCGGTGTCGTTGGCGTCGCCGACGCGTTGCACGCTCCAGCCGTAGCCCATGAAGCGCGCCGAAACGTCGTCGCTGTAGGCCAGCGCCGTGTTGCCCTCGATGGTGATGTGGTTGTTGTCGTAGATCCAGCACAGGTTCGACAGGCGCAGGTGACCGGCGAGCGACGCCGCCTCGCTGCTGATGCCTTCCATGAGACAGCCGTCGCCGCAGATGGCGTAGGCGTTGAAGTCGAACAGCGTGAAGCCGGGCCGATTGAAGTACTGGGCCATCCAACGGCCGGCGATCGCCATGCCGACGCTGTTGGCGATGCCCTGGCCGAGCGGGCCGGTGGTCGTCTCGACGCCCGAGGTCCAGCGGTACTCCGGATGCCCGGCGCATTTCGAGCCCAGCTGGCGGAAGCGCTTGATGTCGTCGAGCGTCACCGACGGCGTGCCGAGCACTTCGTACTTCGGATCGACCGAGCGGACGCCGGTGAGATGCAACAGGCTGTAGAGCAGCATCGACGCGTGGCCGTTCGACAGCACGAAGCGGTCGCGATTCGGCCAGATCGGATCGGCCGGATCGAAGCGCAGGAACTGCTGCCACAGCGTGTACGCCACCGGCGCCAGCGCCATCGGCGTGCCCGGGTGTCCCGAGTTGGCCTGCTGCACGGCGTCCATCGCCAAGGTGCGAATGGTGTTGATGCAGAGAAGATCGAGGTCCTGCGTGTCGGCCATGGGCCCTCCGTCGTCGATAGCGCCGCACTCTATCGGTTGGGCGTGAGACGGGGAACCCTGAATGCGGAAAGGACGGAAACGGCGTGCGGGGGTACGGAGATGCTGCGGTATGGAGGTGCGGAAGGGTGTCGGTACCTTCTCCGCACACTCCGCACCACAGAACCTCCGCACCTCCGCGCGCCGCTCTCCTCCTCATCCACGTCCGACCATTGCCAATTCTGCAGCGCGGCCCGTGCTAGAAACTGCGCATGCATCTCGACCGAGCGACTTGTTACCGGGCGTTGCATACGCGCGACCGGCGCTTCGATGGACGCTTTTTCACCGCGGTGCGCACCACCGGCATCTATTGCCGGCCGATCTGCCCGGCGCGCCCGCCGAAGCTGGAAAACGTCACCTTCTACGCGTGTGCGGCAGCGGCCGAGGAAGCCGGGTTCCGCGCCTGCAAGCGCTGCCGGCCGGAGACGGCGCCGGGCACGCCGGCATGGATTGGCAGCGCGGCGGTCGTCGCGCGCGCCTTGCGCTTGATCGGCGCCGGCGCGCTCGACGACGACAACGCCGGCGGGGTGGACGCGCTGGCGGCGCGCCTCGGCGTCGGCGAGCGCCAGTTGCGCCGCCTGTTCGAGCAACACCTCGGCGCCGCGCCGGGCGCGGTGGCGCGCGCGCAACGCTTGCACTTCGCGCGCGCGCTGATCGACGACACGGCGCTGCCGATGGGCGAGATCGCCTATGCGGCCGGCTATCGCAGCGTGCGACAGTTCAATCACGCCATGCGCGCCAGTTTTGCCCTGGCGCCGCGCGACATGCGCCGTGCCGGCGGCGGCACGCGCCGCGCCGATGCGTTGACGATCCGCTTGCCGTATCGGCCGCCGTTCGATTGGCGCGCGCTGCTCGCCTTCCTCGCCCTGCGCGCCACGCCCGGCGTCGAATCGGTGGGTGACGGCGTCTACCGGCGCACTCTGCGCGTCGGCGACGTGGCAGGTTGGGTCGAGATCCGCGCCGTCGCCGGTGCGGATGCGCTGTCGGTGCAGCTGCGCCCGGCCGACGGCAGCGCGGCGCTGGCGGTCGTCGAGGCGACGCGGCGCGTCGCCGACCTCGGCGCCGATCCGCACGCCATCGCGTCGCACTTGCGCGCCGATTCGGCGCTGCGTCCGCTGATCGCGGCGCGACCCGGCCTGCGCGTGCCGGGCGCGTGGGATCCGTTCGAGCTCGCCGTGCGCGGTATCGTCGGCCAGCAGGTGACGGTGCGCGGTGCGACGACACTGGTCGGGCGTCTGGTCGAGCGCTGCGGCGAGCGCGTCGACTTGGCCGAAGATCTCACGCACCTGTTCCCGACGCCGCACGTGTTGGCGTCGGCCGACCTCACCGGCATCGGCATGCCCGGCGCACGCGTCACGGCCCTGCAGGAGCTGGCGCGTGCGGTCGCCGAGGGGCGCGTGCAACTCGACGCGGCGCGCGGTCTCGACGAGGTCGTGGCGCGGCTGACCGCATTGCCCGGCATCGGCGAATGGACGGCGCAGTACATCGCCATGCGCGGTCTCGGCGAGCCGGACGCGTTTCCGCATGGCGATCTCGTCCTGCGCGCCGCGCTCGGCAACGGCGCTGGGCCGGTCTCGACGAAGGAGCTGTCTCGTGCGGCGGAGGCGTGGCGCCCCTGGCGCGCCTATGCGGCGATGCATTTGTGGGCCGGCGCGAGTGCCGGCCCTGCGAGTACGGCAACGGACGCGCGCAGATCCCGCAGCTCGATCAAGTTGGCCGCCGCGAGCGGCAGCGCGGTCGGTGCAGCCGCAATGGTTCGCCAGATCAAACCACGCAGCGGGCGCATGCCGCGCGCGCAGGAGAAAACGAGCCGCGGGCGGGCCGCCCGCGCGCCTGGAAGGAGTGGCCGATGAAACTTGCAATCGATCGTTACGCATCGCCGCTTGGCGAAGTGGTCATCGCGACGCGCGACGAGCAGTTGTGCGCGATGATGTTCAGCGAGCATTGGCCGCGTCTCGAGGCGGCACTGGCGCGGCGGCTCGGCGGGGTCGAGCCGGTCGCGACGCGCGATGCGGCGCCGCTGCGCGCGCGGCTCGACGCGTATTTCGCCGGCGATATGTCGGCGCTCGATGCCATCGAGGTCGCGCCGGCCGGGACCGACTTTCAACGCGCGGTCTGGGCGGCGCTGCGCCGCATTCCGGCCGGTGAGACGCGCAGCTACAGCGAGCTGGCACAGAGCATCGGGATGCCGTCTGCAGTGCGCGCGGTTGGCGCCGCCAACGGCGCCAACCCGATCTGGTTGGTGGTGCCGTGCCACCGCGTCATCGGCCGCGACGGCTCGTTGACCGGCTATGCCGGCGGCCTCGACCGCAAGCGGTGGCTGCTGACCCACGAAGGCGCGTGGGCAGAGCATTCACCACAGAGGCACAGAGTCACCGAGCAGAGCAGAGAGAACCAGGCGATGCTTTTCTGATCTCCTGTGACGCTGTGTCTCCGTGGTGAGCTCTTCCCCTCAGCTCAGATCGGGGATCCAGTTGCCATGAAAGCCGAACGGCACGCGGCGCGGCAGCTTGACGGTGGCCACCGGCGCCTTGGCGATGTTCGAGGCGTCGAGCACGACGAGATCGGTCGCATTGCGTGCGGCGTCGTAGACGTATTGTAAGATCCATCCCTCGTCCTCGCCGGCAGTCGGCGAGGCGGGGACGAAGATGCCTTCGCTCGGCGTGCGGCCGAGGCCGAAGCGGTGCTCGGTCGCGTGGCCGGTGTGCAGGTCGTACTTCACCAGCAGGCAGTCGGCGCGGCGGTCGTCGGAGCCTTCGAACACCGAGCCGGCGGCGTAGCCATAGCGGTGGCGCGAGCCGTTGAGGCGGTCGTCGATGCGCGGGAACTCGACCGGGCGATCGTCGAGCTGCTCTTCCGTCACGCGCGCGCCGGCCAGATCGATCGTGAAGCGATGCAGGACCGCGGTCGACAGTCCCTCGGGGCCGCCGCGCCAGAGATCGGGATAGCGCGCCACTTCGAGCACGATCTTGCTGCCGTTCTCGTATGCGTTCAGCGGGTGGAAGACGTAGCACGGCGCAATGTCGTACCAACGCACGTCCGCGTTCGTGCCGCCGCGCGGCATCACGCCGAGCCGCGCGCCGTACGTGTCGCTCCATTGGTAGGGAAAGCGGCCCTGCATCGCGAGCTCGAAGTCGAACACCACCGGCAGATCCATGAACAGCACGTGCTGATCGGTGATGGCGAAGTCGTGGATCATCGTCGGGCCCGGCACGTCGATGACCTCGCTCTTCACCAGCACGCCGTTCCGGTCGAGCACGTGGTAGGTGAGGAACGGCGCGATGAAGCGGTAGCCGAAGAAATGAAACTCGCCGGTGCGCGGGCAGGGTTTCGGATGGGCGGTGAAGCTGGTGGTCAGCTTGCCGCCGAAGTCACAGGTGCCGACCGTCTCGAGCTCGCGCGTCACCTCGGTCGGGAATGAGCTCTCGACCAGCGCGAACACCCTGCCGGCGTGGTGCACGACGTTGGTATTGGCCACGCCGACGCTGTGGTCGACGTTGCCGTTGGCATCGACGAAGTCGACGCCTTCGAGAAACGCGCGCGTGCGGATGTAGCGATTGCGGTACCACTGCGCTTTGCCGCCGGCGAGGCGCACGCCGTGCAGCATCCCGTCGCCCATGAACCAATGCGCCGAATACCCGCTCTTCGGATTCGGCCCGTTGCGCATGTACACGCCGCGCAGCGCCGCCGGCAGCGCACCGTCGACTTCGAGGTCCACCGCGCTCAGCTCATCGGTCACCGGGGCGTAGTTGCCGCGCAGGTGGAACGGCAGCTGCTCTTCGCGCTTCTCGGTCATGAAATCCTCCTTGCCGCCGCGTACGAGAGCACCTGGAATTGGAGGTGTCTAGGAGAAGGTGCCGGGGTCGGGGGTCGGGTTTCAGGCCGGCGCTGGACGCCGGCAGCACGACGGCTCGGGCAATGATTCCTACCTCGCCCAACTCCTGATCCCGCCCCTGACACCCGACACTCCGACCAGCTATATCCGCCTACGATGAACCAGCTGTACGACCCGGCGCCGGACGACCTCATTCGCTTCGGCATCACGCTGGGGCTGACGTTCGTGCTCGGACTGGAGCGCGAAGATGCGGCGGAGCATTCGCGCGTGCCGACGATGGCCGGCGTGCGTACCATGCCGCTGATCGGCTTGCTGGGCCACATGCTGATGGTGCTCGGCGGCGGCGAGCTGTGGCTGCCGGCGGTGGGTCTGGTGATGGTCGGTGGGCTGACCATGATCGGCCATGCCGACAAGTTGCGTCACAGCCGCAGCGGCCTGACCACCGAGCTGACCATGCTGATCGCCTATGTCGTCGGCTTGCTGTCGGCGCACGGCAATGTGCAGTCCGCCGCGGCGCTGGTGGTGGCGACGGTGCTGCTCCTCACCGGCAAGCAGCCGCTACGACGCTTCGCGGCGCAACTGCCGCCGCAGGAGATCAAGACCTTCGTCACCTTCCTGCTGCTCGCCGCAGTGATTCTGCCGGTGCTGCCGAATCGCACCTTCACGCGCTTCAACCTCAACCCGTTCAACGCTTGGGTGGTCGTCGTCGCCGTCAGCGCCATCTCGTACGCCAGCTATCTGCTGCAGAAGCTCGTGCGCTCGGATGAGAGCGTGCTGCTCGCCGCCGTGCTCGGCGGGCTGTACTCGAGCACCGCGACGACGATCGCCTTGGCGCGCCGTTCAGCCTCGGCGGGCGACGGACTGACGTATGCCGGCGGCATCATTCTGGCGACCGGCGCGATGTATCTGCGCGTGTTGATCCTGGTGTGGATGTTCTCCGCCGCCGCCGGCCGCCAACTCGCGCTGCCAATGCTGGTGCTCGCGGCGCTCGGCTCACTCGCTGGCGTGGTCCTGATCTTGCGCCGGCGCGGCACGGCCGGGAAGGAAAGCGACGAGATCGCCGGCGAACCGCATCCCCTCGAAGTGCGCGCCGCGGCAATGTTCGCCACGCTGTTCCTCGGGCTGCAGGTGATCACGCAGCTCACGACACAGTACCTCGGCACCGCCGGCCTGCTCGGGCTGGCGCTGCTGGTTGGCCTGACCGACATCGTGCCGTTCATTCTCGGCCTCACCGACTCGATGACCGGCGGCGTGATACCGCAACCGATCATGTTGGCGATCATGATCTCGATCGCCAGCAACAACGTCGTCAAGGGCGTTTATGCGCTGGCGCTCGGCAAGCGTGCGACCGGCATCGCGTCGCTGATCGGCCTCGGCGCGCTGGCGGTGCTGACCATCGCGGCGGTGTGGGTGATGCCGTGAAAGGCGGCGTGCTGCTGGCGCTGGCCTTCCTCGTGGCCGGGTGCACGCCGAAGGTGCATGTCGACTACGACACCGGCGCCGACTTCAGTCGGCTGCGCTCCTACGATTGGCTGCCGTCGCCGGCCCCGCCGGCCGAGGCGCCGTCGTACAGCGATCGCACACTGATGGAGCGCCGCGTACGCAGCAGTGCCGACGCTGCGCTGCAGGCGCGCGACTATCTGCCGGCGCGTGCACAACCCGACTTCCAGCTCAACTCGTTCTTCGTCCTGACACCGGGCTACTACGATCCGGAGGAAGTGGTGACGCTGGTCATCGACGTCGTCGACCCGCGCAGCAACGTGCTCTTGTGGCGCGGCACGCGCGCGACCGGCTTGCATCGCAGCGACACGGCCGAAGAGCGCGATATGCGCATCGACACCGCGGTGCGCGCCATCCTCAATCGCTTCCCGCCGCAGCCGTGAAGCGGACTGGAAATTTGCCACAGATGAACACCGATAAACGCAGATAGATGGAGAGCGACCGTCTCGTTTCCGTGCCGGGAGACGACGGCTGGCGAATCTGCGATTCGAAAGTCGCGTGGTGAATCCGACTGTCTCTTTTCCTATCCGTGTTTATCTGTGTTCATCTGTGGCTTCAGAATCTTCTGACGGCGACGATTCGAAGCGTTGCCAGGTGTCGCCGATCAGGCGTTCGTGCGGCAGGAAGCGGGCCTTGTACGCCATCGCTTTCGAGCCGTGCACGTACAGGCCCAAGTAGAGATAGCGCAGGCCCCACTGGCGGCAGAGGGCAAGCTGTTTGAGGATCGAGTAGGTGCCGAGGCTGAGCCGCGCGAAGCCGGGGTCGTAGAAACAATAGACGGCCGAGAGCGCCTCGGCGGCGCGGTCGACGATCGCATTGCCGACCAGCAGGCCGCTGAGCATGTAGCGCAGCTCGATGGTGTCGGTGCAGCTCTCGACCAGGAACTGCTCGTAGCCTTCCTGGTCGATCAAGCCGTCGCCGGTGACCAAGCCGCGCTCGACTTTGTGGCGATTGTACAGCGCCACCTTGTCCGCGGTCGCAGCCGGCCGGCCGATCAACGTCTGCAGCATCGCTTCGCCGCGCGCGAAGACGCGGCGCTGCGTGCGCGACGGAGTGAACGCATGCACATCGAGCCGGATCGCTTGGCAGGCGCTGCATGACGGGCAGCTGGGGCGATACAGCAGCAAGCCCTGGCGCCGATCGCCGGCGGCGAGGCGCTCACCGAGCTCCGCCGGCTTCAGGCGGCGCGTCGGCAGGCGCAACGGCAAGCGCGCCGTGTGCTCGGCGAGATACGGACAGCGACTGGTCTCGTTCCACACCAGCCACTCGGGCGGCGCTCCAGGAAGGCGAACCGGCGTGTCCATGTGCACCGGATAGCGCAGGCGTCGCGGTTGGTGAAGGCAATTCGCCGCGCGCTTGTTTCCCGCGACGTTGAAATGCGACAAGGCGCGCCGCACGACGTATGGAGCGCGACGATCTCCTTGCCGAGCTGACCGCCGGCTGTAGCGGGCTGGGCTTCGATCTCGTCCAGCCGTTCGCCCTCGAGTGGTACAACGATGCGGTCGCGCCCGTGTACCGCTTGCCCGATTTCGCAAGGCCGCGTGGGCTCGGCGTGTTGATCGCGCACACGCGCGCGCTCTGGCAACCGTTCTGTACCGCCTGGCGCCGCGACGCGGCATTGCGGGGCGACGCCGATCCGCTCGACCGCTACACGCAGACGCGCCTCGGCGATCTCGTGGCTGGGCTTCCGCTGCGCAGCGCGCTGCGCTGCGCGCACGAGCCGGAACCGCGCCGGCCGGCGATCCAGCGCCTGGCCGCGCTGTGCGGGCTCGCGCCGCTGTCGTTGGTCGGCTTCAACGTGCATCCGCGCTTCGGCGCGTGGATCGGCTTGCGCGCCGCGATCGCGTTCGATTGCGACGCGCCGCCTGGCGCTCCGCCGGCAATGGCGAATCCGTGCGTCGACTGCGCGCGCACGTGCGTTCCGCTGTTCGAGCGCGCTCGCTTGGCGACCGGTCCCGACGCGTGGCGCGCCTGGCTGGCGGTGCGCGACGCCTGCCCGGTCGGCCGCGAGCATCGCTATAGCGAGGAGCAGATCGTCTATCACTACACCAAAGATCGTCGCGTGCTCGGGTAGAGGGCCGCGGGAGACGGCCTGATCATCGTGTCGGCGAGGCGCTCATACGACCACACGCCGACGTCGGCGGTGAGCAGAAACACATCGGGATTGGTCAGCGACTGCCACCCGGCGTAACCGAAGCGACCGTCGATTGCGGTCAGCACGAGCGCCAGCCAATTCCCGTGCGTCGCGAGCAGCGGCAGCCGGCAATCCGTCGCCAGTGCATCGGCCACGGCGGCGCGGGCGCGCGCTTGCGCTGCGCGACTCGACTCGCCGCCGGGCAGCGCGCGATCGAGATCGTCGAAGGACTCGCGCACCGCACGTCGCCAGTCGGCGATCGGCTCATCGCCGAGTCGGCGCTCGCGTAAGCGGTCGTCGATGGAGACGACCGTGCCGAGTCGCCGCGCGAGTGGCGCGATAGATTGCCGGGCGCGCAGGTACGGGCTGGAGATGAAGAGATCCGGGGCGAGCGGCGCAAGGCGCGCGGTCAGCCTCGCAGCCTGCACGTGTCCGCGAACGGTGAGCGGCGCCTCGGGATCTTGTCCCGTCGATTCACAGTGGCGCACCAGCAGCAAGCGACGCATGTTCGGGGGCTGGAAGATGGGCGGCCGTCCGCAGCGTCACGCTTGCATGAGCTCGCACACCGCTGCCTCGACGCCCGGCGCATCGATGCCGTGGATGCGCAGCAGCTCCGGGTACGGCGCCACCTCGCTGCAGAAGCGGTCGCGTACGCCGACGCGGCGCAGGCGACCGGCGCCGAGCTCCGCCAATATTTCCGCCACCGCACCGCCGAGGCCGCCATCGATGAAATGCTCCTCGACCGTGACGAGCCGTCCGGTGTCGCGCGCCGCGCGCTCGATCGCCGCGCGGTCGAGCGGCTTGAGCGTGTGCACGTTGAGCACGCGGGCGGCGATGCCCTGGCTCGCCAAGCGCGTATGCGCAGCGAGCGCGGTGGCAACCGTGCTGCCGGTGGCGACGATCGCCGCATCATCGCCGCCGCGCATCTCGACGATTTGCCCGGGCTCGAACGATTGATCGTAGCCGTCGATCTTCTTCAGGAAACCGAGGCGGACGTACACCGGACCGTCGATCGTCGCGGCGGCGCGGATGGCGCGCTGCGCCTCGCCCGGATCGGCCGGCGACAGAATGGTCAGGCCGGGGATCGTGCGCAGCAGGGCGATGTCCTCGATGGCGTGATGCGTCGCGCCCCAGGCGCCGGCTTCGAGGCCGGAGAACGGGGCGATGAATTTCACCGCGTTGCGGTTGTACGCGCAGTCGTCGCGGATCTGCTCGAAGCCGCGCATGGTGACGAACGGCGCCATGCCGAGCACGAACGGCAGCTTGCCGGCGTGCGCCAGGCCAGCGGCGACGCCGATCAGCGTTTCCTCGCTGATGCCGACGTCGAGGTGACGATGCGGGAAGCGTTCGGTGAACCCGCGAATCGGGCCGAAGTCCTGCGACACCAACACGACGCGCGCATCGGCCGCGGCGAGCTCGCTCACCACCTTCATGCCCGATAGGGCGCCGGCATAGCCGCTCACGGAGTCGCTTCCAGCGCCGCCCGCGCGCGCGCCGCTTCCTCTGCGCTGAGCTGCGTGTAGTGCGCGCGCGCCGTGCCCTCGACGCCCGGCACGCCCTTGCCCTTCACGGTGTGCGCGATCAGCGCCGTCGGCGCATCGGCCTGCGCTGCGGCGTGCAGCGCGTCGAGGATGGCCGGCAGGTCGTGGCCGTCGACCTCGCGCACACGCCAGCGGAAGGCGCGCCACTTGTCAGCCAGCGGCTCCAACGGCACCACGTCGTCGACCGCGCCAGCGGACTGGAAGCGGTTGTAGTCGACGATGGCCAGCAGGTTGGGCAGACCGAAGCGCGGCGCCGCCAACGCCGCTTCCCAGATCGTGCCTTCCTGCAACTCGCCGTCGCCGAGCAGCACCACCGTGCGCGACGGCGACGCGTCGAGCTGCTCCGCGAGCGCGATGCCGACGCCGACCGCCAGCGCGTGGCCGAGCGAGCCGGTGGCGAACTCGACGCCGGGTGCGCGTTTGGTCGGATGGCCCGCCAGGCGGCTGCCGCTCTGTCCCGAGCGCGGCAACTCGTCCGCGTCGATCAAGCCGCGCTCGGCGAGCACGGCGTGAAAAACATGTACCGCGTGGCCTTTGCTGAGCAGAAACCGATCGCGCCGGCGCTGCGGAGTGTCATTCAGCTGCAGCACGTCGAAGAACAGCGCCGCCATCAGGTCCGCACACGACAGCGAGCCGCCGAGATGACAGTACTGCGCCTCGGCAATGCCGATCACGTGGCGGCGCAGTGCGCTCGCGCGCTGCTGCAGCGCTTCGATCCGTTCAGTCATTGGAGGTCATAGCGCGCACGAGACAGCATCGTTGACGGCAAATGAACACGGAGCAGAGATTGCACTCGCGAGCGAGCCCGGTCCGATCGATGCTCATGTGCGTTTGGTCCGCTTACTTCGGTACGTACTTCACCAATACGCGGCTGCCGTCTTTGAAGCCGGCGCGGAAGTTGTCGGCGTGTGTCGCCCAGCCGTCGGGGTACTTCTTGGCATAGGTCTCCATCAGCACGCCTTCGAGCGTCGCGTCGTGCACCAATGATCCGGTGGCATCGAACGACGGTCCGTCGACTTTGCCGACGGCGATCTTCGCCTCGGGGCGCCCGGCGTTGATGCGTTTCACGCGCCAAGACGTCGGCCGCGTGCCGACGTAAACCGCCCCGTCGTGCCACATGAACCAGATCTCGGCCGGCCGGCTGAACGAGCCGTCCTTGCGCGTCGACGAGATGTAGACGAATTGCGACGACGCGAGCGCCTGTTGTACGTCGTGCGGCAGCGCCGCCCACGCCATCACCGGCAGCAGCAGGCTGGCGACGAGGAGCAGCGTGATTCGCCGTGGCATCGATCCTCCTTTGACCGGCGATTGACGGTTGTGTGCCGGCTCGCAACGGGCGGTGAGACTAGGCGGCGCGGGGCGCCGGCGCAACGTTGCCGGCCGGCGGCAATGTGCTAGCCATCGCCCATGCGTCCCCTGTTCAATCCGCGCGGCAATACCGTCCTCTACATCGTCATCGGGCTGTTCGCCGCCTTCGTGGCCGGCGGACTGGCGATTCACTACGGGCAGAAGCGGCACGACGTGCTGTCGTTCGACAGCGACGTCGCCTATCCGCTCGACAAGCCGCTGGTCGGCGGCGAAGTGTACGCCGCCACCGCCGCCGCGATCATGCAACACGAGCTGACGTCGACCACCGGTTGGCGACCGAACGACTTCTTCCTCTGGGGACCCAACATCGCGGCCGACAACAATGCCAGCCGGCAGCTGGGCATCATCCAAGCGTTGCGCGAGACCGTGCGCGTCTTGAAGGACCATCTGACGAAGGTGTCTTCGACCGAGTACGATGCCAATCTGGTGGCGGCCGATCGCCTGCTGCGCAACGACGAGACGAAGTTCTGGCTGCCGTCGGCGGAGAGCCGCTATCGCGCCGCGGTGGAGTCGCTCAACGCGTACGTCGCCGGGTTGGAGAAGACGCCGCCGACATCGAAGCCGCTGAATCGCCGCAACGTCGAGCTGATTCGCCTGTTCCAAACCTGGTCGGACCTGCTCGGCGACGCGCACGCGAATTTGTTCAAAGAACAAGAAGCGGACGGCTCGAGCATCAAGCCGTGGAACAGCGACGACTACTTCTATCACGCCCAGGGCATGGCGCACGTGATGCACTACATGCTGCGCGCCGTGAAGCGCGAGTACGCGATCGATCTCACCAACCGCCCGACGATCGCCCAGATGTTCGACGAGATGATCGACACGCTCGGCCGCGCCGCCGCGCTCAAGCCGGTCATCGTCTTCGACAGCGGTCCGGAAGGGCTGTTCGCCAACCATCGGCGCAACCTCGACGTGTACATCGTCGATGCGCGCCAGAAGATGTACACCGTGCGCGAAGAGCTGGAGAAATGAGACAACGCGCCGCACGCTCTGCGTTCACCGCCGGCCGACGGTAGGCGAGCCGCGATCAGCTGTCGGGCTCCGACTTCTTGATCGCGCTATGGCCGTGCAGCTCATCGACGGCGTCGTCGATGTAGCTGCGCTCGCGATCGAGAAAATCAGCGACGGCGCGCGCGAAGCCTTCGTGCGCCAGGAAGTGGGCGCTGTGCGTGACCGCCGCATCGAAGCCGCGCCAGTGCTTGTACTCGCCGCCGGCGCCGGGCTCGAAGCGCGTCAGGCCGCGCCGAATGCAGTGTTCGATGCCCGCGTAGTAGCAAGTGACGAAGTGAAGATGGCGGACTTCCTGAAAGCAGCCCCAGTAGCGCCCGTAGAGCACGCCGCCCTTCTGGACGTTGATCGCGCCGGCGACCAACTCGCGGCCGCGCATCGCGGCAACGAAGCAGAGGTTGCGCTTCCAACGCTGACGGAGCTGGTCGAAGAAGGCGCGGTTCAGGTACTGCCGACCCCACACGAGCTTGTCGATGGTCGACTTGTAGATGCGGAACATCGGCTCGAACAGCTCGTCGTCGATGGCGTCGCCTTCGAGCGGCGTGACGACGATGCCCGCCTCGTCGACATCGCGTAGCTCGCGTCGCACCTGCGTGCGCCGCTTGCTTCGCATCTGCGCCAGGTAGTCTTCGAAGGTGGCGTAGCCGCGATTGTGCCAGTGATACTGGACGCCTTGCCGGTGCAGGAACCCGGCCTCGCGCAGCGGCGCGATCTCGTCGTCGGCGCAAAAGTTGACGTGCACCGACGAGATCTCGTTGCGTACGCAGAGGTCGCGCAGCGCGCCGGCGACGATGCCGAGCAGTGGCGCGCGGGCTCGTTCGGGATGCGTGATGATGCGCCGGCCGGTGGCGGGCGTGAGCGGCACGGCGACGAGTAGCTTCGGGTAGTATCGAATGCCGGCGCGCTCTGCGGCTTCCGCCCAGTTGTGATCGAAGACGAACTCGCCCTGGCTGTGACTCTTCAAATAGGTGGGCGCCGCCGCGATCAGCTCACCGTTCTCGCGCACCGTGAGGTGGTGCGGCGCCCAGCCGGTCTTGGGGCTGACGCAACCGGATTCCTCCAAGGCGTCGAGCCAATCCCACTCGAGGAACGGCGAGCTGTCGGCACCGACGAGCGCGTCCCATTCTTGGCGCGGCACGTCGGCGATACGGCGCACCAGCGTCACCTCGATCGGCATGCGGCGCATCGTACACGCGTTCGCCGCCGGGGGCAGTAGGTGTCGCGCGGCGTTTGAGCGACGAGGCGCCGTCGCGGCACGAAGCGACCGGTGATGCCGTCGATGTCGGTACCGACGCCCTGTACCGGCGCGCGCCGAGCAGAGAGGGTCTTCACCATCGCTGCCCGGCATGGATGCCGAGCGCCAAACGAAGACGCGCTAGACCAGCCCGCGCGGCGCGTAGGCGTCGCACAGATCCGCCACGGCGGCCGCCAGCGCGTCGAACTGCGCGGCGCCGAGCAGGCCGCTGTCGATGAAGTCGGCGGCAAACGCGGTGGTGCTGAAAAAGAAATCCCGCCGGTCGGCGACGGCGCTGAAGCGCAGATACTGAAACTCGTAGAGGTAGCGCGCCAGCAAGCGCCAGCGCCGCGCCGGCGCATACTCGGCGCGCAAGCTGCGGATGTTCTGGCGCACGTAGGTCTCGCGCTCCGCCTCGTCGAGCAGCGGCGCGGCCCAGAGATTGGCGCGCCAGTCGTTCAGGCGCCGCGTCAGCAGGCGCGCCAGCGCCTCGCCTGCTGGGCACGCCTCGCTGGCGGCCAAGGCGTCGAGATCGGGCTGCGCGACCGCACCTTGGCTCGGCGGCGCGGCGGCGATTGCGGCGGCGAGTTGCGCCGCCAACCCGTCCAGCCGCCGCGCATACTCGTGCGCCTCGACGGCGCATGGAACGGCGCCGGCATCGACGGCGCGATGCGCCCATTCATGTACGGCGCGCGCGCCCAGCATGGCGCGTGCGAACGGCGGCGCGGGCACCGTGCGACGATCAACCGACGGCTCGTCCAGGCTGTAGGCCAAGCACCCGCGCGTGCGGTGCATGTACACGTAGCCGCACTGCTCTACGTCGCCCACCGGCGGAAGCCGTGCCGCGGCACCGAGCGCTGCCAGGCAGCGTCGCGTCTTATCGTCGACGACCCGGAGATCGGCGTGCATATCGCGGACGGCAACGCCGCTGCAGTGTTTGAGCTCGCTGCGCAGCGCGCCGAGACGGTCGGGGGTGTCGCAGTCCCATACGATGCGACCGTTGCGCGCGGTGATGAGCAGCGATGGCGCGTCGGCCGCGAGCCACTCGCACAATGCCGTCGCGGCGGCGGCATCGGGAGCGCGCCAGGCGGCGGCGTGTGCGGCGACGGTCGCACGGGCGACGGCGGTCCAGGCCTCGACCAATCGCGGCGGCTCGTCGATCAATTCCGGCGGCACGGAAAGCTCGCTGTCCGGAATCGCGCGCGCCGGGGCGGGACGATCCGGGTGCAGGCTGGCGTGATGCAGCCGGCGCAGCCACGCGACGGCCGCCGCCAGGAGTCGAAAGGCGGCGGCGTCGGGTCGCGTCGAACGCTGCGCGGCGCGGACGAACGCGGCGCACTCCGCGTCGTTGCGTTGCAGCCACCACGCCGCGTTGCGCACCGCCGCCTGCGTTACCTCACCGCGCTCGGCCATGCGGTCGCCGTGCGCCAGGAGATAGGCGAGCAGCTCGGCGTCGGAGTGTTGCGGATCGACGTCGCACGCGTACAACGTCCATGCGCCGACGTTGAGCAGCTGCACATACGGATGGGCGACGCGCTCGTCCGCCAGCAGCGCCATGTGCCGCCGGCGCGGCGCCGGCCAGCTGCGCGTCTGCGCGGCCAGCGCCGTGCTGCGCTGCCAGTACCGCGAGAATCCGGCATCGACGAGCGCCACATGCGCAGCGCTCCAGCCGGCACGCCGTTGCAGCGCCGCGGCAAATACCGCGCTCACCCCGCGCGGCGACAGGTGCTCGACCGGAATCAGCAACACTCCGGGGGTGCCGAAGCAATACTCCGCGAGCTGCATGAGCGGCGGAGCGCGGCGCGCCGGCGGCAGCGGTGCGTCACCCGCGTGCCGTGGCGCGTGGTCAGCGCTCCGCGTTCCTCATGGCAGGAAACCCAGATTGAAGTTGGCGGTGTTCCAATAGGGCGACCCGACGAGCCCGACCGTGCTGTCGAGCGGAAACAGCGCACTGGGATCGGCCAGACCGAGCCAATGCTTCATGATCGTACCGTAGACGTCGCGGAAATCGGTCGAGCGGAACGGGTTGGCATTGCTCTGCGAATAGGTGGTGTTGCCGTCGTCGTCGGTGTTGCCGATGTCCGGATGATTGCCGTACAGGCCGCCGTTGATGGCGTTGGCGCCACCGACGACGAGCATCGGCGCTTGCGAGCCATGATCGGTGCCGTTGTCGTTCTGTTCGATGCGCCGGCTGAATTCGCTCCACACCATCACGACGACCTTGTTGGGCAGATCGTGGAGGCCGGAGCCGACCGATGCGCCCGCGGCCATGTCGGCGAGATCCTGATAGAAGAGGTTGATCGACTCGGCAATTTCCTGGTGCAGGCCGAAATGTTGCCCGGTCGGCTCGTCGGCGCCTTGATCGGAATGCGTGTCGTAGCCGCCGTTGGCGAGCTCGAAACAGCGCGAGCGCAGGCTCGACGGCACCGCACCGCGAGCCACGCCGTAAATCACCTTGGCGATCTCGCGGAAGCCGCGCGCCGTGCCGGAATCGAGGCCCGGCACGTTCTCGTCGACGTACATGTCACTCCAGCTCGACCGATCGGCGAGGTACTGATCGTGCAGCGCCGGGAACTGTTGCGTGGCGACGAGGGTCGAGGCGCCGGTGGTGCCGAGCGTTTGCAGAAACGGATGGTTGCCGCCGCCGGTCGCCGCGCTGTGCAGCGCGCTGAACAGCGTGTCCTTGTCGGCGATATCGTCGTCGAACGCGTAGTCGTAGGGAAAGCCGAAATCGCTCAGCCGATCGAACACCAGCACGCTGGTGGCGGATTGCTGATATTCACCGCTGACCTGGTAGCCGATGTTGACCGCCGGAATGTCGCTGCCGATGTAGCCGGATGCTGCCAGGTAGCGACCCATCCAACCGGTGCCGATGGTGCTGAATGGGTTGCCGCGCTCCCAGGTGGAGCGCGATTCATCGTGCGACAGGCTGTACTCGGGATAGCCGCAGCCCTGAATGACGGCGACCATGTCGCTCTCGTACATGTCGCGCAGCTTGGCGAGGCCGGGGTGGAAACCGAGCGTCGTGCCGGAATTCACATCGAGCATGCCGTTGGCTGGCACCAGCGGATTCGGAATGCGCAGGCCGCCGACGCCGGTCTTGCGTGCGTCCTCGTACGGAGCGCGCAACGCGCCCGTGGCGGGGATGATCGTGTTCAGCCCGTCGTTGCCGCCGTCGAGAAACAGCACGACGAGGTAGCGGTCGCCGATGGTCGAAGCGAGCGCCTGCTGCAGCCAGGGATTGCGGAACAGCTGCGGGCCGAGGATCGTGCCGGCGGTCGCCAAACCGGCGCGGCCGAGGAACTGACGTCGAGTGATCGCCATACGCGGGGTCTCCTCGCGGCGTTACTGAAGCTGGTAGGCGGGCGACTGCAAGACGAGGCAGAACAACCCGTTCAACTTGCGATTGCGTGTGTCGTCGTCGGTGAGGTCGATGGAGCCTGCGCCGAGGTAGTCGATGAAGGCGTTGCGCTCCGTCGTCGTCAGTTGATCGGAGACGCCGAGAAGATCGGTGACCGCGTCGACGATGTCGCCCGGATCGGTCAGCGACAGGTCGACCAGCCGCTCGGGACGGAACGAGGTGCCGCCGCCGTCGCGCGCTGAGGTGGCGTCGCGCGCAAAGTTGTAACGCGCCAACATGGTGGAGCTGCTGACCCACGCCAGCTCCCAGTCCCAACCGAAGACACTGGGTGGCTCGAACAGGGTCTGGCCCATGTCAATCAGGCTGCCGCGCACTTGGTCGTAGTTGCCGCCGGGGACCGTCAGGTCCTTCCCCTTCGGCTTCATGCCGAGCAAGCGGAGGGTGCTGACGACATAGTCGATCGGCCACTTCACGGACTTCTTGGCGGTCGCCGTCGGCGGCGCAGCCGACAAGAAGAAGTCGTCGTGCAGCAGCAGTGCGCGCAGCAGCGGTTGAATCTCGAACGCGGTGGCAAAGCTGGACGTATCGACGATGTCGTGCACGAAGCTGTCGCTCGGCTCCGGATGCGCGAAGAACGTGATCAGGCGCCGCGCGACGTAGTCCGCCACGGTCGGGCGCAGATTGCCGCTCGGGCCGTAGCGATGTTGGAAGATGATGTCGATGACGTTGTCGATCTCCAGCTCGAAGTTGCTGCCGGCGTCGAAGCTCTGGCCGGCCGGTGCGTTGAACCCCCCGCGCGTTTTGAAGATGACTTTCGGTCCACGCGCTGGGCTCCAGTCCTCGACCGCATCGCCTTGATCGTGGCGGTCTTCGTCGAGCTCGGCGATGCCCTTGTCGTTGTAATCCCAGCCGGTGAAGGCGCGTGCGATCTGCACGATGTCTTCCTGCTCGTAGTTGTTCTTCGCGCCGCCGCTGTCGGCCGCCGGCGCGTTGACGCCGAGCGTGAAGAGCTCCATCAGCTCGCGCGCGTAGTTCTCGTTCGGCTGGTGCTTGCGATTGCGCGCCGTGTCGAGGAACTCCATCATCGCCGGATTCTTGTTGATGGCTTTGACCAGGGTCTTGAAGTTGCCCTTGCCGTTGATGCGCAACAGGCGGTTTTGCACCTGCATCTGGCCGACGTCCTGCACCTTGTCCCAGCTGGTGGCGAAGTGGTCGTGCCAGAACAACACCAGGCGTTCCTGCAACGGCTGGTGGCTTTTCACCATGTATTTGACCCAGTGGTTGTGCGCGTCTTCGATGTAGCGGCCGCCGGGCTTGAACTTCGTCGGCTTGAACGCCAACAGCGCATCGACCGCGTCGGCGAGCGTCGGGTATCGATCGAACAGATCCTGCGCCGCGGCGCGCGTGGCGCCGAAGCCGGTGCGCCGCAACAAGTGACGAGCGTTGGTGAGGTCCCATGCGGGCATGCGAATTCTCCTGTCGCCGATTACGCGTCGATCACGTGGCAGTTGGATCCGCGCCAACTGGCGCGCCGCGGCGCGCCGCCGGGTCGCAAGGACCGCGATGCGCTCGTTAGCGCCGATGTCATTTCCCCCTGTGCCCCCGTTCTGCGCCCGCACCTGCACGGCTGCCCGCCGTCACCGGGCGCAAGAATGGTGCGCACCATAGGCCGGACCTGAACAAACGGTCAACACGAAACGCGGCGCGCAGCGGCGGATTCACGTTGTGCCGCATGGTGCTGCAACAGATGCGCAGTTGCCTCACCCGGTTGTTGCGCGCCGTCGTCGACTCCCCCTTGTCTGCTCCCACTGCGGGCGGGTCGCGAAGCAAGCCGTGGTCCGCGCCGGTCCTTCTCGTCACTCAGGTCGGTTGGCGCGGCGATCGTTGCGCGCCGGCAGACGCCACGCCGTCGTCGCGTCACGCGCCCGTCGCCGTACCGCGCGCCGCGTTCGCCCGCTCGCGGAACCGAGCGTTGAACCTGCTCTGCGCGACGCGCGGCGAATACCCGTGGCGAACGACCGCCGCATGCGGTGATCTGTGTGATCGCGCGGCGAGGCAATTGGGCGGGATCCCGGTTTCATGCGTGGGTTCTGCGTACGAAGCGGGCAACCGCGACATCGCTGCGCCGGGTGCAGCGGTGCTAGAAGACGAAGCATGACTTACGAGCATATCCGCGTCAGCCGCGCCGACGCGGTCGCGACCCTCACCATGAATCGCGCGGCGAAACGCAACGCGTTGTCCGCCGCGCATATGCGCGAGCTGCTCGCCGCGCTGCGCGCCGTGGGCGGCGAGCCGACGGTGCGCGCCGTCATCTTGGCCGGCGAAGGGCCGGCGTTCAGCGCCGGACACGACCTGAGCGAAATGGTCGGCCGCGACCTGGCTGCCTATCGCGCGCTGTTCGAGGTCTGCGTTGAGCTGATGACGGCGATCCAGGCGATTCCGCAGCCGGTGATCGCGCAGGTGCACGGCATCGCCACCGCGGCCGGCTGTCAGTTGGTCGCCTCCTGCGACCTGGCCCTCGCGGCAGACACGGCCCGCTTCGGTACGCCCGGAGTGAACATCGGGCTCTTCTGCACCACGCCGATGGTGGCACTGACGCGCGCCATCGGCCGCAAACGGGCGATGGAAATGCTCCTCACCGGCGAGGCGATCGATGCCGCCACGGCGGCCGAGTGGGGATTGGTCAACCGCGTCGTGCCGGCCGACCGCCTGGCCGACGAGACGCGCGCCTTGGCAGAACGCATCGCCGCCGCCAGCGCGCTGGTCGTCGGCCTCGGCAAGCAAGCCTTCTATGCCCAGATCGATCTCGACCAAGCGAAGGCGTACGCCTATGCCAAGGAAGTCATGAGTCTCAACGCGCTAGCCGGTGACGCGCAAGAAGGCATGTGCGCCTTCGTCGAGAAGCGGCGGCCGAGCTGGAGCGGCCGGTGAGCGAGCGTGCCGCGCGCCAACCGCGCCGCCTGGTGTCGCTGCTCTATGGGCCGGCGGTGGTGTCGGTGATCGGCTTCGTGCTGGTGGCGCATGGGCTCGACATCGGATTTTTCCACGGCCTGTCGCCGTCGCAGTTGTACGCACTCAGCGCCGCCATCGTCGCGCTCACCGTGCTGCCGATCGTCGTCTTGATCCTGGCGCTGATGCGCGTGCGCATCCTGCGTGTCGACGGCCGCCGCTACGCCGTGCCACAGGAATGGAGCGCCGCGCAGCTGCGCGCCTGGCGAGAGGTGCGTCGCTGAGCTGACGCACGCACCGCGCTGCCGCTTGCCGGACGTGTCCGGCCACCCGCCGTCCGGCGCATGTTGCTGCACGGTTGCACGCGTTCGCCAAGCGCGCATACGCTCTCAGCACAACCAAGGAGGGCGTTCCATGCAAGCCGCAGCGTCGCAAGCATCGCACCCCGGTGTCACACCGGCCGTCCGCGAATTCGTCAGCCGCCGCCGCAAGCAGTTGATCGACGGCAAATGGGTCGAGGCCGCATCGGGCGAGAGTCTCACGACCTTCGATCCAGCCACCGAAGCGCCGTTGGCCGAGGTGCCCGCCGGCGACAAAGAAGACATCGACCGCGCCGTGCGCGCGGCGCGGCGCGCGCTGGAAAGTGGGCCGTGGGCGCGCATGACGGCGTCGGAGCGCGGCCGTGCCATCTGGAAGTTGGCCGATCTGATCGAGCAGCACGCGGAGGAATTCGCCCAGCTGGAAACGCTCGACAACGGCAAGCCGATCTCGGTCGCTCGCGCCGCCGACATCCCGCTGGTCGTCGATCACTTTCGCTATTACGCCGGCTGGGCGACCAAGATCGAAGGCGAGACGATCCCCGTCTCGGTGCCGGGCATGCTGTGTCACACCATGCGCGAGCCGGTCGGCGTCATCGGCCAGATCATTCCATGGAACTTTCCGCTGTTGATGGCAGCGTGGAAGCTCGGCGTGGCGCTGGCGTGCGGCAACACGGTGGTGCTGAAGCCGGCTGAGCAGACGCCGCTCTCGGCGCTGCGCCTCGGCGAGTTGCTCGACGCGGCCGGCATCCCGCCCGGCGTGGTCAACATCGTCACCGGCTTCGGTGAGACCGCCGGCGCGGCGCTGGTCGCCCATCCCGACGTCGACAAGATCGCCTTCACCGGTTCGACCGAGGTCGGCAAGCTGATCATGCGCGAGGCCGCCGGCACGGTGAAGCGCGTGTCGCTCGAGCTCGGCGGCAAGTCGCCGAACGTGATATTCGCCGACGCCGACCTCGAGCAGGCCGCCGAGGGCGCCGCCGCGGCGATCTACTTCAACCACGGCCAGTGCTGTTGCGCCGGCTCGCGTCTGTTCATCGAGCAGAAGGCCTATGACACCGTGTTGTCGCGCCTGGTCGACTACTCGAAGCAGATCAAGCTCGGCCCCGGCATGGATCCGGCGACGCAGATGGGTCCGCTGGTCTCGAGTGAGCAGTTCGATCGCGTGACGCGTCTGGTCGGCTCGGGCCGCGAGCAAGGCGCCAAGGTCGCGGCGGGCGGCGGCCGGCCCGACAGCTTCAACAAGGGCTACTTCGTCGCGCCGACGGTGTTCACCGACGTGAAGCCCGACATGCGCATTGCGCGCGAGGAGATCTTCGGGCCGGTGGTATGTGCCGTGCCGTTCAGCGATCCGGACGAAGTGGTGACTGCCGGCAACGACACCACGTACGGCCTCGCCGCCGCGGTGTGGACGCGCGACATCGGTCGCGCCCACCGGCTGGCGCGCTCGCTGAAGGCCGGCACGGTGTGGATCAACTGCTACAACCAGTTCGACGCCGCCGCGCCGTTCGGCGGCTACCGCCAAAGCGGCTTCGGCCGTGAGATGGGCAAAGCCGCGCTGGAGCTCTACACACAGATAAAAACGGTGTGGATCAACGCCGGCGTCTGAGCGGCGAGACGTGCGCCGGTACGCCGGTCAATGGACCGGCTGACCGGCGCACGATTTCTCAGGACGGAACTTTCGTCCTCAAACGATCGATTGCGTGCACCGGGGCGTGGTCACCGGCCATCAACTCTTTGATGGCGCCATAGACGACCTGTTGCTGTTGCACCATCGACTTGCCGGCGAAAATCGGCGCGATCACTTCCAGCTCGAAGTGCCCCGGACTGTTGGCCGTCGCCGTGACTTGCGCGTCGGGAATCTTGGCCAGCACCGCATCGCGCAGCGCGACGCAGATGGCATCAGGAGAGTTGAGCAGCGGCAACGGCATGAGCGGTCTTCCCATTCAAAGAGATTGGGCCGGAAGAGACGGACAGAGGACTAAGGCTAAGGACCAAAGACCAGGCTCGAGAACCCGCGAGCCGGATTTCCGGTCTTTCGTCTCTCATCGTGGTCTTTCGTCGCCTCAGTACCGCGGTACCGTGCCGTCGACGTCCTGCGACCACGCGTCGATGCCGCCGGCCATGTTGTGAACGTTGGTGAAGCCGCGGCTGCGGAAATGCTCGGCGGCAGCTTGGCTGCGGCCGCCGTGATGGCAGTGCAGCACGAGCATGGTGTTCTTCGGCAATTGCTCGACCTGGCTGGCCACCGATTGATCGACGAGTCGCGTGCCCTCGATTGCCGCGATGGCGCGCTCTTCCGGCGTCCGCACGTCGAGGAACTCGAACGCGGCGCCGCTGTCGCGCAGCTTTTTCACTTCGGCCGGCGTGATCTGCTTCACCTCCCCGGGCGCGTTGGGATTGTCGATCTTGAAAGCGGCGCCGGTGCCGGACTCGACCAAATCGATGGTCACGCCGTCGGCGCGCTCGGCACTCGAGAGGTCCATACACACCGCGATGCCGTCGGCCTGCGCCACGATGTCGTGCTCGCCGCGCGGCGCCAAGCCCATCGAAGCGTTGAAGCGCGCATCGACCGTCAGCTTCAGATCCTTTCCCGGGGCCCGTTCCATGTACTCGCGGATGCGTGCTGCGGCGGCGGGCGTGATGTGCACGGTGGGAATCTTGCGCTCCGGGACCGGCACGCCGAGCTTCTCGTGCAACTCGCCGGTGGCGTACATTTCGGTGATGATGTCGCAGCCACCGATGAACTCGCCCTTCAGGTAGAGCTGCGGGATCGTCGGCCAGGACGAATACTCTTTGATCCCGTCGCGCACGTCGGGATCGGCCAGCACGTCGACCGTCGTGTAGTCGTCGACCAAGCTGTCGAGCATCTGCACGACCTTGCCCGAGAAGCCGCACTGCGGCATCGCGCGGTCGCCCTTCATGAAGACCACCACCGCGTCGCTGTGAATCGCCGATTCGATGCGTTCCTTCGTCTGTTGATCGAGCATGCCCAATCCCTCCTGCAGTAACGGGCAGTGAAACCGATTCGACCAGCCTTCGCAACGGGGGGCGTGCCGTTCGAGCGGTCGCCCACGCCAACCGACCCGGTTGAAATCCGCGCCGCGAAGGCTGAACTGGTGCGCGATGCCCGAGTTGCCGGACGTCACCATCTATCGCGAGGCGCTGCAGGCACGGGTGCTCGAGCAGCCGCTGGAGAAGATCCGCCTGGCCAGCCCGTTCGTGCTGCGCTCGGTCCAGCCGACGCCGGCGGAGGTCGCGGGTCAGCGCATCGTCGCAGTGCGCCGCCTCGGCAAACGCATCGTCTTGGCGCTCGATGGCGGCGATTTCGTCGTCTTCCATCTGATGATCGCCGGCCGTCTGCGCTGGGAGAAGCGCGGTGCCAAGCCGCCCGGCAAGCTTGGTCTGGCGGCCTTCGACTTCCCCAACGGCACCCTGCTGTTCACCGAGGCGAGCCCGAAGAAGCGCGCCGCGCTGCATCTGGTGCGCGGCCCGGCGGCGCTGGCCGCGCACGACCCCGGCGGGCTGGAACCGCTGGAAGCAACGCCGGGCGAGATGGCGGCGGCGCTGCGGGCGGAAAACCATACACTCAAACGCGCGCTGACCGATCCCCACGTGCTGAGCGGCATCGGCAATGCCTACTCCGACGAGATCCTGCACGCGGCGCGCCTGTCGCCGGTGCAGTTGACCGGCAAGCTCGACGACGCGGCGTTGGCGCGCTTGCACGAGGCGACACAACGCACGTTGCAGTTCTGGACCGACCGCTTGCGCAGCGACTTCGACGGACGTTTTCCCGGCCCCGGAGAGATTACGGCGTTCCGCCCGGATTTCGCCGTGCACGGCAAATACGGCCAGCCCTGTCCGGTTTGCGCCACGCCGGTGCAGCGCATCCGCTACGCCGAAAACGAGACCAACTATTGTCCGACCTGCCAAACCGGCGGCCGCCTGCTCGCCGACCGCTCGCTGTCGCGCCTGCTGAAGCAGGACTGGCCCAAATCCCTCGAAGATATGGACGCGCACGTGCGCGAGCGCAAAGGATGAGGACGGCGGCGCGGCGCCCAACGCTTAGGGAAACGGGGAAATGGGCGTGCCCAACAAACCGCTTTCAGCCGTCAGCGATCAGCTCTCCGCTCCGGAAAACCAACGGGTGCAGGGATCCGCACTCTGGAGGGTCGCTCAATGCTGATCGCGCACAGCCTTCTTGGGCAAAGCCCGGGGAAACGGGGAAACAGGTTCCTAGACGTCCTTCGCCAGGCGGATGCCGCTGAACTGCCAACGCGCCTCGGGCGGGAAGAAATTGCGATAGCTGGCGCGCGCGTGATCGCGCGGCGTGGCGCATGAGCCGCCGCGCAACACGAGCTGATTGCACATGAACTTGCCGTTGTATTCGCCGAGCGCGCCGACGGGGGTGCGATACCCCGGGTATGGCGCGTAGGCGCTGCGCGTCCATTCCCACGTGTCGCCGAACAACTGCGCGGTGTCGCCGCTGTCGTCGTGCGCCGCGCGCGGATGCAGGAAGCCGCTGTCGAGGAAGTTGCCGCGCGGCGGACGCGGTGCGGCGGCGACCTCCCACTCCGCTTCGGTCGGCAGGCGCGCGCCGGTCCAGGTGGCGTAGGCGTCGGCTTCGTAGAAGCTGACGTGGCACACCGGCGCTTCGGCATCGAGCGGCTGCATACCGGCGAGAGTGAACTCCCACCAGGCGCCGCCGCGCCGTTCCCAGTATAGCGGGGCGGTCCAGCCACGGGCTTCCGCCATCGACCACCCGTCGCTGAGCCACAGCTCGGGCTTTTGATAACCGCCGTCGGCAATGAAGGCGGCGAAGTCGGCGTTGCGCACCAGGCGTGTCGACAGCGCGAACGGCTCGAGCAGGACCGCGTGGCGCGGCAGCTCATTGTCGAACGCAAATCCGTCGCCGTCGTGGCCGATCTTCCACACGCCGCCGTCGTAAGCGCGCCACGCGCCGTTGGCCGGCGCGCGCGCTACGTGCTGGCCGTTCTGGGCCGCCGCCAGTGCCCGATAGGCCGGCCGCAGCGGATTGCTCGCCAGGAGATGCTTGGCGTCGGTGAGCATCAGCTCCTGATGCTGCTCTTCGTGATGCAGGCCGAGCGCGATGATCGAGGCCACTCCCTGTGCCGCGGCGCCGCCCTGGTCGAGCAGATCCTGTACGGCCGCGTCGACGTGGTGGCGGTACGCCAGCACCTCGTCGAGCGACGGCCTGGTCAGCAAGCCGCGCTGCGGGCGCGGATGCTGCGCGCCGACCTGCTGATAATACGAGTTGAACAGCACCCGATATGCCGGGTCGAGCGGCCGGTAGTCGGACCGCGCGCTGGCCAGCACGAAGGTCTCGAAGAACCAGCTGGTGTGCGCCAGGTGCCACTTGATGGGGCTGGCATCCGGCATCGACTGCGCTTGGCAATCCTCGGCCGATAGCGGTGCGCGCAAGTCCAGGCTGAGCGCCCGCACGGCACGGTAGCGGGCGGCAAGCGCGGCCGTGTCCATGGCGGCGAACTGTATCACGGCCCGCGGGCTTGGCAGCCCTGGGGGCGAGCAAAAGCCACTCGCTCGCGACTCCGCGAAGCGGCCGTCGCCGCTCCCGGCGCGCTACTAACGCGTCGCTGAAGGGCAAACGCTCTGCATTCTGTCGACGCCGCGGTGCGGCTCCAATCGGCCGACTCACTTACGCCGCCTGGCATGCAACCTGCTCATGCGCGTGGCTGGCAGCATCGAGGGGAAGGCCCTGCGGGCAGCGGTGCATCCCTGCGTGCGGGCGGGAACTGACAGGATGATGGATCAGAGTGCAGGGGCGGCGGTGTCGCTGACCTGGCCGGCGCCGCACGCGGAGCCGGCGGCGGTGGCGCCGGCGCGCGTCCTGATCGTCGAGGACCGCGAGCGCAACCACCGTGCGCTGCAGGGCATCCGGCGGGGCGCGACGGTCGAGCTGATCCTCGTCAACCATCTTTCGGCGCGCCGCCCTGCGCAGCGCGCGACGTCATGATGCCGGGCGCGCGGGGGACCTCGATGAGCGCCGACCCGTTGAGCGGCCTGCGCGGTGCGGCGCGGCTGCCGCGCCTGATGCTCGGCTATTTTGCGCTGGCGGCGATCTTCGTCGCCGTGCTGGCGGTCGGATTGTTTCTGCACGAGTCGCTGCAGCGCATCCAAGCGGAAGCGCTGCGCGTCAACGAAGCGTGGGCGCATCGCCAGGCGAACTATGCCGAGATCGGGCGCCTTGCCGCGCGGCTCGATGCGCCCGGCAATGACGTCTTCGAAACGCATGACGCGGTGCAGGCGCGGCTCAACCTGGAAGAGGCGCTGCGGCCTTTCGGCGATGCCGTTGCCGCGGCGCGCGATGACCTCGAGCACGAGCTGGACCAGGTCGGCGCGGATCCGGTGCGCCGCAACATTGAACAGCTGCGCGATCACCTGGATGGGATCGGCGACGCGGCGCTGGCGATCAGCGACGAAGCGCAACGGATCTTCTCGTATTTCCGCACCGGCCAAACCGACGGCGCCGGCGTGCGCTTGGCGGTGATGAATCGCGCCTACGCGCAGCTCGCCGATCAGATCGCCGGCATGGGCTACACGGTGCGCGAGATCCAGGAGCGCCGCTTTGCCGCCGGCGCGGCGCTGAGCGACCGGCTCAGCTACATCGAGTACGGCACGATCGCGCTGACGGTGTGCTTTCTGCTCGCCATGATCGGCTACGGCGGGATGATCAGCCGCCGCCTGCGGCGCGATGCCGCGGCGCGCGATCGAGCCCTCGCCGAAGCGCAAGCCAACGCGGAGCGCGCGCGCGACAGCGAGGCACGCCTGCGCGCCGTCGTGGAGACGGCCGCCGACGGCATCGTCACCGTCGATGATGCGGGGCGCATCGCATCCTGGAACGGCGCCGCGGCGCGCATCTTCGGCTACCAGGCGGACGAGGTGTTGGCGCAACCGATGACCATGCTGGCGGCGGCGCCGGAGGCGGTGCGCCAGGACGATGCGCTGCGCCGCTTTCTCTCGACCGGAGACTTCGCCGCACTCGGCCACCCGCGCGAAATCGAGGGGCGGCGCAAGGACGGCTCGCACGTACCGCTGGAGATGGCGGTCAGTCAGGTGGCGATCGGCGGCGGCCGCACGTTCACCGGCATCGTGCGTGACATCACGGCGCGCAAGCGCGACGAAGCGGAGCTGCGCGCAGCGAAAGAGGCGGCGGAGACCGCGACGCGCGCCAAGTCGCTCTTCCTCGCCAACATGAGCCACGAAATTCGCACGCCGATGAATGGCGTCATCGGCATGACCGGCCTGCTGCTCGATACGCCGTTGTCCGCCGAACAGCGCGAGTTCACCGACACCATCCGCACCAGCGCCGATGCGCTGCTGACCATCATCAACGACATCCTCGACTTCTCGAAGATCGAGTCGGGCCGCCTCGATCTCGACACGCACTCGTTCGATTTGCGCGAGTGCGTCGAGGGCGCGCTCGATCTGATCGCGCCGCGCGCCGCCGAGAAGGGTCTCGACCTGGCGTACACCATTGATCCGCAGGCGCCGAGCGGGCTGGTCGGCGACGTGACGCGCGTGCGCCAGGTGCTGGTGAACCTGCTCAGCAATGCGGTGAAGTTCACGCATCACGGCGAGGTCACCGTGCACGTCACCGGGCGCGGCGTCGAGCAGGGCGCCGGCGACGCGGTAGAGATCGAGTTCGCCGTGTCGGACACCGGCATCGGCATTCCGCCGGAGCGCATGCACCGGCTCTTCCAATCGTTCAGCCAGGTCGATGCGTCGACCACGCGCCACTACGGCGGCACCGGCCTCGGCCTGGCGATCAGCAAGCGGCTCGCCGAGATCATGGGCGGGCGCATGTGGGTGACCAGCGAAGCCGGCCGCGGCTCGTGCTTCCGCTTCACGATTCGCGCCGGCCGCACCGCCGGCCGCTCGCGCGACTACCTGTACAGTCCGGATCCGGTGCTGGAGGGACGGCCGATCTTGGTGGTCGACGACAATCCCACCAACCGTCGCATCGTGACGCTGCAAGCATCGGCGTGGGGCATGCGCCCGTTCGCCGCGGCATCTGGGATGGAAGCGTTGGACTGGATCGATCGCGGCGATCGCTTCGACCTCGCCGTGCTCGACATGCAGATGCCGGAGATGGACGGGCTGACGCTGGCGCACGAGGTGCGCAAGCGGCGCGACGTCGAGACCTTGCCGTTGGTGTTGCTCAGCTCGGTCGGCCATCGCGCCGAAGACGGCGACGTCTTCTCCGCGACTCTGACCAAGCCGGTGAAGCCGTCGCAGCTGTTCGACGCGCTGGTCGGCATCATGGCCCCCGCGGCCGACGGGCCGACCGCGGCGCGACAGCCCACCGACTCGCCGATCGACACGCGCCTGGCGGAGCGTTTGCCGCTGCGGCTGCTGCTCGCGGAGGACAACGCGATCAACCAGAAAGTCGCGCTGCGCGTGCTGGAGCGCATGGGCTACCGCGCCGATGTCGCCGCCAACGGCCTCGAAGCGCTCGAAGCGGTGGCGCGCCAGCCGTATGACGTCGTGCTGCTCGACGTGCAGATGCCGGAGATGGACGGGCTGGCCGCCGCCCGCGAGATCTGCCGTCGCTGGCCGATGACGCGACCGCGGCTGGTCGCGATGACCGCCAATGCTATGCAGGGCGACCGCGAGGCGTGCCTGGCGGCTGGGATGGACGACTACGTGAGCAAACCGGTGCGCGTGCAGGAGCTGCAAGCGGCGCTGGAGCGCGCCGCCGCCGGCGCGGCCTTGGCGGCGCAAGCCGCCGCGGGGGTGGCATGAGCGCGCGGATGGGGGCCGACGTGGACGCGCAAACGGATCGACGCGCATGGCGATGAAGTCGCCGCAGACGACGCGGCTGTTTTGGAGCATCGCCGCACTGGTGTGGTGCTTGGTGGTGCTCGCCGTGGCGGTGCCCGCGCTCGTCGCCTTGCGCGCCGAGCTCGGCCGCAGTCAGGAACGCGCCGAAGCACGCGCGCTGCGCCTGGTCGACAACGCCGCCATGGAGATTGGACCGGAAGCCGAGAAGGGCGACGTCAAAGCGCTGACTCGCGCGCTCGCCGAGTTGGCGCACGCCAACCCCGATCTGACCGCCGCCTACGTGACCGGCCAAGCCGGCAAGGCGATTGCGCACACCGATCCGTCGCGCGTCGGCCAGCTGATGAGCGACGTCTATCCGCCGCCGCTGCGCAGCGGCACGCTCCATGCGCCGGCGGCGCAGCGCGTCGCTGCCGGCGCCCCGGTGCCGCCGAAAGGCCTTGCCGTCGGCGCGCTCTACGTCGAGCTCGCCCAGCCGAGCGCGATGCCGGACGTGATTGCCGCGCTGGCCTGGCCGACGATCACCTGCGCGCTGCTGTTGGTCTTCGGCACCGCCGGTGCCGGCTGGATCGCTCGCCTCGGGCGTACGCCCTACGCCACGTCGTTGGAGCGCGCCGCCGCCGACCGCACGCAGGCCATGCAGCGGCAGGGCCGCGTGCTGCGCTCACGCGAGGCCCTGCTGCGCGCCATGAGCGAGGCCTCGCCGCTGGCGATGTTGGTGGCGGACGAGCGCAATGGCTCGGTGCTGTTCGTCAACGGGGCGTTCGGCCGCGCCTGGGCGTTGGACGACCGACTCGCCGAGGTGCGCCGCGGCGAGGTCGCGCTGCACGAGATCGCCGACCACTGCGCCGTGCGCGTCGAGAGCGGCGCCGCCTTGCTGCCGTTTCTCGGCGCCGACGACCGCGACGCGCAACGCGTCATCGCCGACGAGTTGTTTCTGCGCGACGGCCGCGTCCTGCGCCGCCTCGCGGCGCCGGTGCGGCACGAGCCGGAAGGCTACATCGGGCGGCTGTATCTCTTCGAGGACATCACCGTGCGCAAGGAGAGCGAGACCGAGCTCGCCGCGGCCCGCGACGCGGCGTTAGTCGCCTCGCGCGCCAAGTCGGAGTTTCTCGCCACGATGTCGCACGAGCTGCGCACGCCGCTCAACGGCGTCGTCGGTCCGATCGAGCTGTTGCTCAACTCGCGGCTGGACGCCGCGCAGCGCGAGCAGGCGGCGATGGTGCTCGAGTCGGCCGATCAGCTGCTCGAGCTGATCAGCCAGATCCTCGACTACGCCACCATCGACGCCGGGGACCTGACGATCGAGAGCGCCGACTTCGACTGCGCCGCGTTGCTCGAAGACGTGCGCGTCCGGTGCGCGCCGGACGCCGAGCGCAAACACCTGGCGCTGGTCTGCCGCCTCGACGACAGCGTGTCGTGGATGCTGCACGGCGACGCGCGCCGTCTGCGCCAGGTGCTGCTGCACTTGGTTGCCAACGCGGTAAAGTTCACCGAGCACGGCGGCATCGAAGTCAAAGCGGCGCAGCGCGCCGAGACCGCCGCCGGGGTCGAAGTCGACGTGCGCGTCGCCGATACCGGCATCGGCATCGCGCCCGGGCAGCAATCGGCCTTGTTCGATGCCTTCACGCAAGCCGACGCATCGACGACGCGGCGCTATGGCGGCACGGGGATGGGCCTGGCCGTGGCGCAGCGCTTGGTGGCGCTGATGGGCGGCGCGATCGGCGTCAACAGCGCGCCGGGCGTCGGCAGTACGTTCTGGTTCACGCTGACCCTGCCGCGCGCTTCGGAGACGCAAGTCCCGGCGCCGCTCAACGGCGCCGCACACAACGGACACGCTATGACGGACACCAACCGCACCAAGCGCGGCCACCTGTTGGTCGCGGAAGACAATCCGGTCAATCAGAAGGTGGCGCTGCGCATGTTGGCGCGCCTCGGCTATACCGCCGATGTCGTCGGCAACGGGCGCGAAGCCGCCGTCGCGTTGGCGCAAACGCCGTACGACGCCGTGCTGATGGACTGCATGATGCCGGAAATGGACGGCTACGCCGCCACGGAAGCGATCCGCCGCGCCGAGAACGGCGGTCGCCACACGCCGATCATCGCCATGACGGCCAACGCCATGCCGGGCGATCGCGAACATTGCCTGTCGGTCGGTATGGACGACTACGTCGCCAAGCCGGTCAACGTCGAAACCCTGCGCGCGGTGCTGGCGCGCCATGTCGCGTGAGCGCACGCAATCGACAGCGCAGGGACACAGAATCCGGAGCACGACTCGCAAGCCATCAACGCCGGGACGCAGAGGCGCCGAGCACTGAGTCGCGCACAGGAGACCTCGGCATCTGAATTGACCTGGCGCGCGGCGCAGCTGCATTCCTCGCCGCACGCGGCGTGCCCGCGACGTCGCCCGCTGAGCGCTGGTGAACAGGCGAGCCCTCGGTCGGCGGATCCATTTGCGGCTCTGCGCGTTGCGCCGGCGGATTTCCTGTACTTGGCGCCGTCGACGTTCGGTGCTCTGGTGCAGCGGAGAGTGATCGCGCGTGGAGTGGCAGCTTCACCCCTATAGTCTGGCGTTATTCGGCACGGCGGCGATCGCGTTGGCGGTCGCGAACACCGTGCGCCAACGCGCCGCGCCCGGCGCGCGCACCTGCGCCGTGCTCATGCTGGCGATCGCGTGGTGGTCGGCCGGCTACGCAATCGAGCTGTTGTTCACGACGCGCGCCGCGCAGCTGGCAGCGGTCAAGGTCGAGTACATCGGGATCCTCATCGCCCCCGTCGCCTGGCTGCTGTTCACCATGCGCATCACCGGCCGCGACGGCTGGGTCAATCGGCGCGCCTACGCCGTGTTGATCGCCATCCCGGCGACGCTCTACTTCTTGGTGCTCAGCGACGGCTGGCATCATCTGCTCTACCGCCGCGCCGAGCTGGCGACGGTGGGGGCGGGCTGGCAAGTCTTGCAGGTCAGCTACGGTCCGGCCGGCTGGCTGAACGTCGCCTTCGCTTACAGCTGTCTCCTGCTGGGCACGCTCACCATTGTGTGGGCCTTCTGGTCGGGTCCGCGCGTCTATCGGCGCCAGGTCGGCGCGTTGTTGGTCAGTGCCTTCGCCCCGTGGCTGGTGAACGCGCTCTACATGATCGGCATCAGTCCCGGCGTCGACCTGACGCCGCTCGGTTTCACGCTGACCGGGCTCGGCGCCGCTTGGGCGCTGCGTCACACGCAGTTGCTCGACTTGGCGCCGGTAGCGCGCGACCGCATCGTCGAGAACCTCGCCGACGCCATCGCCGTGCTGGATGCGCAGATGCGCGTCGTCGATGCCAACCCGGCGCTGCGCCGCGTGCTCGGCCGCAGCGAGGCGGATCTCATCGGCCAATCCGCGGCGGCGCTGTTCGCCGATCATCCAGCTCTGCTGGCGCGCATCGAAGGGGTTGGCGGGTCCGACGTCATCACCCTGGGCAGCGGTGCCACGGCGCGGGCCTACGATCCGCAGGTCACGCCACTGATCGAGCGCGGCGGCCGCACGGTCGGCCGCCTGGTGGTGCTGCACGATGTCACCGAGCTGGAGCGCGCGCGCGACGCGGCCGAGGACTTGGCGCGGGTCAAATCGGAGTTCCTCGCCACCGTCAGCCATGAGATCCGCACACCGATGAACGGCGTCGTCGGGATGACCGCCCTGTTGTTGGAGACGCCGCTGAGCGTCGAGCAACGCGATTCGGTCGAAACCATTCGCGCCAGCGGCGAATCACTGCTGGCGATCATCAACGACATCCTCGACTTCTCGAAGATCGAATCGGGTCGCATGGAGGTCGAGCGCACGCCGTTCGCGCCGCGCGCGGCGCTGGCCCATGCGCTCGACCTGTTGCGTCCGCAGGCGGCGCAGCGCGGGCTGGCGCTGACGTTGGACGTGGCCGACGACGTGCCGGCGCGCTGTGCCGGCGATGCGGCGCGCGTGCGCCAGATCGTCGTCAACCTGGTCGGCAACGCGATCAAGTTCACGCCCGCCGGCAGCGTCATCGTGCGCGTCGAATCCGCCGTCGACGGCGCCGGCCGCGCGCTGCACATCGCGGTCTGCGATACCGGCATCGGCATTCCGGCCGAACGCATGGATCGCTTGTTCCAGCCCTTCAGTCAGGTCGACGCCTCGACGGCGCGCCACTACGGCGGCACCGGTCTCGGCTTGGCGATCAGCAAACAACTGGCCGAGCTGCTCGGCGGCGCGATGTGGGTGGAGAGCGTCGTCGGTCGCGGCTCGACGTTTCACCTGCGTGTGCCGGTCGGCGAGGTTGCCGCGGCGCCGGCCGTCGTGCCGCGGTCGCGACCCGCCGCGCCGCCCGACGCACGCCTCGCCGATCGGCTGCCGCTGCGCATCCTGCTCGCCGAGGACAACCAGGTGAACCAGAAGGTCGCGCTGCGCATGCTCGACCGCCTCGGCTACCGCGCCGACCTCGCCGGCAACGGACTCGAGGCGCTCGCCGCGGTGCGCCGCACGGTCTACGACGTGGTCCTGATGGACATGCAGATGCCGGAGATGGACGGCCTCGAAGCCACCCGCCGCATCCGCCACGAGCCCCTCGACGCCCAGCCGCGGATCATCGCCATGACCGCCAATGCGATGGAAGGCGACCGCGCCACCTGCCTCGCCGCCGGCATGGACGACTACCTCGCCAAGCCGGTGCGCATGGAGGACCTGAGCGCGGCGCTGGAGCAGATGGTCAAGCTGCCTGATGCGGGTTGTTGAGCGATGCCAGCGGTCTTCCCTATGCGCTTCGTCCCGCTGTCGTGAAGAGTGTTACGCGATCGAGGTAACCACCAACAACCTGCTCACTGATACCCATTCACGGCCTGCAGGTAACCGCCGACATAGGCCGGCAGGCCGAGGGTGTGGATCACCTCGCCGCTGTCGAGTGTGATGAGCAACGGCAGACCGGTCACCTGCTGCGCGCGCAGCGTCGCGTCGGGCACGCTGACGATCAATGCCTCGATCACCGGGTAGCAATTCGGTACGCACGGATCGGGCGCGCGCTCGACCGAGAACTGCAGCGGCGAGCCGTCGGCGAGCGTCACCGACGCGTAGCGATCGTTGCCCTCGATGAAGTTCGACTGAAACAGGACATAGTGGCGCAAGGCGCCGGAGGCGCGGTCGCGCGTGCCGAACAAATAGCCGAAACGCACGCGCTCGACCGTGCCGAGGCTGATGCCCATCTGCTTGCCGACGCTGTGCAGGTTGATGCGCTTGGTCGCCTGAATCGGCGGAGCCTGAAAGAAGATGTCCTTCGGCCGCGGCGTGATGCGTACTTCCGCCGCCACGTCCGCCGCCGTGAGCTCCGCCAGATCCACCGCCTGCCCGCCGATCGTCGTCTGCCGCTCGGCCGGCTTCGCCGCACAGGCGGCGAGCAACAGGCAGAGCGGGAGAAGGCGGCGCATCGGCGTCGCGTGTGTCATGTCGCCCGCCGCTGGAGCAAGCGGCAAGCAGGAGAGCGGTCTCGACGCATGACCGCGGACGCCAGAAAGGATCGACAGCGTCAAATCGGATAGCGCACCGGGGTGAGCGCTTCGCGAATCTGTCGTTCGATCTCGGGCGTAAGAGGGACCTTCATCTGCTCCAATTCCTTCCGCGTGATCGCGACCAGCGTCTCCTTCGCGCGAGGGTTGCTGATCGGCAGCCCAAAATAGATGCCGCGAATCTCGAGTGGGCCGTCGCTGGCGAGCTGGACGATCGCGACGCGAAGATATCCCGCCCCGAGCTTCGCAAAGGTTGCCTCATAGAGAATCTGTGCCGAATAGTGCGGAACGAGCGATGCCGCGTATGCAGCGTCTCCACCGGAGCCGCCGATCTCGTAGAAATCGGTCGTTTTGGCGCACACTTTCGCCGCCGCGATGCCGCCGAATTCCTGTGCCAGCAAGCTGAGGCCGTCACCGGTCGACGCCACGTCGTCCTTGCGCTGCTCCGGCGTGTAGGTGGCAGGGTACAGCATCAGAGTAGCGGCGACGGCGTGCGCCTCACCGCGCGTGAGCATTTGGACGGCACGGTCGGCAAGGGCTTGCGCCTGGACATCGTCGTGCTCGGCCGCACGAGACGTCGCGGCGGTGCTCAGGCAACACGCGGCGACAATGAGCCAGGTCAGCGTCGGCAATTGAATCGCCCAGGACGTCCAGCCGGCGCCACGCCGCGCGATGGACCGCTTCCGAGACGGGCGGCCGTCGACCAGCATCGAATGAGCCCGCGTCACCGCTGCGTACAAACATTCAAATCCCATCGTCATGCCGTCTCCTATGCCGGTGCGGTGTGCAGGCCGCTGCGGCCGCCAACGCGTTGGGCACGACGATGCCGGGACGCTCACCCCGGTACAACCGCACGAAACGCCCGCCGCACGATCGAGCGAGCGCACGCTCGAAGATCATCGGCGATGTCGTGATTCTTGTCGCGCGACCGGACGATCGCCTTGCCACTGCGGACCGCCTCTCGTAGAGCCGACGCGTGGCGCGCGGACTCATCTCGTCGATCGCCACACTGCTCGCGATCACGTTGATGCCTCGCTTGGGCGATCGCTTCGTCTACTTTCCCAGCCGCGCGCTCGATGGCGGGACGCCGGCGGCATTCGGCTTGGCATACGAGGATGTGTGGCTGACGGCGGCGGACGGCGTGCGCTTGCACGCCTGGTGGGTGCCGGCGCCGGAGGCGCGCACCGCACTGTTGTTGCTGCACGGCAATGCCGGCAATATCAGCCATCGCCTGCAGAAGCTGTCGATGCTGGCGGAGCTGGACGTTTCGGTGCTGATGCTCGACTACCGCGGCTACGGGCAAAGCGATGGCACGCCGAGCGAGGCGGGAACCTATCTCGATGCGGCAGCGGCGTACGATTGGCTGCGCGCGCAAGGCGTGCCGCCGCGACACATAGCCGTGTATGGCGAATCGCTCGGCGGGCCGATTGCCGTCGATCTCGCCACCACGCACGACGTCGGCTACCTGGTGCTCGAGAGCGCGCCGTCAACCATCGCCGGCGTGGCGCGCTATCACTATCCGTGGCTGCCGACCGACTGGTTGCTGTCGGTGCGCTATGACGCGCTGTCGCGCATGCCGAAGCTGCGCGCACCGCTGCTCATCATGCACAGCCCGAGCGACGAGATCGTGCCCTTTGCCATGGCCGATGAGCTCTACGCCGCGGCGCCCGGCGACAAGCGCCTGGTGCGCTTGGCCGGCGGCCACAATGATGCCTTCATCGTCGCCGCGCCGGTGTATCAAGCGGCGCTGCGGGACTTTCTACGATGAAAAGGGGTGGGGGTTACTGAGTCCGTCCCAACCCCCAACTCCTTAACTCAACCCCTTCAAGCCGCCGACAGCCGATCCTTAATCAGCTGCATGACGCTGGTGTAGACCTGCTCGCCGGCGTCGTCGCGCACGACGAAGAATGGGGCGACGTCGATGCCGTGCGCGGTTGCGAGCGCGACGCCGGGGCTGGACGGGTCGCCTTCCTTGGCGATGACGACCTCGTCAACGAGCTCCCACAGGCCGCGCCCCATCAGCTGGTCCATCGCCTGCTCGCACTTGCGACAGGGCCGGCCGTCGCGCAGCTCCTTCTTGACCATCGTGATGTGCATAGGCGCGAAGTCTAGCGCCCGCGCCTTGCGCCCGGCAACGTGGGTGCATGCGCGGCTGGTGGGCACTGCTGATGCTGCTCTGCGCGACGGTGGCCGCGGCGGCAGATCTTCCCGGTGCCGCGGCGCGCTCGGGACAACTGGCGGCGCGGTTGTCCGCCGCGACCGCAGCTGAAGCGGCGCGCGGCGAGCCGTTACGCACCCGCCATCGCGGCGCCGACGGCGCGCCGCAATTCACCAACCGACTGATCTTCGAGCCGAGCCCGTATCTGCGCCAGCACGCGCACAACCCGGTCGACTGGTATCCGTGGAGCGACGAGGCATTCGCGCGCGCCAAGGCCGAGGGCAAGTTGGTGCTCCTCAGCATCGGCTACTCCACCTGTCACTGGTGCCACGTGATGGAGGAGGAATCGTTCGAGGATCTCGAGATCGCCGAATTCCTCAACCGCCACTACATCGCGATCAAGGTCGATCGCGAACGCCGGCCAGACATCGATGCGGTCTACATGGCAGCGGTGCAACAAATCTCCGGCAGCGGCGGCTGGCCGATGACTGTGTGGCTGACGCCCGATCGCCGGCCGTTCTATGGCGGCACATATTTTCCGCCGCACGACGGAATGCGTGGCGTGCGCACCGGGTTTCTGACGTTGCTGCAGACGATCGACCGCGTCGCACGCGAGCGCCCCGCCGATCTGAGCAGCGCCGCCGCCGACGCAACGGCGCATTTGGCGACGGGACTGGTGCCGGTGCCAGGTGAAGGCCCGCCGGACGCCGCGCTGCTGGATCGCGCCGCCACGACGTGGCGCGCGCAATTCGATGCGGTCAACGGAGGCTTCGACGGGGCGCCGAAGTTTCCGCGCCCCGCCGTGCTCGACGCATTGTGGCGCGCGCAGCTGCGCACCGGCGATGCGGACGCCGGCCGGATGGCGTCGCGCACGCTGGCGGCGATGGCAGCAGGCGGCATCAACGATCAGATCGGCGGCGGCTTTCATCGCTACGCGACCGACGCGGCCTGGCGCGTGCCGCATTTCGAAAAGCTGCTGTCCGACAACGCGCAGCTGGCGCGCGCCTACCTCGACGCGTGGCAGATCACGGCCGAGCCGGACGATGCGCGCGTGGCGCGCGAGACGCTCGCATACCTCGATCGCGAGATGCGTGCGCCCGACGGCGGCTTCTACACCGCCAGCGATGCCGACAGCGACGGCGGCGAGGGGCGCTATTTCACCTGGCAGGCCGACGAGATCGACGCCACATTGCCGGCCGGCGACGGCGCACCGGTGCGGGCGCGTTACGGCGTGACGCCGGCCGGTAACTTCAACGGCCGCAACGTGCTGTTCGTCGCCGAGCCGGTCGAAACGGTGGCAGCAGCGGCGGGGGTATCATCGGACGACGTGCGCGCCCGTTTGGTGGCGGCGCGCACGCGCTTGCACGCGGTGCGCGCGCAACGCCCGCCGCCGCCGGTCGATCGCAAGGTCGTCAGCGCCTGGAATGGCCTGGCGATAGGCGCCTTGGCGCGCGCCGGGCTCGTGCTGGGCGACGCGACCTATACGGAATCGTCAGCGCGCACCGCGCACCTGCTGCTCGCACTGCGACCCGGCGAACGCTTGCCACGCGCCTTTTTCGACGGCGAGGCCAGCGGCGCCGCCGTTCTGGACGACTACACCTTCGTCATCGCGGGCCTGCTCGATCTCTTTGAGGCCAGCGGTGAGGCGCAATGGCTGCGCGCCGCCTTGAGCTTGCAAGAGGCGTTGGATGCGCACTACGCCGACCCCGCCGGCGGCTACTTTCTCACCGCCGATGACGGCGAAGCGCTGTTGGTGCGGGCCAAGCCGGCCTACGACGGCGCGGAGCCGAGCGGCAACTCAGTCGCGGCGCTGAACCTGTTGCGCCTTGCCGCATTGACTGGCGACGACCGCTACCGGTCGCGCGCCGCGGCGCTGCTGCGCGCCTTTGGCGGCGTGCTGTCCGCCGAGCCGACCGCCATGCCGGCAATGCTCGCGGCGCTCGACTGGTCGCTCGATCGCGCCAAACAGATCGTCATCGTCACGCCGCACGATCGCGCCGAGGCTGAGCCGTTCCTCGCCTTGGTGCGCCGCACCTGGCTGCCCAACAGCGTGCTGATCGTCACCAGCGAAGCTGGGCGTGACGATCTCGCCTCGCTGACGCCGCTTGCGGCCGACAAGACCGCACCCGGCGGTCGCGCCACCGCCTACGTGTGCGAGCAGAACGTCTGCGCGTTGCCGACCGGCGACCCGGCGGTGTTCGCGCGGCAGCTCGCTGCACGGGTTGCGCCGCCCAACCTGTCAACCCCACCTGCGCAGCCCGCTGTCGATGATTAAGTCCCCGCTCCACAGGAGCGGATGCATGGACAGAGAATGGCTTTTCGTCGACGCCCCAGCCGGCGGCGACCTTCAAGCCCCCGCGGCGCCTTCGCTCGACGACGGCGATTTGCTCGATGCCTACTCGCGCGCGGTGACGTCGGCGGCCGACGCGGTCAGCCCGGCAGTGGTCAACATCGAGGTGCAGCAGCGCGACTCGCATGGGCGCGACGGACAGGGCAGCGGCTCGGGCTTCGTCATCACGCCCGACGGCTTCATCGTGACCAACAGTCACGTCGTGCACGGCGCTGCGGCGATACGCGTCTCGCTCGCCGACGGCCGGCAGCTGTCGGCGGCGCTGATCGGCGATGATCCGGACACCGATTTGGCCGTGGTGCGCGTGCACGGCAGCGGCCTGAGCGCGGTGCGACTGGGAACGGATACGTCCATTCGCGTCGGCCAGCTGGCGGTCGCGATAGGTAATCCGTACGGTTTCCAGTGCACCGTCACCGCCGGTGTGATCAGCGCGCTTGGTCGTTCATTGCGCGGTGCGACGGGGCGCATGATCGAGGACGTCATCCAGACCGACGCGGCGCTCAATCCGGGCAACTCCGGCGGCCCGCTGGTCGACTCGCGCGGTACGGTCATCGGCGTCAACACCGCCATCATCCGGCCGGCACAAGGCTTGTGCTTCGCCATCGCCGCGCGCACGGCGGAGTACGTCGCCAGCCGGCTGATCCGGGACGGCAGCATCCGCCGCAGCGTCATCGGCGTTGCCGGCCAGAATATGCCCCTGTCGCGCCGTGTGGTGCGCTTCCATCGCCTGCCGATCGAGAGCGGCGTGCTGGTGGCATCGATCGAGAAGGACAGCCCCGCCAAGCGCGCCGGCCTCGAGCGGCACGACATTATCGTCGCGTATGACGAGCACCCGATCGCCGCGATCGACGATCTGCACCGGCGGCTGACCGAAGATGCGGTCGGCGTGCCCGGGACCCTCACCGTCCTGCGGCGCACGGAGAAGCTCGAGATCGAGGTGACCCCCGTGGCGCGGGGAAGCTGAAGACTTCAGCACAGAGGCACCGAGACACGGAGTCATTCCGGTGGTCGCTCAAAGGCGTGCAGAGGATCGCCTGGCGCTTTTCTCCATGCCTCCGTGTCTCGGTGGTGAATTCCTCCGCCTTGCTACCCGCCCAACACGGATCACGCTATAGGCGGGCCGATGGACATCACCGTTGAGCGGGCCGCGATTGCGCGGCCGAGTAACCCGTATCTGGCGCTGCTGCAGACCTGCGATTGCGAGGGCTCCGACCGTCTCACCGGTGCGGCGCTGTGGTGGATGGCGGTGCGGCCGTGCGTCTTTCCGATGAGCGCCATCGCCGTGCTGATCGGCATTCTGCTGGCCGCCGCTGACGGACCGTTCGGTCTCACGCAGGCGGCGCTGGGCTTCGTTGTCCTCATCGGCGCCGTTGCGGCGCATGCCGGCAACAACCTGCTCAACGACTACATCGATGTCCATGAAGGCATCGACCAGGAAGGCTACTTTCGCACCGAGTACGCACCGCACCCGATTCTGTCCGGCCAGCTGAGCGCCAATCAGGTGCTGCTCGGCGCCGCGGTGGTGCACGCGATCGATCTCATCGTGCTCGGCATTCTCGTCGCCGCCGTCGGCTGGGGCATCGTCGGCTACGCGCTCGCCGGGCTGTTTCTCTCGATCGCCTACGTGGCACCGCCGTTTTCGTTCAAGCGCCGCGGCCTCGGCGAGCTCACTGCCGCGGTCGTTTGGGGACCGCTGATGATCGTCGGCGCGTACTATGCGTTGCGCGGTCATGCGCCGCTTGCGGTCTGGCTGCAGTCGATCCCGTACGGAATTCTCGTCGGCGCGGTGCTGGTCGGCAAACATCTCGACAAGCTGCCGCAGGACGGTCCGAAGGGGGTCGGGACGCTGCCGGTGCGCCTCGGCGCCGAGCGCTCGCGCACCTTGGTCGTGTGGCTGACGCATCTCTTCCTCATCGCCGTCGCCGCGCTGGTGATCAGCGGCGCCACCGGCCCGTGGGTGCTGCTGTCGCTGCTGTCGCTGCCGCGCCTGCGCTATCTGCACATCGCCTACGCCAACGAGCGCCCAACCCAGCCGCCGCCCGGCTACCCGGTTTGGCCGTTGTGGTACGTCGCCTTCGCCATGACCTTCATCCGCACGGCCGGCGGATTCTTCGTGCTCGGGCTACTGCTGAATCGGATCCTGTGAGAACAACGTGAGCGGTGATCTGTGATCGGCTTTGCCCAGAAACCCGCGGCTCAAACCACGGCAGCCTCAGGTTGTTAGGTTGCTCGTTGTTAGGTTGTTCGTTGTTTAGGTCGGAAGCTTTCTGGAACTAACAACTTAACAACCTTTTTTGAGCAAAGCCCTGTGACCGGTCACGGCGTCACGGGGTTACTGGCCACGCCTTTTTCTTCTCCCTGCAGCCGCTTCAGAAACGCCTCCGCCAACGCCTCGTAGATCGCCACCGGGCAGACGAAGCGCGAGGCGTGGTAGGCGAGCAGCGCGGCGGCGAGCAGTGGCAGGATCATCAGGCGGGCATTGGTCATCTCGGCGACGATGACCGCTGCGGTGAGCGGGCTCTGCACGACGCCGCCGAAGTAGGCGGCCATGGCGAGCAGGATCACCGCCTGGCGCGGCACATCGTGCGCGTAGGGTGCCAGCAGGTCACCGAGCGCCGCGCCGACCGACAGGCTTGGGGTGAACAAGCCGCCGGGAATCGAGCTGACCAGCGACAGGAAGCTCGCCGCCGCTTTGGCGAAGGCGTAGTACACCGGCAACGCCTCTCCCTGCAGCAGCGCGGCGCGCGCTTGCGCATCGCCGGCGCCGTAGGTGAGGCCGCCGCTGACCAGGCCGAGCACGGCCAGGCCGAGACCGATCGAGCCGGCGACCAGATAGGGGCGGCGCCGCCCGAGGCGCACGACGCGCGGCGTCGTTTCGATCACGGCCCGCGCAAACAGTCCGCCGAGGATGCCGCCGCCGAGGCCGATCACCGGCACCCACAGCCAGGCGCGCAGGTCGGGAAAGCCCGAGTCGACGGTCCCGTAGAAGATGTAGTGGCCGAGCACGGCGACGCACAGCAGGCAGGCGATGATCGGCGTGCGCATGATGATGCTGGCGTTCTCCTTCTCGAAGGAACGGCCGATCTCTTCGAAGGCGAAGAGGAAGCCGGCGATCGGCGCATTGAACGCCGCGCCGATGCCGGCGGCGCCGCCGGCCAAGATCAGGCCGCGCTCGACATGATGGCGCGGGAAGCGGCCGATCTTGCGCACGCCGTAGAGACAGCACGCGGCGATGTGCACCGACGGCCCTTCGCGGCCGATGGTCGCGCCGGCGAACAAGCCGAGCGTCAGCAGAATGAGCTTGCCGAGCATAATGCGCGGCGACAGCACCTTGGCGCGCGTCGGCCCCTCGCCGAGCCGCAGCGCCGCGATCGCCTGCGGTATGCCGGTGCCCTCCGTGCCGGGGAAGAGCACGTCGCGCATGCGCGAGATGACGATCAAGCCGACGAACACCAGCAGCGCCTGCCAGTACGGCGACTCGGTGTGCAGCCAGGCGGCGAAGCGCAGCGACCAGCGCTCGGCGAAGATGAACCACAACGCGCCCGCGCCGGCCGCCAGCGATGCGACGAGCCAGACCGTCTCCCGCCACATCGACCCCAACGCGCGCGACATCGCTGCAGCCGATGACCGAATGCAGCGGAGAATTCAACGCGCCAGCCATCGGCGAGCCGACCGATGCTGCGCGCGTCGGATCATTGCGACGCGATGATGCTCTTCATGCTGAACCAATCCTCGGGGAGCTGTTGATCGAAGACCTCGCCATCCTGGATGCGCAGCAGGTCGGCGCGCGCTCGCCGGTCGCTGACGATCAGCAACGGATGCGTTCCGGTTGCGGCGAGGCTGCCGTCGCTGCTGCGCGCCCAGTACTGACTGCACAGCCCGGTCGCGTCGAGCATCTCGTCGGGTGTGTACAGCAGCTTCCAATATGGCCGGTAAAGCTCCCGATCGACGTACAGTACGATCCGACCGTAGGCGTAGAACGATTCGCGCGGCTCGCCCTCGACGATCCACACCGGTCGCCGTACCAAGGTGACGCCGTCGATCGACCACGCCACGGTGGTGGCGTCGGGGCGCTCAAAACCGGCGACGACATTGGGCAGGGCCAACTGACTGCGGGTGGCGCTGAGACGCTCGATCGGCAATGGGGCAGGCGACAAGACGGGCACCAACGCGTCGCTCTCGCCGGTGACCTTCCAACGAAACTGCTCGAGACGACCATCGAAGCAATTGAAATCGTCGAGGCCGAACAAGCCGGCGCCGCTCATGCCGGTGCGCCCGGCGGCGTCTATCGTGCGCACGTGACGGCTCTTCGGATCGTAGGCCCATGTACGATCGGGCTCGTCGGGCAAATCGTTCCGTTCTCCCGGCCGCTCGGTCAGATAAGCCGTGCCGCGCAGGTTGTCCGGGCCGAGAAAGACGAGCCGTCTGGCGGCGCGTAGACTGCCGGAATCAGGTTTCGCGGCCCCCTTTTCCGCGAACGACGTCGCCTGCATATTGACGACGAGTCGATCACGCTGCTTGTCGCGATCCAGGGCATCGATCGTCGCGGTCGCCGAGCGCGCCCCCGACAACGCAGTCGTCGCCTCGACGTTCCACATCACCTCGCAGCCCGCTGCCGCGTCGGCGCCATCGACTTTCGGGAAGGGCAGACCGGTCAGCGGTGCGGAGATCGCGTCGGTTGCTCGCTCGCGCAAGCGGCAGTCGTTGGGATCGACATAGAACCGTTCGTCGTTGGCGTCGCTCGCCGCCCAGAAGCTCGGCGGATAGTTGTCGTGCATGGCCCCATCACCGGGCGAGACGACGGTGAAGCCGGCGTCACCGCGCTCGATCCATGCGGCGACCGAAGCGGGCAGCAGCGCTTTGGCGAGTCGCAGAGAACGGCGGCCCAGGTGCCACGCGGCGTCTACGGGCCATTCGTCCGCTGTCCGCGGCTCGGGCGCCTCGACGTTCGGCAACAGCGGCGCGGGAGCCACGTCGCGACCATCGTCGAATTCCACCGGCAGCTCTACGCAGCTGATGTGCCGCGCCGGCGTGGGGGTGGCGCTCGGGCCGCCCGCGATCGGCGCGGCATCAACCGGGGCGTTCGCGCCGACGGCAGCCGTCAGCCGCGGCTGCGCCGTCGAAAGATGCGCCGCCGCAAGCTGCTCGGGCGGTCCGCCGCGCCACCACCATCCAACGCCGACCCCGAAGGCGAGCATCGCGGCGAGCGGCAAGAGCTGCGTCCACAGGGCGCGGGCGGGGCGCGTCGGTATCGTCGCTCGGCTGTGCCGTTGCTCGTCTGCCGCCGCGCGCAAGCTCTGCCCGACGCCGCGCGGATCCACGCCGACCTCGCGCAGCTCGGCCTCAGCCGCGGCCCGGTCGTTCGGCGCAAGACTATCGAACGCTTCGGCCAGCGCATCGGCGAGCGCTTGGCCGCGCAGAGGGTCGCGGTCAGTCATCGCTTGTCCTCGCCCGCCAGGCGCAGCGCGATACGGCGCAGGCGCTTCAGGCGGTTGTTGATGTCGGCGACGCTGACGCCGAGATGCGCGGCGAGCGCCTGTGGACGCGGCTCGCAATGCGCCGCGACGGCGTCGATGATGGCGAGCAACGCGTGTTGCTGCTCGCGCGCCAACGCGACGCGCAACTGCTCGACCCGATCGGCGCCGCTCGCCGCGGCGCCGCCGGCGTAGCGCGCTTCACGCGCCAGCTCGCGCTCGGCGCGGCGCGCCGTCGCCGCGCTGTCGACCATGTGGCTGAGCAGGCTGTCGACGACACTGCGCAGATACGGCAGCAGCGCGCCGCGCTGCGGTTCCCAGGCGCGCTCGCCGCTGAGTACTTTGACGATCGCGTCGGCGGCGACATCCTCGGCGCTCTTGCCGGCCGGCAGCGCGGCGCCGCCGAGGCGCCAGCGCAGCGTCCGCAGCTTCCAGCTCGCATAGCCGGCGAGGCGGATACCGATATCGTTCCAGTCGGCATCTTCGAGCTGCCGATGCACCTCTGCGTCCCCCCGCATGGCCGCGCTCGCCTGTCTCATGTCCGGTCCGCCGGTGGTTCTCCACCCGACTATGCCGGGCTTAGCGACGTGTTTTGCCAACTGGCGAAAATGCCCGGGTGGAAGACAAAACTCCGAATCACGCGCGGCGCGGATTCGTGCGGGCGCTTCCCCTTTCAGCGTTTCGCTTTCCGCTGGCCGTCAGAGACGGTGCGACAGCCGTCTTCCGGAATCCGTCGATCTTCTCAGCGGCGCTCCGAATGCGCGTCAGAGCTTACCGCTTTCAGCTTTAGACTTTCCGCTCCGCCGTCGTCAGATAGAGCCTCACCGCCGGGTTCTGGGTTTCGTCGACGTGCTCGTAACCGAGACGCACCAGCGAGGCGCTGAACTCGCCGCGCTCGGCGGTGGGGACCTGGATGCCGGCGAGCACGCGACCGGTGGCGGCGCCGTGGTTGCGGTAGTGGAAGAGGCTGATGTTCCAGCGCTCGCCGAGCTCGTTGAGGAAGCGCAGCAGCGCGCCCGGGCGCTCGGGGAACTCGAAGCGGATCAGCACTTCATCCGGCACGTGCACGCGGCCGCCGACGAGATGGCGGATGTGCAGCTTGGCGAGCTCGTTGTCGGTCAGGTCGGTGACCGGATAGCCGTCGCGTTCCAGCGCCGCGAGCAGGGCGCGGCGCTCGACGTCGCCGGCGCTGACTTTGAGTCCGACGAAGATCTCCGCCCGCGCCGCGTCGGCGAAGCGGTAGTTGAACTCGGTGATGGCGCGGTTGCCGAGCGCGCCGCAGAAGCGCCGGAAGCTGCCGCGCGCTTCGGGAATGCGCACCGCCAGCAGCACTTCGGCGTGCGCGCCGGTCTCGGTGCGCTCGGAAATGTAGCGCAGGCGGTCGAAGTTGAGATTGGCGCCGCTCTCGATCGCCACCAGCGTGCAATCGCGCGCGCCCTCGCGCTCCACCCAGCGCGTCAAGCCGGCGACGCCGAGCGCGCCCGCCGGCTCGGCGATGGCGCGCGTGTCCTCGTAGATGTCGCGGATGGCGGTGCAGATCTCGTCGGTCGACACCAAGAGCACGTCGTCGACGCAGTCGCGCGCGATGCGGAACGGTTCGGCGCCGACCTGCTTGACCGCAACGCCGTCGGCGAACAGCGAGACCGAATCGAGGCGTACCGGTTTGCCGGCCGCCAATGCGGCGTGCAGGCAGTTGCTGTCGTTCGGCTCGACGCCGATCACCTTGGTATCGGGAAACAACGCCTTGAAGTACGCGGCGATGCCGCCGATCAGGCCGCCGCCGCCGACCGGCACGAACACGGCGTCGATGCTGTCGCCGCATTGGCGCAAAATCTCCGCCGCGATGGTGCCCTGCCCAGCGATGACGTCCGGATCGTCGTACGGGTGGATGAAGGCCCGGCCGTCGCGCGCCGCCAATGTCATCGCGTGCGCGTAGGCGTCGTCGAAGGTGTCGCCGTGCAACACGGCCTGGGCGCCGAAGGCGCGCACCGCATCGATTTTGATCGTCGGCGTGGTGGTCGGCATGACGATCAAGGCGTCGATGCCGAGCACGCGGCCCGCCATCGCCACGCCCTGTGCATGGTTGCCGGCCGACGCCGCGATGACGCCGCGCCGCCGCGACTCGCCGTCGAGCTGGCGCATCTTGTTGTACGCGCCGCGCACCTTGAACGAGAAGGCCGGCTGCAGACCCTCGCGTTTGAGCAGCACCGTGTTGCCGAGCCGCGCCGAGAGGCGCGCCGCGCGCTCGAGCGGCGTCTCGATGGCGATGTCGGAAACGCGCGCGCGCAGGATGCGGCTCAAATACTCAGCGGCGACGTCGGCCATGCGCGCGACCCTGCTAGCGCCTCGGGCGGAACGCAAGCTCGGTCACCGATCGTGGCGACGCGGCTTGACGCGGGTCGCACGCCGGCAGTAGCGTCCCCGCGCTTTTTCGCAGCGCGCCGCAGGCGGCGCTTGGACAAGGGGGACGAGATGAAGCGAGTGGCGTTGACGATTGGCGCGGCCGTGCTGGCGTGCATGGGTTGGAGCGAGGCGCAGGCGAAAACCGATCACACCGGTTGGGCGGTGCGCATCTGCCGCGGCCAGAGCGAGGCGTCGGCGATCAAGATCGAGGTGTCGGACGGCAAGACGAAGAAGCTCCTGATCAATTGGCACAGCGACAAGCGGCAGACGACATTCCCAGTGGCGGGCAAGCTGGGCAGCGCCGCGAGCTTGACCGTCATCGGCGACTCCGAGCCGCCCGACGGCAAGGTAATGATGTGCATCCTGTGGAAGGGCGCACCGGCGAAGACGATGAAGTTCAACGACCTGCTGGAGGTAACCGCGTCGCAGAGCGACAGCGATCCTTCCTGCTCTTGCCCCAACTGAGCGTTCCCGCCCTTCGAGCCGTTACGCCGGCATGTATGCCGCGTAACGGCCGCCGGGCGCTCACGCGGTGCCGAATGCCTCGGCCAAGTTGAGCGCGTGGTTGCGGATGCGGCGCACCGCGACGAGCATGTCGTTGTAGAAGATGCCGGCGGCCGGCGCGACGCGCTGCGCCGCCAGGCTCTGCAGATTCGCATCGCGCAACGCGTTGGCGTCGGTGGCGAGGAACTGCGCCTTGGCCTCGATGGCGCTCAGCCAGTGCGTTTCCTTGCGCCGGATACGGTCGATGATGTCGTTGTACAGCGCGATGGTGCGATCGAGGTACTCCTGCAGGTCGTGCAGCGCGGTGTCGTCGATGGTTGCGCCGTCGCGCACCATGCGGCGGCGATAGTTGGCCAGTCGCTCGCAGTAGTCGGCGATGCTCTCGATCTCGTCGGCGGCGCGAATCAGGGCGCGGCACTCCTGGCCCTGAGCCACCGACAGGCGGCCGGCGAGCACGCGGGTCATGAAGATGGTGACCTCGTGCTGCGCGACATCGGTGGCCTTTTCCCGCTCGAGGATCTGCCGGCGCAATTCGCGCGCCTCGGTGTGCAGGTCGGCGAGCAGATCGCGCGTCAGCTGCAATGCCGCCGCCGCGAGCCCCGCCATGTGCAGCACTTCCAAGCGGCACTGCTCGATGGCCAGTGCCGGCGACTCGACGACACCCGGGCGCAGATAGCGCAGCCCGCCGCGCTCGCGCTGCATCGGGTTGATCAGCTGCATCGCCGCGTCGACCAGCGGCCCGAGGAGCGGCAGCGCGAGGGCGGCGAGGAGCACGTTGAACAGGGTGTGCGCCAGGGCGATTTGCAGAGGCAGCGCCGCCGGCAGAGCCGCGTCGCTCGCGAGCGGATGAAAGCTGAGCCAGGCGATAGCGCGCAGCCACCAGCCAAAGCTGAGCAGCAGCACGATGGCCGTCAGGCCGTTCACCAGCGAATGCAGCAACGCGACGCGGCGGCTGTCGGCGGTGGCCGGTGCGGCGGCCCGATGCGCGCTGATCGTGCTGCCGAGGTTGGCGCCGATGACCAACGCCAGCGCGCCGTCGAGGCGGAGCACGCCGGTGGCGGCGACTCCGATGACGATGCCGATCAGCACGGTCGACGATTGCAGGAGCGCCGTTACCGCCGCCGCCACGATCACCGTCGCCAGCAGCGTCGCCGAGCCGTGCGCCGTCGGCGCGACCAGCCACTGCGGCCAGGCGGCGGCCGGAACCGCGGCGGCCGCCTGTTGCAACCATTCCAGGGCGACGAACAGCATGCCGATGCCCATCGCCAGCGCCCCGGCGAAGCGCGCCTCTTCACGGCGCGCCAGCAAATGCGTCAGGGCACCGCCGCCGAGCAGAGCCAAGGCGGCCGGTCCGAGACGTAAGGCCAACAACCACCCAGCGGTCGTGGCGCCGACGTTCGCGCCGACGATCACGCCGGCCGCCTGCGAGAGGCTCAGCAAGCCGGCGTTGACGAAGCTGACGATCATCACCGCCGCGGCGGCGGAGGATTGCACGATGAGGCTGGCCACGACCCCGGCCGTGAATTGCTCATAGAGTCCGGCGCCGACGTCGCTCATGCGCCGGCGCAGGCGTTCGCCGAACAGCACCTGCAGCGATTCGGACATCGTCTTGAGCCCGAACAGCAGCAGACCGAGCCCGCCGAGAAAGCTCAGCGCCACGTTCATCGTATACCCGCGCAGCGGCGCGCCGCCCTCATCCGAGATCGCGCGCCAGACCGCGCAACGCGTTGCGGAACAGGCGCGTGATCATGAGGCGCTGCACGCCGCCGAGACCGGGGATGCGCGAGTTGAACCGGCAACGCCAGGTGAGCAGGGTACCGCCGTCACGCGCCTCGAAGTGCGCCTCGCCGAGATGATCCTTCATCGGCACCGGCCCGCGGATCAGCCGGTAGCTCATGCGCTGCGGCGGCTCGTAGGTGATGACCTCTTCCTGCACTGTGACGCCGCCCGTGCTGAACTCGCGCACGCAGCCGACGCCGTTGGGCGGCGGCACGCCCTCGCGAGCCAAGCGCACGCGCCCGAGGCCCGACCACTCTCCCCATGACAAGTGATCGTTGTAGCGGGCGAACACGCGCTCGATCGGTACACGGAAGAACTGTTGGACTTCGACGTGCTGCACGCTGCCGGCTGGTCATCACGCGCGCCGGCGCGAGTCAACCGGGCACGCGCCGATCCGTGTGGTGTTTTCGATTCGCGGTTGCCGAGTCAGTCGTCTTCCCGCTCGCAACTGGATCGCTATCTGCGGCGGCGGGCGCAGCGCAAGACGCGGCCGCTGATGCGGAATGTGCGCAGGTCGCCGAAGGGAGTGCCGATGCCGCTGTTCAACACCATGGCCACGGCGAGTTGCTGATCGGGGTCGCACCACGCGCCGGAACCGCCGAAGCCGTAGTGCCCGAAGGCGCGTGGCGGCGTGCCGGCAGTCGTGGCGGCGCGGTGATAGCCGAGGCGCCAGTGCATGGGGAACGGCACGACGAGGTCGACGCGCCGCGTCTGCACCTCGGTGGCGCGCGCCAGCGTCGCCTCCGACAGCAAGCGCGTCCCATTGAATGCGCCGCCGTCGGCCAGCGCGGCGTACAGCTTGGCGAGCGAGCGCGCGGTGAACAATCCGTTGGCGGCCGGGATCGACGCCTGCAGGGTCTCGGCGCCGTCCCAGGCGAAATCGGTCACGCCCGGTGCCAGCAACGCGTCGGCGATGCGTCGCAGGTCGTAGCGCACGCGCACCCAGCCGAGCACGCGCTGCACGCGTTCCAAGCGGCCGCCCATATCGGCCATGCGCTGGCGGCCCGAAGCGGGCATCGACAGTGTCGCGGCGCGGCCGAGTTGCTCGACCGGCGCGCCGATATACAAACCGTCGAGGCCGAGCGGTTGTGCGATCTCGCGTTGCACGAAGGCGGCGAAGCGCTCGCCGGTGGCGCGCTGCACAAGCTCGCCGACCAACCAGCCGTAGGTGATGCCATGGTAGGCGCTGGCGCTGCCGGGTGCGATCGCCGGCGTCGCCGCGGCCAGCGCGGTGGTCATATACTCCCAGTCGAGCATGCGCGCGGCGCCGTCGATGAGATGGCGAATGTCGTACAGCCCAGCCTGATGGCAGAGCAGCTGGCGCACCGTGATGTCGCCTTTGCCGGCTTGCGCGAATTCCGGCCACAGCTTGGCGATGGTGTCGTCGTAGTCGAGCAGCCCGCGGTCGACCAGCAGGTGTAGCGCCGTCGAGGTGACACCCTTGGTGGTCGAGAACGACACCGACATGGTGTCTTCGCGCCAGGCGTCGCCGCTGTCATTGCGCTGCCCGCCCCAGATATCCACCACCTTTTCGCCGCGATGGTAGACGCACACGGCCGCGCCGCCGCCCGGCGGCGTGCGCCGCAACTGGCGCGTCACCGCCCGCGCTACCGGCGCAAAGTCGGGGTGAAAGGTTCCGTGCAGCGTGCTCATGAGGTCGGGGCCAAAACCGCAACTGAACACAGATGCCTGCGGATGGCCACAGGACAGGTCCAGGTGCCCGGGGGGTCGGGTGTCAGGTTCTAGAAACCGCAGAGTGGGTTCGCGCGTGTTCCTACTGACACCACCGGCTTTGCCCAAGAATCCGATCAGCCAGAAGTAGCGGTGCATCCGCCAGACCTTCTTCCTCCCGCGCTCCATCTGTGGTTTCGGTCTCACACGGGAGGTCCGTCATGAGTGAACGCGTACGCGTGGAGCGGGTCGGCGGTGTGGCCGACGTGCGGCTGAATCGGCCCGAGAAGATGAACGCGCTCGACCGCGCCATGTTCCAGGCCTTGGTCGAGACCGGCGACGCCTTGGCGAACGACCCGACGCTGCGCGCCGTGGTGTTGTCCGGTGAGGGGCGTGCGTTCTGTGCCGGGCTCGACTTCGCCAGTTTCATGGCAATGGCCGGGGACAGCGATCCGGGCGCGACGCTGCTCGATCGCCGCTTCGGCGACAGTCCAGCCAACTTCGCCCAACGCGCCGCCTGGGTATGGACGGAATTGCCCGTGCCGGTGATTGCGGCACTGCACGGGGTCGCCTACGGCGGCGGGCTGCAGATCGCGCTCGGCGCCGATCTGCGCATCGCCGCGGCGGACGCACAGCTGTCGGTCATGGAGATCAAATGGGGCCTGATCCCCGACATGAGCGGCACACAAACGCTGCGGCACTTGGTGCGCCTCGACGTCGCCAAGGAGCTGACCTTCACCGGTCGCATCGTCTCCGGCCGCGAAGCCGCAGAGCTCGGGCTGGTGACGCGCGTCGCGGACGATCCGCGCGCCGCCGCATTGCGCCTCGCCGAGGAGATTGCCGGCAAGTCGCCGGACGCGATCCGCGCCGGCAAGCAGCTGCTCAATCGCGCGCCACTCAGCGGCGTCGCCGATGGGCTCAAGCTGGAAGAGCGCCTGCAGCGCAGCCTGCTCGGCTCCGCCAATCAAGTCGAGGCGGTCGGCGCCAACATGCAGAAGCGCGCCCCGGCGTTCCGCGATCCGGCCTAGACGAGCGCCGCACTGGCGGCAAACGGGCTGGCGGCGCTCAGCACAGCGCCCCGCTGAATGCGCTGAGGGCCCGCCAGGGTTTGGGTATTTGTGCCGGGTTACGTTCGCTGAAGTCCGTTCGCTGACGGCATGCTCGGGCATGGCCGTCGATCACCGGTCTGCTTCCTGGCACGCGTCGCTCTGGCGTTCGCGCCATTTGCCGGACGAACGGCGAGCGCGCGAATCGCGACGTAAAATTCAAGTAGACGGCATCGCTCGCGCCCCTAGAATCCTCGCTGCGGTTCGTTGAGCAGGGAGCGGCGATGGCGGTGACGAGGCGAAACGTTTCGAGGCGAGCGGCGACCACACAGTGCGCCTGGGCGGCAGTCGGTGTGGCCGCTACGTTGTTGTTCGTCGCGGCCCGGCCGAGCGGAGCGCAGCAGATCTATCAGTGGAAGGACGACACCGGGAAGGTCCACTTCGGCAACCAACCGCCGCCGGGAACGAAGAACGTCGAGACGCGCGGCACAGAGCTGTCCGGCGCCGAGGCCGAGTGCGACGGCGAGGTCAAGAAGGACTGCCAGGAATACGTGCACAAGTGGGGCAAGTACCAGGATTCCGAAGTCTACCGAGATTGCTTGGCGCAACGCATGGAGGTCTGTCTGAAGTACAAGCCGCGCGCCAAACCGACGGAAGCGAGCGCGCGCTTCATCTCGACCCCGGCGCTGCCGTTCGATCCCACGCTCGGCGATTCGCTGTTGTGCGAGATGCGCTGCCCAAACAACTGCCGCGGCCAGGTCGAGATCCGTGCCGATCACGTGCTCAAGAAGGGCGAGAACTACGGTACCGACCGCTACGCGATGGAGGTGACGCCGCAGCAGGCGGGGTCGGCCTTCTGTTCGGTGTCGACGCCGAGTACGGGCGTGCAGCTGGTGCTCAGCGTGCGGCGCAGCGGCAGCGTGTCGGCCGCCGTTGAAGCTCAGTAAGCCCAACGGCGAGGCGGTCAGCGTGCGCCTGGCGTCGGATCCGGAGCCCCTTCCCGGCGCTGCGCGCCGTCTGGTGCTGCTCGGCTATCGCAACGATCTCGCGCGCCATCGCGCGCTCGCGTATTTGCAAGAGCAGGGGTGCGCACCGCCGGCCGACGCGCCGCTGCCCTATGCCGTCTGCGAGCGCATCGACGCCTTGCACGGGCAAGCGCTGCTGGCTGCGCTCGAGCGGCTCGGCGGCGTGGCCCGCCTGGTACAGCGCGACGACGCACCGCTGCCGCAGCTCGCCGCGGACGACAACGCGGTCGAATTGGCTGCGCCGGGCGAGGCGCCGGCGCGCTTCGCAGGTTCGGCGCGCGCCATTCGGCTGCTGATCATCATCGGCATCGGCGCCGCGTGGATCATTCGCCTGTCGCGCCCGTCGCAAGAGATCGTCCTTCCCGGCATCGTCCCGCCGCCGCGCGCCGCCCCACCGCCGGCGGCCGTTGCGGCGCGGGTGCCGAGCGCGCAGATCAAGCGGCTCATCGCGCAAGGCGACCTGGACGCGGCGCAGCAGCACATCGACGAGGCCTTGGCCGACGGCGCAGACGCCACGACGCTGGCGTTGCAGGGCGACGTCCGCGCTCGACGCGGCGATTGGCCGCAAGCGCGCAAGTCGTACGAGCGCGCAGTGGAGCTGGGCGCCAAGGACCCAAACGTCTTCCTGGCGCTCTCCAGCATCTATCGGCAGCAGGGCATGCAGGGCGCGGCGGTCGACATGCTGCACCGGGCGCAGCAGAACGGCGCCAGCGGCCAAGATTTCGAGGCGATGAAGCAGACGGTGGTCGCCGAGCAAGACGCGGAGTCGGGCTTCGGCTCGACGACCAGCCCGCATTTCGCGGTCTCGTTCGACACCGGCGCAGATAACGCGGCAGCGCAGCTGATCCTGACGCAGCTCGAAGACGCCTATATGATCGTCGGCCACAAGCTCGGCGTCTGTCCGAGCGAGCGCACGCCGGTGGTGCTGTATGCGGCGCGCGACTTCCAACGAGTCACGCACTCGCCGGAATGGGCCGGCGCGCTCTACGACGGGCGCATCAAGGTTCCCGTGCGTGGGCTGCAGCGCGATACGCCGGATCTGGCGCCGACGATTCGGCACGAGTATGCGCATGCGCTCATCATGACCCTCAGCGGCGGCCGCTGCCCGGTGTGGCTGAACGAGGGCGTCGCGATGTGGGCCGAAGAGGAGCGCGACGGCGAGCGCACGGACTGGGCGGAAGGCGCCCTGCAGTTGCATCGACCGTTCACGCTGGCGCAGCTGGAGCGGTCGTTTGTCGGCCTCTCTCCGACGCAAGCCGCTGCCGCCTACGCGCAGAGCTACCTCGCCGTGCGGCGCATCATCGCGCGCTATGGCGACCGCTCATTGCAGAAACTGCTCGCCGCCTTCGCCGCGACGGATTCCACGGCGGACGCTTTTCGCGAGGCGCTGCCCATCGAGCTGTCGAGCTTCGAGGATGAGCTGCGCCGGGACCACGACGGCAGCTCGGCGCATTGATTCCACCTTGCAGCAGCAGCGCGCCTCAGCCATACGCATCCGATGTCGAATCGCTGGCGCCTGCTGCTGATCGGCGTCGCCGTCCTGGCGACCGTGGCGGTGCTGGTCGTCGTCGGCTCGGCGGTGCGTTCGCTGACGACGCTGGAAGGCGTGCTGTCGGACCCGGGCTCGATCGCCGAATCGGTCATCGACGAAGTGCTGTCCTCGATCCCCAGCGAGCCGGCGTTGCGCGCCGATGATCCGCTGATCGCCAGTCGCCAGATCCTGGTTACCGAGAACATCAACGAGCGCACCGCCAAGTCGGTGGCGGCACGTCTGCTCTACATGGACGCGCTCGATCACAAACGACCGATCGATCTCTACCTCTCGACCCAGGGCGGCTGGGTCGATAGCGCGTTCACCATCATCGACGCGATGCAGCTGATCAGCGCGCCGGTGAATACCTGGGCGATCGGCGGCTGCTACTCGTCCGGCGCCCTGATTCTCGCCGCCGGCACCGGCCGCCGCTTCGCCACGGCGAACGCCGTGCTGATGATCCACGCGAGTCTCGACGAGGACACCAAGGAATCGTACTCCTATGAGCACCTGGCGCTGGCCCGCTACGAGCACGTGTGGAAGACGCGCGCCCAGTTGCCGGAAGACTGGTTCCCGATGGTCGGCGGCGAGGAGTACTACCTGTCGCCGCAAGAGGCGCTGCAGTTCCATCTGGTCGACGAGATTCGCCCGCAGCCCAGCACCTCGCTGGCGGTGCGCACCGGCCGGCACCACAGCGCCGAGGCGCAGCGCAGCGAGCGCGAGTCGGGCGAGCCGTCCGAGCGCCGCGTGCGTCCGTAGCCCGAGCGCGGTCTGTGCCGATACGCGCACACGCCAGCCTCGACGCAGCGAGCCGCGCAACGCCAGCGCCCAGCGTCAGGCCTGCGCCGGCGCTTCACCGCAAGAATGGGCCTGCCGCTGCGCTCGGCTCCGTGTTCCCGGTGTCGCCTTGTTGAGGCCGATCGCTCACCCGTAGCTTGGTCAAGAGATCGAGGAGGTCCGCATGTTGCTTGATAAATTTCGTCTCGACGGCAAGGTCGCCATCGTCACCGGGGCCGGCCGCGGTATCGGACAGGGCTGCGCGTTGGCGTTCGCCGAACAGGGCGCGTCGGTGGTCTGCGCGGCGCGCACGCGCGAGCAGCTCGACGCGACGGCCGAGCAGGCGCGCACACACGGCGCCCGCGCCCTGCCGGTGGTGTGCGACGTCATGCAGCGCGCCGATTTGGAGAATCTCGTCGCCTCGGCGATGCGCGAGTTCGGCCGCATCGACATCGTCGTCAACAACGCCGGTGGAACGCCGCCGATGGAAGCGCTGCATACCAGCGAGGCGATGTTCGAGGAGGCGTTCCGCTTCAACGTCACCTCGGCCTTCCTGCTGACGCGCCTGAGCGTGCCGAAGATGCTGGAGAGCGGCGGCGGCAGCATCGTCAACATTTCCTCCGCCGCCGGCCGCTTGGTGATGGCCGGCTTCGTCGCCTACGGCACGGCGAAAGCGGCACTGTCGTTCATGACCCGCGAGCTCGGCCGCGAGTTCGCGCCCAAGGTGCGCGTCAATGCGATTGCCGTCGGCGCAGTGGAGACGTCTGCCCTGGCGCCGTTCCTCGACGACGATCTGCGCGGCAAGATGTCGGCGCTCACGCCGATGGGGCGCATCGGCTCGGTGGAGGATATCGCGATCGCCGCGCTGTATCTTGCCTCGCCGGCGTCCGGCTGGGTCACCGGCAAGGTGTTCGAGGTCGACGGCGGCACCGAAGCGACCAACTGGCCGTTCGAGCCGACACGCATCTGAGCGGTCGCCCGAAACGCCATCGTGCGCTCGCTCCGCTTGCCTTCGAGGCTCGGCTCGTGCGATCAGGCCGGCCATTACCAACTCAACGGTACAAAAAGGAGATTTGCATGCCGACCGTCGTGTATGGGGCCAGTTTGTCGCCGTTCGTTCGCAAGGTGCGCGTCGTGCTCGCCGAGAAGAACGTTCCCTATGAGCTCGAGAACGTCTTCCCCGGCCCGGCGGCGCCGCCGGACTTCAAGGAGATGAGCCCGCTGGGCAGGATCCCGGCGTTTCGCGACGGCGAGCGCACGCTGGCCGACTCGTCGGTGATCAGCGCTTACCTCGAGCGCGTGCATCCGACCCCCGCCCTCTATCCGTCCGATCCGTACGAGTACGCGCGCGCGTTGTGGTTCGAAGAATACGCCGACGGCGGCATGGTGCCGGTGTTCGGGCCGAAGATCTTCTTCCAGCGCATCGTGGCGCCGCGCTTCTTCGGCCGCCCGACGGACGAGGCGGTGGTCGAGAAGGCGCTGACCGAAGAGGTACCGACGTTCTTCGACTACCTGGAGCGCGAGATCGGGACGCGCGAGTTCCTCGTCGGCACCGCGCTGTCGATCGGCGACATCGGCGTCGCCACCCCCTTCGTCAACCTGCGCCACGCCGGCGTGACGGTCGACGCCGGACGCTGGCCGAAGCTCGCGGCCTATGTGCAGCGCATTCACGCGCGGCCGCCGTTTGCCGCGCTGATCGCCGAGGAATCCGCACAGCTCGGCAACTGACGTGCTGAGACAAAGGATTCTCACCGCGGAGACGCGGAAGCGCGTGTCACTTCAGGGCTAACCAGCTCCGGTTCGCATGCTAGCCGCCCGCGTCCTCGCCGCCGCTGACGATCTCGATCGGTCGGCCCAGGCGGCGCTGGCGCGGGCGTTTCAGCTCTTTCTGCTGCTGCATGTCACCGCGCGCACCCTGCTGTGGACGCTGCGCGCGCAGCAAGGGATGCACGACGAGTGGTGGCTTGGCCGCTATGCCATGACGGCGACGCTGGCGGCCGCCGGCTTGGTGGCATGGCGACTGCCGCGCCACGCGCGCGCCGCGACGTGGCTCGCCCTGGGCGTGCTCAGCATCAAGCTCGCGGCCTCGTTCCCCGCCACCTCAAACCATTTCTTCATCGAATATCTGTGCGTTGCGCTACTGGCGCTCTGCGACCTCGACGCCGCCGATGAGCGCGCCCTGCTGCTCAGCGGAGCGCGCTGCCTGACGCTGATCGTGTTGTTCTGGTCTGGAATGCAGAAGGTGCTCTACGGCACCTACTTCAACGCCTCGTTTCTCGGCTTTGCGATCAGCAGCAAGCCGAGCTTCGCCGCGCTGTTCAGCTGGGTGGTGCCGGCAGCGGAAGTCGCGCGCTTGCGCGCGGTGCGCCCGATCGGCCCGGGCGCCGGTCCGTTCAACATCGAGACACCGCTGGCGCTGGTGATGGCGAACGGTGTGTATGTGTTCGAGATGCTGGCGCCGCTGCTGCTGTTGATCCGCCGCACCCGGGCGGCAGCGGCGGTGGCGACAATCGCCTTCGTGTTCTGCATCGAAGCCGGCGCGTTGGAGCTGATGTTCGGCGCGCTCTTCCTCAACCTGTTGCTGCTATTCCTGCCGCGTCCGCTCAATCGCACGCTGCTGCCGGGATTCGCCGCACTCTACGCCGTGCTGATCGCGTCACGGCTCGGCGTCCTGCCGAGGTTCTGGTTCAATTGACCCTCGCTGCCAAACAACGCCTGGTCGTCGGCGGGCTCGCCGTCCTTGCGGTGTGGCCGATGGCGCATCGCGTCCTGGTCGCCGAAGCGCGTCTCAGTCCGTGGCGCTTCTTCGGTTGGGCCATGTACTGCACGCCGAAGCTGCCGGTGGAGATCGAGCTGACCGCCGTGCACGACGGCGCGCGCCGCGCACTATTGCCCGAAGAATTGCCGCCTGCCGTCCGCCAGGCCGTGGATCGACTCGCCGATCGACGCGGCGTCTGGGGCACCTTTGCCAGCGCCGATCGTCTCGGCACGCGATTGCTCGCCAGCCAACCTGACGCCGAGGCCATCGAGGTCGGCATTACCCATTGGTACCTCGATGCGGCGACGGCACGTATCGGGACGCAGCGCTACGCCTATACGTACCGCAGGGAGTGAGGGCTTGGTCGCGGTTGGAGGGTTCTGCACCGGAAGATGTCAAATCCGTGGACTCCGACCGGCCGGCCGGGCGACTGTAGGTGCGCCAGCGCGCAGGGGGATGACGATGCCCGATCAACAGACGGAGATGGAGGCCCTGGTCGACGTGGGCCGCTATCCGATCCTCGATCCACACTCGCCGGTCCTGCGCGAGGTGCTGGCGGAAGCGCGCGCGCAGTTGCAGGCGCGCGGCGCGTGCGAAGCGCCGGGCTTTCTCACCGCGGCCGGGCTCGCCGCCGTGCGCGCCGACGCACGGGAACTGGCGCCGCGCGCCTATCGCAGCGAGGGCTATGGTACGGCGTATTTGGAGATCCCGGACTTCGAACTGCCCGACGATCACCCGCGTCGCTACATCGAGCGCGCCGCGGTCGGCGTCATCGCGTACGACATGTTCCCAACCGCTTCGCCGCTGCGGCGCCTCTACGAGTGGCAGCCATTCTTGGGCTTCATCGAAGCGGTGCTGCAGCGCGGCCGATTGTTTCGCTACGCCGACCCGCTCGGCGCGCTGAACCTGGCGGTGATGCGCGATGGCGACCAGCTGCAATGGCATTTCGATCAGACCGACTTCGTCGTCTCGCTGGCTATTCAGGACGCCGAGCGGGGCGGCGATTTCGAAGTCGCGCCGCGCATTCGCTGTGCCGAAGACGAGCGCTATCCGGCCATCCAACGCGTGCTGCAGGGAGAGCGCGACGGCGTCGTGCGTCTACCGATGACGCCCGGAACGCTGTTGATCTTCGAGGGGCGTCACTCGATCCACCGCGTCAGCCCGATCCATGGCGACACGGCGCGATTGGTCGGCCTACTCGCCTACGACACCAAGCCGGATACCTGCAGCTCCGAATTGCTGCGCCTGGCGCGCTACGGACGCGTCGCATGATCGCACCGTCTCGAACGGCGCACGGCGCACGACCTGTCCGGCCCGCGCCGGACCGCGCGGGCCGCACGCGCCACCGCGCCCGGCGGCGCCGCCAGGTTGCCGGGCCTCTGCATGTCGACGCGCACTGAATCCGACGCGCTCGGCGCCGTCGATCTGCCGGCCGACGCGCTCTACGGCATCCAGACCGCACGCGCACTGGACAATCTCGCCTTCTCGCGTCACGCATTGCGCGCCTACCCAGCCTACGTGCGCGCGCTCGCGGCGGTGAAGAGCGCCGCGGCACGGGCCAACCGCGCGACCGGCGCGCTAGCAGCCGATGTTGCCGACGCCATCATTGCCGCCTGTCAGGACGTGATGCGCGGCGCGCACGCCGAGCACTTTCCAGCCGATCTGCTCGGCGGCGGCGGCTCGATCGCCGTGAACATGAACATCAATGAGGTGCTCGCCAATCTCGCCAATGAGCGACTCGGCGGTGTGCGCGGCATCTACGCGCCGATCCGGCTGCGCGACGTCAACGCTTCGCAGTCGACCGCCGATGTATGCCACACCGCCGCGCGCCTCGCGGTGCGCGACGACGCACATCGCTGTCTGAGCGCACTCGATGCGGCTGCGACGACCTTGGCCTCGCGCGCCGGCGCGGGCGCCGCGGTGCCGACGTTGGCGCGCACTTGCTTGCAGGATGCGATGCCGACCACGGTCGATGTGCTGCTCGGCGGACACGCCAGCGCGCTGACGCGCCGCGCCGCGGCACTGCGCGCGACGTTGCAGACGCTCGACCAGATCGTGCTCGGCGCCACGGTCATCGGAACGGGCGAGGGCGCATCGGATAGGTATCGCTCGCACGTCGTGCCATCGCTAGCCGCGCTAGTCGGTCGTCCGCTGACGCAGCATCCGCAGCCGGCCGACGCGCTGCAGCACGGCGACGATCTCGTCGCGGTGTCGGCAGCGCTGGCGCAGGTGGCGCACGCCCTGCTCAAGTTGGCGCAGGACCTACGCCTGCTGTCGTCAGGGCCGCGCGGCGGTTTCGGCGAGCTGCGTCTGCCGCACGTGCAAGCCGGCTCGAGCTTCTTCAGCGGCAAGTCGAACCCCGTCGTAGCCGAATCCGTCATTCAGTGCGCCTGTCAGGTGTTCGGCGCCGATCGCGCCGTGCAGGCCGCTGCCGAGCGCGCCGAGCTGCATCTGCAGGTGTTCGACGGCGTCGCCGCCGTCAACGTGCTCGATGCGCTCGGCATGCTGAGCGCTGCGACCGAGCGCCTCGACCGTCGCTGTCTGCGCGGCCTGGAGATCAACGAAGCGCGCTGCCGGGCGCTGGCGGATGAAAGCTGAAAGACGAAAGCTGAAAGACGAAAGCTGAAGACAAAAGCTGAAGACAAAAGCTGAAGACAAAAGCTGAAGACAAAAGCTGAAGACAAAAGACAGGGGAACCCAGGCGCGGTCGACTTACTGATGCAGATCGCTGTCCCGCGCATCGTGGTATCGGGTCATTTTCGGTCTTTGATCTTTCGTCTTCGATCCTTCGTCTGACATCGAGGAGCCGCAATGGATGCGCATCGCTTGGAGTGGGCTCGCGGTTGGTTGGCGCAACCGAAGCGGCCGTACATCGACGGCGCGTGCGTCGATGCGACGGGAACGGAGGTCTTCACCAACACCAATCCGGCGACGGGCGAAGTGCTGGCGCAGGTGCGCAGCGCTTCGACGGCGGATGTCGACGGCGCCGTTGCAGCCGCGCGTAGGGCTTTTGTCGGCGGCTGGCGCGCCGTGTCGCGGCGCCAGCGTGCGCAGGTGCTGCGGCGCATCGGCGCGGTGGTGCGGGCGCACCGCGCCGAGCTGGCGACGCTGATCGCTTTGGAGAACGGCAAGCTCTATCGCGAGGCGTTCGACGACGACATGCCGGACACCGCCGACGTGTTCGACTATTACGCCGGCTGGACCGACAAGCTGGGCGGCGAAACGTGTCCGGTCGACGGGCCGTTCCTCAACTACACGCTGCGCGAGCCGCTCGGCGTGTGCGCCCTGATCGCGCCGTGGAACTATCCCTTGCTCCTGGCAGCGTGGAAGCTGGCGCCCGCCCTGGCGATGGGCAACACGGCGGTTCTCAAGCCCTCGCCGTTCACGCCTTTCTCGCTGCTGCGTCTGATTGAGCTGCTGCATGACGATGACGTGCTGCCGCCGGGCGCCGTCAATGTCGTGCTCGGCGACGCGCCCGTCGGCGAGGCACTGACGCGTCATGGCGATGTGGATGGCATCTCGTTCACCGGCAGCACGACGGTCGGGCGTCAGGTGCTGCGCGGCGCCGCCGATTCGAACCTCAAGCGCGTCGCGCTCGAGCTCGGCGGCAAGTCGCCGAACATCGTCTTCGCCGACGTGCCGGATCTGGATTTCGCCGTCGCGCGCTCGTTCCAGTTGATGTTCGCGCAGAAGGGCGAGAAGTGCTCGGAGCCGACGCGCTTTCTGATCCAGCGGCCGCTCTACGATGCTTTCGTCGCGCGCCTGGCCGCTCTGGCCGACGCGGTCGTCTGCGGCGATCCGTTCGATTCCGCCAGCCAGCAAGGTGCACAATGCAATCGGCCGCAGTTCGCCAAGATCCTCGAGGCGATCGACATCGCGAAA
>Ga0265339_10000097_pt1 | contig 73931 bp, 72 predicted proteins | sample 4CB219metaG_FD_202085 | JGI IMG/M metagenome (GOLD analysis project Ga0265339, IMG submission 202085) | Rhizosphere microbial communities from Carex aquatilis grown in University of Washington, Seatle, WA, United States - 4-CB2-19 metaG | ecosystem: Host-associated > Plants > Roots >... | reverse complement strand
ATGTTGCAGAGGGGAAACTGGAGAAAGCCGCTCACCGGTATTCGAGTGCCATGTCATCACCGTTCGCGTTGCCGGAAGAGAAGACGCAAGCGCAGTTTCATTTGGCGGAAATCCAATATTTCGAATGTAGGTTTGACAGTGCTTCGTCAATTCTACGAGAGATCGCGCAGACCCTGTCCGACGATGAATCGAACGATGCAATTCTGCTTCTTCACTTCATCAAAGAAAATCAAGCGGGATATGCTGACGCATTAAAAGAATATGCGCGTGCCGCCTTGCTGGAACGCCAGATGAAATTTTCAGAAGCGATTCCGGTCTTGACATCCATCGTCCAGGCTTTCGCAGACGCTCCTCTTGTTGAGAATGCGCTTATCAAGAAGGCGGAACTTTCCGTCGTTGTTGGTCAAAACAACGAAGCGCTTGCAGCCTACCAAAAACTGCTCTCCGATTATCCGAAAAGCATTCTCCGGGACAAAGCACAGTTTGGCATCGGCGAAGTGTATCAGTTCCAGTTGAAGGAGAAAGACAAGGCAATTCATGCGTATGAGGAATTTCTGGCTTCATACCCGAATTCATTGCTAATAGAACAGGCTCGAAAGAGAATACGCGAGCTGCGGGGAGATGTCCTGTAAGGGCTTGACATCAATCTTCCCGCTGTGTACCTTCTTCTAGAAGTAATTCATGGAGGCCGGAGTTATGAAAATTGTAATGTGTGTTTGTCTCTTTACCGCAAGCATGCCAGCGTTTGCGCAATCCTCATACCCTCTGGGCGATGATCAAATTCGTTCCGAAATGTCGGCAAGCGAACTTCATTCGAATCAATCGAACCGCAGCGCTGACTTTGGGATTACAACGGGTTATGCGGGGTTTAAAATTGACGATATCGCCCGCGACGGCGTCAATTTCGATCTGCACGCGCTCGTTTCCAGAATGTCTGCATTGCGGATCGAGCTAAACGCAGGCATGATTCTTTACAATTCCCCCTCATCGTCCGGTCGATCTTCCCTGTATGCGCCGTACATCTACCAATCCAGTGCTTATTCTGTCGATCAATTTTCACAACCCCGATTCAATCTTAATTTTGCTCTTGGGTATATCGGGAGCGATGTTCTTTACTACTTTTCCGAAGGGAAAGTACGGCCGTATGTTGCTGCCGGGGTGAAAGCAGTGACGTGGCAGATGAGCGAAGGGTTTGCCGGAACGCTGGCGCCGTCCGTCCGCGGCGGAGTCGAATTTGCTATGAGCTCTTCGTTAACCGGGTTTGCAGAAGCGCGCTACATGTACGGGTTTCCAAATATCCTGAATCAATATTCATCATCGCTTAAATACGTTACGGATGTGGCGTTTGGCGTTTCGTTCGCGCCGCGGCTGTAGGTATTTATGTTGAATCTCTTTCTCCCCGGTCATCTCGACAGAAAATGATGATTGTTGCTCAGGCCTTTCTTTTCTCCCTGACTGAAGTGCAATGTTTTGAATGGGCCGATCGTCGACGGGCTTCCGTAGATATTTCCTTTGTAGAAAACGGAAGCCCTTCGTAATTCAATTTTCGTTATCGGTGTTTTATGATGTTTAGAAACCATCTCAAAAATCTGGGTGGTGGGGTCTTTTGAATGAATGTGGAGACCAAGCGATGCTAAACTGGTCCCTTCGACTCCGCCGCGACGGCTCATCCTGAGTAAGCGGAGCGCGTCTGCGCCGGAGGCGCATGAGCCTATGACTCAGAAGGAGACCGTCGCGTCCCGCCGCTTTTCGGCGGGATCAGGGTGAACATCAGTTTTTACGATGAGAGGCAAAAGACCCCACTACTAAAATCTGGAGTCATGTCCTTCTGATCCTCGCCGGGTTGTCTCTCAACGATTCTACGAATCGTGGATTCGTAGAACGACCCCGCGGTTGACGACTCGACTCGTCGAGGTCATAGACCCGTAGGGAGTATTCGGCCGCCGTTTTTGCCGAAGGCATTTCGCGGAGTCTATCACGCTGTAAAGCGGGACTCAGGTTGACCTTACAGAATATCTTTTGAAATGGCTTCTAGTGTTTTTATATTAGACGAATACGATAGTAGAGCACTGCAATGCATGTGAATTTGGAAACTCTCCGCGCATACTGTTTGAAAAAGGAGGGAAAGGTCACCGAGGCATTCCCCTTTGATGAGTACGTACTTGTCTTTAAAGTGAACGGAAAAATCTTTATCCTCATTATGACGGATGCTCATCCTCTGAGCGTAAATCTCAAGTGCGACCCGGAACGCGCAATAGAACTGCGGGAACGTTATGCCGCCGTCACGCCCGGATACCATATGAACAAGAAGCATTGGAACACTGTTTTGCTCGACGGGACAATACCGTCACACGAAGTTTTTGCTATGATAGATCACTCATTTGACCTGATAGCGAAAAGCGCGAAGCCGTCGACACGAAAAAAGGTTATTAAGAAAAAATCCCGATAGACATCCATTTCAGCCATATGACCCAGAAAGCTTTTCTTCACTGTGTGATCCTTCTGTCGATCATTTTTTCCACCGCAGCGTTTTCGCAGGGATTGAAATATTTGGTCTACGACAAGGACCAGATTCCCAATTCCGTATATAAAGAAAGACGGGAAAGGTTCATGGCAGATATCGGCGCGGAGGCGGTTTCAATTTTCTTTTCTGCATCAGAAAAAAATCGAAACGGTGATGGGGACTACCCTTACCGCCAAGATGACAATCTTTATTATCTCACTGGTTTCAACGAACCGAATGCCATCCTGGTAATGAGACCGAAGGGATTTGCGCTCCGCAACGAGCAAGATTCTTCAAGGGTTGACACAGTCCATGAAATTTTATTTGTCCAGCCCCGGGACGTCCGCAGTGAGAGTTGGACCGGACGGCGTTTCGGTCCGGAAGGTGCGATGACGCTGCTCGGTGTTCAAAGGGCGTTCACGAATCAGAACTTCAGAAAAATGTTTCCGTCCATTTTTCCAGCCGGAGGAATTAAATCTGTGTTCGTTGCTGCTATCCCGGAAACGGGGGGCGAGATGGCGGAATTGCTGCAGCCTGTCCGTGATTATGTTGACCGATTGAAGTCGGGCAATCCGGCGGTTGAAATCTGCGATCCAGCGCCGATAGTAAGAAAATACCGTGCAGTGAAGTCCCCGGAGGAAATTTCCCTGATGACGAAGGCTGCTCACATAAGCGCCATAGCACATAAACAGGCGATGATGTCGTGCAAACCGGGAATGACGGAATACGGGCTGCAGGCGGTGTACGAATATGTGTTTCGCAAATTGGGCTCCGAATTCAATGCATACCCATGCATCGTCGGTGCGGCGGAAAACTCGGTGATTTTGCATTACGAGACGAACCGCCGGCCAATCAACGACGGCGATATCGTCCTTGCCGATTGCGGCGCGGAATACCATAATTATGCGAGCGATGTGACGCGGACATATCCTGCCAACGGAAAATTCAGCGATGCACAGCGAAAAATTTACCAGCTTGTCCTGAACGCGCAGAATGCATGCATCGCGATGATGAAGCCGGGGGCAGTGTGGAGAAACGTAAGTGCGAGAGCCGATTCAGTGTTGCTGGAAGGATTGTTTGCGCTCGGCATCGTGAAAGAAAAGAACCAGCGCGAGCTGCGAAGGTTTTTTCCGCACGGCCTTGGACACGCGGTTGGCCTCGATGTTCACGACGTAAGTTCGGACGTGATGATGCCTGGGATCATTTACACGGTTGAGCCGGGAATTTATATCCCTGAAAACGCCGAAGGCGTCGACCCGAAATTCTTCAGCATCGGCGTGCGCATTGAAGACGACATCCTCATTACTCCGGAAGGCCACACAATTCTCTCCGGCGAAGCGCCGAGGGAGATAAACGAAATTGAATCGCTGATGAAAACAAGAGGAATTGGCGACGTTCCGGTTGAATAAACGGGATATGCCATGAATGATTCAAATTCCTGCTGAAAAGCCAAAATGCGTGGTTCTACGCGCCCCCTCCATTTTTACCCCCGTTTCCGCCGGTGAACATTACAATAATTTTCTTTGTTCTTCGTCTAAGGATATAAACAAGGACATCGTGTGACGGACGCGCTTACAATTTCAAAGGCTACTGCTGCGACGCTTGACCGGACGGTCCGCTCGGAACGCAAACGCTTGCTGGATTTTATCAGAAAGCGCGTGCGCAACCAATCGGACGCGGAAGATATTCTGCAGGATGTTTTCTACCAGTTGGCGACGAGCTACAGCGTGACGGAGCCGATCGAGAAAATGACGGCGTGGCTTTTCACTGTAGCGCGGAACAAAATAATTGATTGGTACCGAAAGCGCCGCCCCGATCCTCTTCCTGCTGCCGGCGACGATCCGTCTGCGCCATTGAATCTTGAAGAGATTCTCTTCGATCCAAGACAAAACCCCGACCGGGTGTATGCACGGTCACTGGTATGGACAGAGTTGTCAGAAGCGCTGGATGAACTTCCCGATGAACAACGCGAAGTCTTTGTGATGCATGAATTAGAAGGGCGGAGTTTCAAAGAGATCGCGGAAATAACGGGAGAACCGTTGAACACGCTCCTCTCGCGTAAACGATACGCAGTGCTGTTTCTGCGCGAGCAGCTTCAAGAACTTTACGAAGAAACTGAAAACTTATAGGAGGAATGTATATCATGAAACATTGGTGGATAATGAAGGCTGCAAAATTTGTAGCGGTGATGATCATAGGAATGCTGATTTTCGGCGCGGTGGTTATGGAGTTATGGAATGTACTGGTGCCCGAAATTTTCCACGGACCTGCCGTAACATTCTGGCAGGCGCTTGGGCTGCTTCTGTTGTCTCACATTCTGCTTCGCGGATGGGGACCGTGGAGACATGCGAACGGATGGCGGCATGACCGATGGAAACACCGGTTCGAAGAAAAGCTATCGGCGATGTCTCCCGAAGAGCGCGATAAATTTAAGGAAGAATGGCGCCGGCGATGCGGCTGGTCTCCCGATGATATGCACTCGGCAAAAGAACAGCCGAAGGCTTGAGGCTTCAGAGTGAAACATGTTGCGGGCGCGATGGAAAAAATTCAGCAAACGGTGGCGGCATGGGAGGGCGTTTCTTCCCGGCCCCACCGTTTCGGCGGCATAGAGTTTCGGTTTGGAAAGCGGGAACTCGGACATCTTCACGGAGATTTCCTGCTTGATATTCCTTTTCCCCAGAAAGTGCGGAACGATCTGGTTGAATCGGGCCGGGCTGCGGCCCACCATGTTCTCCCTGAAAGCGGATGGATAAGTTTTTATATCAGGAGTGAAGAAGATATCGATGAGGCACTCGGGCTGTTGACTCTATCGTTTGAACTGGCGAAAAAGCGGGCCGGGAATGAGACAGCAAGAATTGCGAGATAGTCTTTAAGAAAGGAGACTTGTATGGTGCAGATATTTCCACTTTCTACAAAAAGTTTCACTGAATCGAATGCTCGTCCGGCTTCCGACCATCACAACGAAGATCGCGACCTGCTCGATGCATATTCTGCCACAGTGACTGCAGTTGTAGAAAACGTCTCGCCATCGGTTGTGAAGATTGACGTTACTCATCATTCGCTCCGGCGCCGGGGTAACGGTCAGCGAAGACGCGAAGGGAGCAGCGACATGCCGCCGGTTACCGGCAGCGGATCGGGGGTGATATTCACTCCCGATGGATTTGTGCTTACCAACAGTCATGTCATTCATGACGCTGCAACGATCAATGTTATCCTTGCCGACGGCAGGGGATTGAAAGCCGAACTTATCGGTGAAGACCCCTTCACCGATCTTGCGGTTGTGAGAGTGAGCGGGCAGGATTTACCGGTTGCGAAGCTGGGAGATTCGCAGGCGATTCGCATCGGGCAATTGGTTGTTGCACTGGGGAATCCGTTTGGATTTCAAGCCACAGTTACAGCCGGAGTCGTGAGTGCTCTCGGACGATCGCTGCGGGTTGGCGGAGGCCGGTTGATCGACAATGTAATTCAGACAGATGCGGCGTTGAACCCCGGCAACTCCGGCGGGCCGCTCGTCAATTCACGCTCGGAAGTTGTCGGCATCAATACAGCAATCATTCCTTGGGCGCAAGGGATCTGTTTTTCGATCCCGGTCAACACGGCGAAAAACATTGCGGCTCAATTGATGAAAGAAGGGAAAGTAACGCGTGCCTTCCTTGGTATCGCCGGCCAGGTGCTTGATATTTCTCGCGCGGCTGTCCGTTCCCACTCTTTGAGAGGCTCGCGCGGTGTGATGATAGCGCAAGTGGAACGGGGAGAATCTGCAGACCAAGCCGGTCTGCTCGTCGGCGATGTCATCGTTGAAATGAACGGCCATCGCATCGAGAGCATTGATGACCTCCACCGGTTGTTGACGAGCGAACTGATAGGTCAGGAAGCAGGAGTGACGGTTCTGCGGTTAGAGAAAAAACTCTTCGTCACAATCATTCCAAAAGAATTGAAGATCCATTAGCCGGAACGCGAGGTGTGAGAAGCAGGTTTTCGTTTCAGCCGTTCTACCACCGCTTCAACTGCCTCTTTGGGTGATGAAGCGACCGTGATATATTGAGTGCACGATTCTTTTCCTTCGAACATCAGTTCCCGGTTCAGTGTGTCGATGACTCCATTCCAAAAATCGCCCAAGACGACCACCGGCTTTTCTTCGATGACGCTCTTGTTCATGAATTCCCAAACGCTTGCGAATTCGAGGAGCGTTCCCGTCCCGCCTTTCAACACGATGTACCCGTCGGCAAGGGAAATCAATTCCATCAATCTGTCCGTTAAGGATTTGACAACGATCTTTTTGTCAATCCATCGGTTCGGCTCGACGTTGAAAAATTCGCTCACCACGCCGATAGTTTTCCCGCCGGCTTCTTTTGTGCCGCGGGCGGACGCTTCCATCGTTCCGCCGTAACCGCCGTTGCATACCACACACCCCGCCGCTCCCAGCTCCCGTCCGAGCACCCGCGCCTCTTCGTAATACGTGTTTCCTTCAAGAGGCCGTGCGCTGCCGAAGACTGTAATAATCGGTGTTGACGTTGCCTGTTTGTTCATGATTGTAATTGTCCACGAAGGGAAACGAAAGTTTAGATCTCACTTTTGGATTATCAACGGTTGAAAGATCGATGACAAAGTAATTCGATTGAAAGCGATTAAAAAGGTCTTCATGTCCTTTCGTGTTCTTCATGGATATCAATTCCAGAATTCCCACGACACTCCAAACCGCACGTTCCTGTCGTACATCGGATAGAACGGCGTCAACATATATTGGTTACCGGAAAGATTCTCCCAGATAAGATGGAGATAGGCGTCGCCTAGTTTCGCGATGAGAAAGAAATCCGCCGTGCTGCTGGGGCCGAACGATTGCAGCAAGACGTACGGAACATACAGCCCGGATTCGTCCAGCGGGGCCATCCCGTTTTGTTGTGAGATGTATCTTCCGCGAAAGCCGACCTTGAGTTCAAGATTTCCGTTCACAAGCTGGTTTTTGTAATACACAGAACCGTCAAGATATAGCTCCGGAAGGAGTGTGAGCTTGTCGCTTCCGTGGTAATAATCCGGTTGTTTGAGATAGGTTGCATTTCCTTCCGCAAAAAAATGGCTGTAGGAAGCTTTCAAGGATACGTCAACGCCGTTATAGACGTTGCGAGCCGGTTGCAAGAATTCCAGCGTATAGTTCGCAGGGGTTGTGCCGGCTTCTGCTGTTGTGTCAACGAGAATAGGGTTCTTGATCTCCCTGCGGCTGAGCGAAACAGTGCCGCTCAGAAAATCGAAGATCGAAAACCGCGTCCCGACCTGGATGAGCGTATGCAGCTCATCTTTCAACCATAGGCGAGGTGTGGGTATATGGGTAGAATCGCCCGACCAGTAGAGCTCCTGAAGGGTCGGTGTTCGATGCGAAACGGACATTCCGCCGAAAAACGATAACGATGAATTGATGGGTAGTTGAGCATCCGCTCCCGCTCCGGGAAGATTTCTTTCACGATAGTAATCTGTTCTTCCAAAGACAGCAACCGTTAACGGCGATAAGAGCAGGACTTCCTCTTTCGCGCTAACACTGAATTTGTTTTCTTTGTGCCCCCCGACTTCAGGGCTTGATTCAACCTGAATCTCTTCTGCCTCAGCCGAGATGCTGAAATTTTGCACGGCACTTTCCAGTTCATGCCGCAGGAGAATGCCAGCGTTCGAACTGCGATTGTCGGAATGCGTGAAAACTCCATTAAACGGTAAACCATCAAGGTAATTGCGTACTTCATCACGGTACATTCTTAATTGATTGGAATAGTACGCCGTCAGCGTTGTTACTTGCATCGTATCGCCGGTGAGATGAGCGGCGGCAGTAAGGTCGAGATGATGATTGTATATTTTCTCGTACGCCTCGTTGTTTGATACGACGGCGTACAAACTATTGAAAGAATCGCCGGAAGGGGTTTGGAGATAGTCGACGCCTCCGTTCAATCCCGTGTTCGCCTGTTCAAACAGATGCGAGAAGACAATGTTGAATGAATTTGAGATGTCGTACCGGAGCTTTGTTCTGAACGACCACGCGTCGTGATCGGAGTTCACAAAGGGCGCCCGATAATCTTGGTCGATCCGGTCGAAACCGATCGTGTGCCGCGTCAGCCCGAACATAAAATTGAACCTGGAGAAAATGTTTTGGCTGAACAAGGCGTCGGTTTGCGCGTAGTCGTTGATGCCCTGGCTGTAGCGAAGGCGCGAATACGGCTTGTTTGCATAGAAACTTTTTGTAACTATGTTGATCGCTCCGCCGGTCGAGTTCATACCGTAGAGCATAGCGCGCGGCCCAGTAATGAATTCTATTCTCTCGATGTACTCTGTCGGGAACAGTATCATATCGTAAGTCCCCGTAATCGGGTCGGCCTGACTTCTCCCATCAACAAGAAATGCGATACCGCGGTCATCGACGCCGCCGATGGTCAATTCATTGTGCTGTCCCGGGCTTCCCATGTCGCGGATATACATCCCGGGTTTTGTCCAAAGCAAATCCCCTATATAGCGGTATTCAATCCAGGGAATTTGCCCACTAAGAATTGCTTCACTTGAATCGCCATACGGTTCCAATGCGCCGATCAGCGGTATCGGTCTGACGTGAATGAGCGAATCTTTCACCGGTGCGAAGGCGGGTGTATGTGCCACGAGCGTATCGCTTCCCATCGGCGGTACCGTTTTTGCCGTATCGCGAGGGAAATAAATTTGAGATGCAGACCATTGCACAAGAAGGAATGTAAGAGAAGCAATAATGACTATGCGTGCTCGCAGAGTGACAGGCATCAGAGTGATGGAATAAAATTGGGCGGTGTAATGGAAACGAAATACTCCGGGCTAAAAAATTTTCCCGCTTGCCGGGCGCTGGCTTCTTCGTTAAAGAGCCCGAATACTGAAGAGCCGCTCCCGGACAGTAGAGCATATACCGCGCCGCGTGAAAGAAGCTCTCGTTTCAATTCTGCAATTTCGGGGTGCGCTTCAAACACAACTGGTTCAAAATCATTTTCCATGAGCAGTGAGATGTTTGCCACAGTACACGTCGCGCCGTCATACAATTTATGACGCAGGGACGGCCGCCGGTATTTTGACAATTCGCCGTACGCCCACGCTGTGGAAATATGAATGTTCGGAGTAACGACAAGTACGGAATACGGAAGGCCAAACTTCACAAAATGCAATCGCTCGCCCCGGCCTTCGGCGTACGCACTTCTATTGTGGAGAAAGAACGGGACGTCGGAGCCGATATTCAGTGCGATGCCGGCGAGGGTTGAGGCATCGGTAGAAATATTCCATGCCCCGGGAAGCGCGCTGAGAACCGCGGCGGCATCGCTGCTCCCGCCGCCGAGGCCCGAGCCGATAGGGATGTTTTTTTTTAGGTGAACCGTGGCACCTCGCGTTGTACCGACTTCAGTTCTGAGAAGCTCGACTGCCTTCCAGCACAAATTCTTTTCGTCTGTGGGGAGTGCATCATTGGTGCACAAGATCGAAATTGCAGCATCCGTGGGCTCAACAGTGAGTTCGTCAAAAAGGTTAATGCGGTGAAATATGGTTTCGATATCATGAAATCCGTCATCTCTCTTGTTGAGGACACGAAGTCCTAGATTTATTTTGGCATACGCCTTTAGAAGCATAGTCAAAGATACGAGGAGATTGGCGAAGTTTCAAGATGCGCCCCCCTTCTTTACAAGAAATTGAGAGTAAGGTCGAATGTTGCTATATTCTCGTTATCGTTTCGGCAACATTTGTTCAACAACTTTCATTACGCATATGCAAACACGGGAAGCGACAGTACGTCACGTTCAGCACCTTACATTTATAGGCAAAGCCGGTTCCAATCATTGGACGGCGATCGATTCCTCGTATAAGGATAATACGTCCGCCGCCTCGTCGCCGATGGAACTTATTCTTATTGCACTTGGTGCATGCACGGGCAGCGATGTTGCAATTATTCTGGAAAAGAAAAGAATCCCTGTTTCAAAATTTGAGATGAAGATTAGCGGCGAGCGTGCTGCGAAGGACCCGAAAGTGTACACAGCGATCCACATCAACTATACCGTTGAAGGAAAGGGCGTTAGAGAAAGAGACGTCGCCCGTGCGATAGAACTTTCCATGACCAAGTACTGTTCTGTCAGCGCGATGCTAAAAGAATCTGTGGATATAACGTATTCGTATACGATTATTGAAGCGGTTCCTGCGGCAGGATGATTTACGACGGCAAAGTAATATCTCGCAGTTTGATGATCTCCTTCTCGATCCCTCGAATATTGTCGTCGAGCGCTTGAATAACGGCCCGGTCGTCCTCGTTCAGCTTTTGCCTGGAAATAATATCCGCGCTGATTTTGATCGCTGCGAGAGGGTTGTTGAACTCATGGCAAATTGTGACGACCAGTTCTTTAATTGCTTCATTGCGTTTCTGGCCGAGGATCTTATTTTTTTCCACCTTCGCGATTTGCTTCTTCAGCTGGACCCGGTTTAAAACGTTTAGCAGCGTTCGCGGAAGAACGGACTCGACGATTTCATCCTTCACAAGAAAGTCTTCCACTCCAAGCTTCATGGCCTCAACGGCAAGCTGGAAATCCTTCCCCGAAGCGATGAAGACGAGGGGAATGTCAATCTTCAAATCCCGGATCTCTTTTGTAAGCTCTAATGCGGTCATCTCGCTCAAATAATAGTCTACAAGGACCACCGTGATAGTAGCATCGCTTTTGAGCCGTTCAATCCCGCGGGCACCGGTTTTTTCCCACGTTATTCTGAAATCGTTTCCTTGAAACTTCTTGAGCTGCGACTGTGCGGTTTTGGCGTATGAAATATCGTTGTCAATCAGCAATACGTGAATAATAGGCTCGTTCATTCTTTCCCTTGTTGTTACGATTGAACAAAGTAGCACAACTTTTTGTTTTAAGCAACAAAGGCGCTACTTTTTCAAATTTGTTGTTGATTTTAATCAGCCGATTGGCTATAATTTACAGCGAAAAACGCGAATATCATGAGGAGCCCCAATGGCAGAAAAAAATAGTATTCTTGTTGTGGATGATGAAGATGCGTTGCGAACCGTACTCAGCAGTGAACTTGAGAGCGAAGGTTATATAGTAGCGACCGCAGGAGATGGCGATGAAGCAATATCGGTTCTGCAGGGGAAGTCGTTTGATCTAGTGCTGCTCGATATCAAGATGCCGCGTGTGGATGGTTTTGAGGTCTTGCGGTTCATCAAAGAACGATACCCCGCCACAAAAGTGATCATGCTGACGGGATTTGCTGACTTGAAAAATGCGATAGAGTCAAAAAAGTTGGGAGCCGAAGATTTCGTCAGCAAGCCGTACGATTTAGTAGATCTCCTGACGACTATCGAAAGGGTTCTTACCAGCGAATAATCCCTGCCGTCCCTCGCTTCTACCTTTCTCTCGGGCATTGCCATGGCTCGCACCTACAATATTCTCATAGTCGATGATGAAAAGAGCGTCGTGTTTCTTCTTAAGGAAGAACTCTCCGAAATTGAGAAGTACGATGTCACTGTTGCCTACGACGGCGCCGAAGCGATCAACCTTCTCCAAACCCAGCCGTTCGACGTAGTTCTGCTCGATGTAAAAATGCCGCGCGTCAGCGGGATCGAAGTTCTCAAATATATCAGAGAACAACATCCAACGACGATCGTCCTCATGCTCACCAACTTCGCCGATGTCAAGACGGCAATCGAAACGATGAAGCTTGGCGCGTATGACTTTGTCAGCAAACCGTATGAGCGGGAGGAATTGCTGGCTACGATCGACCGCGCTCTCGAACTGCGCCGTCTCACGATTGATAATAAACTCATGGAATACGAGCTCAACCGCCAAGGTTTGGCCCGCGAGTTTATTGGAAAGAGTCCTGCGATTCAGTCTCTCATCCGCACCGCACAAAAAATTGCCGATAGTACAGCGATCGTTCAGATTCAGGGGCCAAGCGGTACAGGCAAAGAGCTGATTGCGCACCTTATTCACACGTCGAGCCCGAGGAAGAACCGCCCTTTTGTCATTGTCAACTGCGCCTCCATACCTGACGCGCTGTTGGAAAGTGAATTGTTCGGTCACGAGAAAGGCGCATTCACGAACGCGTACGCGATGAAACAGGGATTAGTAGAAGTTGCAAATGGAGGCACGCTATTTTTGGATGAAGTCGGCGACATCAGCCCGATGGTTCAGCCTAAGCTGCTTCGATTTCTTGAGACAGGGGAGTTCCGGCGTGTGGGCGGGACAAATGCGATGAAGGTTGATGTTCGTATCGTTTCCGCTACAAACAAAGATTTGCAAAAAGAGGTTGAAGCGGGCAGGTTCCGGGAAGATTTATTGTATCGGTTGAATGTCGTCACGCTTCGTATCCCTCCGCTGAAAGAGCGCAAAGAGGATATCCCTCTTCTTATTGAAAATTTTTTGGAAAAGAAGATCAAAGGGAAAGCGCAGAAACGCCTCAGCGATGAAGCCATGCAGGTACTGATGCAGTACGACTGGCCCGGAAACGTCCGTGAGATGGAACATGTTATCGAGGGCGCCGTCATTCTCTCGCACGACGACGTCATTACGGCGAAAGACTTGACGTTGACCGCATCAGCGGCAATGCAAAAATCGAATCCGGTGCCGTTGCTTCAGAAAGAAGGCGAATTTCTGTCGCTGGAGACGATGGAAAAAATGCAGATCGAACTCGTTCTGAAAAAAAACAACTACAATCGCTCAAAAACGGCTCAGCTGCTCGGCATCACGCCGAAGACGCTGTATCTTAAGATTAAACGCTACAGTATAAGCACTCCTTCCAGAGACTAAGTCGCCCCCGATTTTTTCCCCACCTCTGCAACTTTTTTCGTCTTTTTCCGAATACTATACAGAGCCGAAATCACCAACATTTACATGAGGAGGTAGTATGAAGAAGGGAGTGCCAACACGCGGCATGATCGTTGTTGTAGCGGCAACGGTCATTGCGTTCAGTTCCGCTTTCGCGACGCAGCCTATGGTTTCCAAATACGGCGATGTTGATTGGAAAAAAGCGGAAACGAATTATATAGCCGCTCTAAAGTCGGAAAACCTCGGCATCAGGCAAAGTGCTGCAAGTTATGTTGCAGAGTACCAGCTTAAAGGGGCGATCGAGCCGCTTATTCAGGTTCTAAAGACTGATAAAGTCGAAAGTGCGAGGATGTCTGCAGCATTGTCGCTTATTATTCTCGACGGCGTGCAGGCACGGGCAGCTGTCGAAGAGGCCGCACTCTATGACGGGAGCGACAAAGTAGTGAAGTTCTGCGAGTCCTTGTTAAAAGCATCCCCCCAAAAGTTTAGCTTGCTAGAATAAAAGAAATTGCTTTCTCCCCAAAGCCAGAGCTGTGCCCGTGCATTATCCGAGTGAAGCTCTGGCTCTTTTTTTCCCCCCTCGAACACTTTCTCCTCAACTTAACTAATATTGAGTCGCTCGGTAGTGTACGGATTTTAGCGGATATATCAGGACAGCTTACCTGGATTGACTTTCGTCCATTTTTTCGGTAATTTTTGAAAATTTTGATTCTGTCCGGCTCACGTGGCGGTGTCCCCCCTCAGAAGGAAAACTCAGATGTCGAAGTTCCAAGGTCTTGATTATTACAACATCGATTCGCAGTTGAACGAAGAAGAGATCCTTGTACGCAATACCGTCCGAGAATTTGTCGAGGACAACGTTCTTCCAATCATTGAGAAGCATAATCGTGAAGGAACATTCCCAAATCACCTTGTGCAGCAAATGGCAGGGCTTGGACTTTTCGGCGCCACACTCCCGGCGAAATACGGTTGTGCGGAGTTGAATAATGTAGCGTACGGATTAATGATGCAGGAATTGGAACGGGGCGACAGCGGCATCCGCAGTTTTGCCTCTGTTCAAAGTGCATTAGTGATGTATCCTATTTTTGCGTTCGGGTCAGATGAGCAAAAGGATTGTTGGCTGCCAAAATTGACGAAGGGTGAGAAGGTCGGATGTTTTGGATTGACCGAGCCGGATTTCGGATCCAATCCGGGCGGCATGATTACCCGTGCTGAGAAAAAAGGAGACGGTTTCGTACTTAATGGAGCAAAAATGTGGATCACCAACGGAACCATTGCCGACGTTGCCGTTGTGTGGGCGAAGTTAGACGGTGAGATTAAGGGCTTTCTTGTTGAAAAAGGGACGAAGGGTTTTGAGGCTCCGGAGATGCACGGCAAACATTCACTTCGCGCGTCGGTGACATCCGAACTCGTTTTTCAGGACTGTTTCATCCCCCAACAAAATCTTCTGCCGAAGTCCGGCGGGCTAAAGTCGCCGTTGATGTGCCTTAGCCAGGCACGGTACGGGATAGCGTGGGGAGTTCTCGGCGCTGCAATGGCGTGTTACGATGCGGCGTTGCAATATTCACTGTCCCGCGTGCAATTCGACAAGCCCATCGCTTCTTTTCAGATTACCCAGGAAAAACTCGTGTATATGCTCACAGAAATAACAAAAGGTCAACTGCTTTGCCTTCAGCTGGGCAGGTTGAAAGACCAGAACAAGGCGACCTTTACACAGATTTCACTGGCGAAGCGGAATAACGTTTACCATGCGTTGGAGATCGCGCGAATGGCGCGGGAGATTTTAGGGGCAAACGGAATCCTTGACGAATATCCGGTGATGCGTCATGCCGCAAACCTTGAATCGGTGAAAACGTACGAAGGGACGCACGAGATGCACACGCTCATTATCGGTGAAGACATAACGGGCATTGCTGCATTTAATTGAACGATAAACTACAGTCTCTCCAAGCTTTTTGTACGAAGGATGCACAGCGCATCCTTCGTTTTTTATATCAGATCTAATTCAAAAACAGGATAGATATGAAATCAAAAAAAATCATCGGCGATGCAATTACCTACGATGATGTACTGCTTGTTCCGGCCAGGTCGGCGGTGCTACCGCGCGACGTCGACGTGTCGACACGGCTTACACGCATGATCAGACTTAATATCCCGCTTCTTTCGGCCGCAATGGATACGGTAACGGAAGCCGAAATGGCTATTGCGCTTGCACGCGAAGGGGGGATCGGCATCATTCACAAGAATATGGCCATTACGATTCAAGCGGAAGAAGTTGACAAAGTGAAGAGATCTGAAAGCGGAATGATTCTTGATCCGATTACCCTGACGGCGGATAAAACTGTCGGCGATGTGCTCGACTTGATGGCGAAGTTCAGCATTTCAGGCATTCCAATCGTGCGGGATGAAAAACTCGTTGGCATTCTCACCAATCGCGATTTGCGTTTTCAGCCGAATCGGAAGTTAAAAGTTGCGGACGTCATGACGTCCCAAAACCTCGTTACCGCCCCGGTCGGGACTACGCTTGAGGAAGCTGAAGTTATACTTCAACGTCATAAGATTGAAAAACTTCCCGTGGTCGATAAGACAGGGAAACTACGCGGGCTTATCACATTCAAAGATATTCAGAAAAAGAAGAGATTTCCGCACGCGTGCAAAGACAAGCACGGGCGATTGCGTGTGGGCGCGGCCGTGGGCGTTACGGCCGACACCGTCGAACGCGTCGACGCTCTGTTGAAAGCCGGAGTCGACGTTGTCGTCATTGATACCGCACATGGGCATTCCGAAGGCGTCCTTGAAATGGTCAAACGCGTGAAGAGAAAATTCCCGGCGGTTGAAATAATTGCCGGTAATGTCGGAACCGCCGAAGCTGCTCGCGATATTATTAAAGCGGGGGCGGATGCGGTAAAAGTCGGGATCGGACCGGGGTCGATTTGCACGACGCGCATAGTTGCCGGCGTCGGTGTTCCTCAAGTCACGGCAATCATGGAATGCGCCGCAGTCGCAAAAAAATTCAACGTGCCCGTCATCGCTGACGGCGGCATCAAACAAACAGGCGACATCGCGAAGGCGATAGCCGCCGGCGCCGATTCGATCATGATCGGTGGACTGTTTGCAGGATTGCAGGAAAGTCCCGGGGAAAAGGTTTTGTATGAAGGGCGGACATATAAAGTGTATCGCGGGATGGGCTCTCTCGATGCGATGAAGGAAGGGAGCAGGGACAGATATTTCCAAGATGTGGAGGACGACCTGCAGAAGCTTGTTCCGGAAGGGATTGAGGGACGGGTGCCGTTCAAAGGCGAATTGAGCTCAACCGTATACCAGATGGTGGGGGGATTAAGGGCTGCGATGGGATACTGCGGCGCTGCCTCCGTTATCGAGATGCAAAAGAAAGCACAGTTCGTTCGAATGAGCGATGCAGGTCTGCGCGAAAGCCACCCGCACGATATTCACATTACGAAAGAAGCTCCGAATTATCATATCTAATTCCTTTCTGTTGATGTTCGATTACAAAGAAAGAATCAGGCAGCTCCGGGTTGGGTTGGAGAAAAAGAAATGTGACGCGATTATTACCTCGTTCATGCCGCATGTCCGCTATCTTACGGGATTCTCCGGGTCGAACGGTTTATGCATTGTTACGCATGCCAAAGTTTTTTTTCTCACAGACTTTCGCTATAAAGAACAGATCAGGAATGAAATATCCTGCTCCCGTTCATTCATCACAAGCGGCGAACTAATAGAAAAGGCTGCGGAAGAAAAACTACTGAGGGGCTGCCGGCGCATCGGAGTGGAAAAAGAATACCTCCCCCTTGCACAATACTTAGATCTGCGCAGACAATTTGGCTCGGCCCGGTTTGTTCCGACGGTTGAATGTGTTGAGCTGCTCGCGTCTGTGAAAAGCAAGGACGAAATTTCTCGAGTCGCAAAGGCCGTTGCGATTACTGATGGAGTGTTTGGCGAAATACTAAAGATCGTGAAACCCGGGATTTCCGAGCTTGATGTTTCCGCAGAAATTTCATATCTCCATAAAAGGCGCGGGGCGGAGAAGGATTCATTCGAGCCGATTGTCGTGAGCGGACCGCGGAGTTCTCTCCCGCACGGCAGACCGTCTTCAAAGAAAATTAAACGCGGAGAATTAGTGACGGTCGACATGGGATGTTTTTATAACGGGTATTGCAGCGATTTGACACGAACAGTCGCGGTCGGAAAGCCTTCCGAAGAAGCTCGGAAAATTTACAGCATCGTTCTGGAAGCACAGCAGAAAGCGATTGATTTTGCACGCAGCGGGATCGGCGCAAAGGAACTGGACGGCGTCGCCCGCGGCCATATTCGATCTAAGGGGTACGGCAAGTATTTCGGACATGGACTTGGTCACGGTATCGGTCTGCAAATTCATGAATTTCCTCGTGTTTCTGCGCGCAGCGCACACACTCTGCGGAGCGGCAATGTCATTACCGTTGAACCGGGAATTTACCTTCCCGGTAAATTTGGTGTTCGTATCGAGGACGATGTTGTCATCCGAGAGGGCATGTGTGAGGTGCTGACGAAGGCGCCAAAATCGCTGATCGTCGTCTAAGCGCCGGAGGAGAAATTCACGGTGCGTCGTATCTAAAATCTGTTCACCTTCATTTTTTATCATGCAAAAAGTTCTTGTTATTGCGTACTATTTTCCCCCAATGGGATTAAGCGGGGTTCAACGCACGCTGAAGCTGGTAAAATATTTTCCAAACTTTCAGTGGATGCCTACCGTTTTAACCGTAACGTCCACGGGATATTTTGCCAAGGATGAATCTCTCCTGAAAGAGATTGTCCCGCTCGGCATTGAAGTCGTGCGGACGAATTCTTTTGACCCGAACCGTTTGTTCAGGAAACAGGAAGTGGTCAAAATGCCGGCAGAACGGACGCGAAAGATTCTCAGCCGCATCAGCGATTCGATTTTTATTCCCGATAATAAAATCGGATGGAGAGGGCCTGCGATTAAAAAAGCAACGGAGCTTCTTCGGAAGGAAAAATTCGACGCCATCTTCGCGACCGCACCGCCGCAAACCGATTTTCTTATCGGAAAGGCATTGAAAGAAAAATTCCATCTGCCGCTGATGATCGACTACCGCGATTCATGGCTCGATTATCCTTTTAAGTTCTATCCTACCCCCCTTCATAAATACGCGAACTATAGGTTGGAAAGAAGCGTCCTGCACGTCGCGGATGCGATTATCGTAACCAGCCGAAGGACGAAAGAGCTCCTCCTCCGACGGTATAAATTCCTGACGTACAACGATGTGCAGATCATTACTCAGGGCTTTGATCCAGAGGATATGAAAGTCAGCGCATCGGTGAAGTTGCCGCGGATAGAAAAAATGCGCATTACCTATTCGGGAGTTTTTTATGAAGACCGGACTCCGGAATATTTTCTCGAAGCGCTCCATCTCGTGTACAAGAACAATGCGAAGCTCCGGGGAAGAATCGAAGCCTGTTTTATCGGTGCGTTTCGTGAAGAGCATCAGAAAATTATCAGCCGGCTTGGGCTGCAAAACTCAGTGAACGTTCTCGGCTATATCGACCATGCCGAATGCATACGCTACCTGCTGGCTTCGGATGTCTTGTGGATGATGATGGGAGACGACAAGAGCTCGCCGGGGAAAATTTTCGAATACATAGGCGCCAAAAAGAAAATTCTCGCCTGTGTGCCTCAAGGCATGATGCGTTCGACAATTGAAGAAGCCGGAGGAATATGCGTTGAACCGCGCGACGTACCGAAGATTGCGGAGGCCATTGTATCGTTGTATGACCAATATGAACGCCGGCAACTGCGCGGCCCCCGTCCGGAAGTGGTCGACAAGTATAATCGGATAACTCTGGCGGGCGAAGTGGCAAAAACATTGTCTGCATTGATTGACTAAATCATGAATGTTCTTATCATCGGTTCCGGCGGACGAGAACACGCCCTCGCGTGGAAAATGAGGCAGAGCCCGAAAGTGCGCGAAATCTTTTGCGCCCCCGGCAACGCCGGAATCGAAAGCATCGCTACGATAGTGAAGGTGAACGCAGACGATCTCGACGGGTTGTTTCAGTTTGCTAAGAAGAAAAGGATCGACCTGACCGTTGTTGGTCCAGAAATCCCACTTGTGAAAGGAATTGTGGACCTGTTCGAAAAAGACGGCATGCGAATCTTCGGTCCGACCAAATACGCGTCCCAGCTTGAAGGGAGCAAGGTCTTCGCCAAGAATTTCATGAAGAGGTATGGCATCCCGACGGCTTCGTACAAGACGTTCGGACGTTTGGAATATGCCGAAGCTCAACAGTTCGTTATGAAACATGCTGCACCATTAGTCCTCAAAGCAGACGGGCTTGCGGCAGGGAAGGGCGCTGTTGTATGTCAATCGACCGGTGAAGCTCTGAATACTCTCCGGGATTTCTTTGAAAAGAATGTTTTCGGAAATTCGGGAGACAATGTTGTTGTTGAAGAGTTTATGAAAGGAGAGGAAGCCTCGATATTCGTCATGACGGACGGGACAGATTATAGAGTTCTTCAGCCGGCCCAGGATCATAAACAAATTCTTGACGGCGACAAGGGAAAGAACACCGGCGGAATGGGGGCGTATGCACCTGCGCCGATCGTCACAAAGCTTCTGATGCAGCGGGTAGAAAAGGAAATTATTAAGCCGACGTTGGAGGGAATGCGTGCAGACGGAAAACCGTACAAAGGCTGTCTCTATGTCGGGCTGATGATGACTCCGGACGGGCCGAAAGTGGTTGAGTTCAACTGCAGGCTGGGGGACCCTGAAGCTCAGGTAGTCCTTCCGCTGTTGGAAACGGATCTGTTCGATCTATTATTTGCCTGTGCAACAGGAACTCTGCGGCCTGTCGAACTGCGCCACCATGCGGCTTCTGCAGTTTGTGTTGTCATGGCGTCGCGGGGTTATCCGGATTCCTATGAGACGGGCAAACCGATTTCCGGCCTTGATGCTGTCCGGGCGGAAAGCGGGGTTGTTGTTTTTCATTCAGGGACAAAAAAAGAACGTGAAAAGATTGTAACATCCGGAGGGCGCGTGCTGGGTGTAACCGCAATCGGTTACGGCCACGACCTCGAAGGAACCATCGGCGCTGCGTACAGCGCCGTTAAAACTATTTCGTTTGACGGGGCGTACTATCGAAGCGACATCGGACGAAAAGGCTTAAAGCACTGACTCCAAAACCTCCAAACAACAATAATCTAAAAACATCATGAATATTCTCGTAACCGGCGGCGCCGGATTTATTGGTTCGAACATTGTTGATGCCTATCTCAACGCTGGGCATACGGTTGTTATTGTCGACGATCTTTCTACGGGGAGGATTGAAAATGTTAACCCGAAAGCGAAATTCCACCGCATCGACCTTCGTGATCCGGCGGTCGAAACCGTATTCAAAGAAATCAAGATTGACGTCATCAATCATCACGCTGCGCAAATGGACGTGCGCAAGTCGGTCGCCGACCCGAAATTTGACGCCTCGGTAAACATTGTCGGCATGCTGAACGTGATGGAGTTTGGGCTAAAGTACGGAGTGAAGAAGGTTATTTTTTCATCAACCGGTGGAGCAATATACGGCGAGCAGGATTATTTTCCCGCCGACGAGCAGCATCCCCTCCGGCCGTTGTCGCCGTACGGAGTGGCAAAGCTCGCAACGGAGAAATATCTTTTCTACTATAAGGTGGTATACGGCCTTCAGCATGTTATCCTTCGGTACGCGAACATCTACGGGCCGAGACAAAATCCTCACGGCGAAGCAGGCGTCATCGCCATCTTTGCCGATAAAATGTTGAGGGGGGAACAACCGGTGATCAATGGAGACGGAAAACAAACCCGCGATTATGTCTATGTCAGCGACGTGGTGCGAGCCAACGTACTCGCATTAACTCATTCTTCTTCTGATATCTTTAATATCGGCACGGGCATAGAGAATGACGTCAATATGCTTTTCCGGACCATAAAAAAGTTCAGCGGTGCGGCATGTGAAGAGAAGCACGGCGAAGCAAAAATGGGCGAGCAGCTGCGAAGCGTGATCGACTATTCAAAGGCGAAAAGAATTCTCGGCTGGGAACCGACAATTATGCTCGATGAAGGATTGAGAAAAACGGTGGAGTTTTTCAGGGAAAAGTTGAAGCATCGTGGATGAGAGTGAGATCGTTTCTTAATTTTTGAGTGTTCTTTTTTGGGTCGAGGATGAAATACTCTTTTTCAATAGATCATCTTTTGCGCGGCGACAGAAGAACGATCGCCCGCGCAATTTCGTCCATCGAGAACGGCGATAGCAGCGCCGACGATATCCTATCTTCGATCTACCGTCACACGGGCAAAGCATATCGAGTCGGCATCACCGGCCCGCCGGGAGCGGGTAAGAGCACACTCACCGACAAACTTGCCCAATGGTACCGAAAGCAGAACGTGCGAGTCGGAATACTTGCGGTCGACCCGACCAGCCCTTTCACCGGCGGCGCACTGCTCGGCGACCGCATACGGATGACCGACGTTGAACTCGATGACGGTGTGTTCATCCGCAGCATGGCATCGCGGGGGAGTCTAGGCGGATTAAGCAAGAAGACGCGCGAAGCTGCGGACATTCTCGACGCGAGCGGCATTGAAATTATTCTCCTCGAAACAGTTGGTGTTGGACAGTCGGAATTGGATATCGCCGGAGCCGCCGATACGACCGTTGTCGTCCTGGTTCCTGAATCGGGAGACGGCATACAAGCGATGAAGGCAGGCTTGATGGAAATTGCCGACTTTTTTGTTCTCAACAAGGCCGACCGGCCCGGCGCGGAGCAGGCCGTGATGTCGATCAAAATGATCCTCGGGTTTCGTCCCCATGATGAAACCACCTGGCTCCCCGATGTGTTGAAAACAGTAGGAAGCGAGGGAAAGGGAGTGCAAGAAGTGGGAGAAATGATAGCGAGGCATCGTTCTCATCTCGAACAGAGCGGCAGTTTGAATACGAGGAGGTCGCAGCGTATGAAAAACCGGATTGAAGAAATTGTGCAAGACCGGATAAAAGGGGAGTTTTGGAATGCGAGCCGAACGCGGAAACTCTCGGATGAGCTCGATGCCGTCATGAACCTTCAGAAGACGCCGTATCAAGTCGCTAAGGAATTGATCGACACGTTGTAGGATGCGTTATGAACGGTTCCTGCAATATCTCACCAAACATGTGAGGAGGAAGTCTATGGAAGAAGCCGGCTTCGATGTACGCCCGACGGAGAGCATGCTTATGGTGCAGCAACTCGCCCGCGATTTTGCCGAGAAAGAGCTTCGCCCGCTCGTGATGAAATATGACGAGTCTCAGGAATTCCCGTTCGAGACGGCTTCGAAACTTGGCGCGCTCGGATTCCTCGGCGCAACTTTCCCTGAAGAATTCGGCGGTGCCGGTCTCTCTCCTCTTGATTTCAGCGTGCTCGTGGAAGAAATCTCCAAAGTCGACCCATCGGTTGGGCTTGGCGTGTGTGCACACAATGGATTGTGCGTCTCCCATATTTTTCTTTTCGGCAATGAAGACCAAAAGAAAAAGTATCTTCCCGATTTATGTTCCGGGAAAAAACTCGGAGGCTGGGGATTGACTGAATCGTCGTCGGGGAGCGACGCAGGCGGAATGAGGACGACTGCCGTCAAAGAGGGAGATGAGTGGATTATCAACGGCAGCAAGACATTCATTACACACGGGTCTGTCGGACAAACATTCGTTGTGCTTGCCGTGACCGATCCGTCGAAGCCACACGGTATCTCGGCGTTCATCCTTGAAAAGGGCATGCCCGGTTTCTCGGCGGGGAAAAAAGAAAACAAGCTCGGAATGCGGGCGAGCGATACCGCTTCGTTGATTTTTGATAACGTCCGCGTACCCGCGGAGAATCTTATCGGCAGTACCGGACAAGGATTTAAGCAGGCATTGCAGGTGCTTGACGGGGGACGAATTGGCATCGCAGCTTTGTCGGTCGGCCTTGCTCAGGGGGCGCTTGACGCGAGCGTAAAGTACGCCAAAGAACGGCGTCAATTCGGAAAGCCTTTGAGCGATTTTCAAGCGATTCAATTCAAACTTGCCGACATGGCACTGGAAATTGAGGCCGCGCGTTTGATGACGCGTAAAGCCGCATTTTTAAAGACGCAGGGAGAGAGTTTTACTCTCGCCGCCGCTCAGGCAAAATATTTTGCAAGCGAAGTCGCAACTCGTGTCGCAAACGAGGCGGTGCAAATCCATGGAGGATATGGATTCATTAAGGATTTTCCGGCAGAGAAATTTTATCGCGATGTCAAACTTCTGACGATCGGCGAAGGAACGTCGGAGGTGCAGAAGATGGTCATCGCGCGAAATCTCCTCAATGATTTTGCAAATACACGCTGATTGTTCGCAGATTGCAGAGTGCCGCAGAGACATTGAAATACTAGAAGCCAGCTCAAAAAAAATCTGTAAGCATTATTCTGGGTTGAATATGCAGCATGTGAAGGGATCCCGTTGTGTCGACGATCGGTTCTAAAATAGAGCACGACGAATCGTTCAAAAAGAATGAAGAAGCATCACGGGCTCAGACCCGTGTGCTCGCATCGAAAGCCACCAACGTTCAGCTTGGCGGCGGCTCTGACGCCATTGCTAAACACCATAAACGAAATAAGCTGACGGCTCGCGAGCGCATAGAAAAACTGATCGATCCGGCGACAGATTTTTTAGAAATCGGATTGTTCGCGGCATATGGAATGTACGAAAGTTACGGCAGCGCTCCTTCTGCCGGAGTGGTGTGCGGCATCGGTATTGTCCAGGGACGTGAAGCCGTGATCGTTGCCAACGACGCCACGGTTAAAGCGGGCGCGTGGTTTCCGATGACATGCAAAAAGAATCTTCGCGCGCAAGAAATTTCGATTGAGAACCGCCTTCCGATCATCTACCTCGTCGATTCTGCGGGAGTTTTCCTTCCTCTGCAGTCCGAAATTTTTCCAGACAAGGAACATTTCGGCAGAATATTCCGGAACAACGCGGTGATGTCCGCGATGGGCATCACGCAAATCGCCGCAATCATGGGACCCTGCGTTGCCGGCGGAGCATACCTTCCCATTATGAGCGATGAAGCGCTGATCGTCGATAAAACAGGAAGTGTGTTTCTTGCCGGCTCGCATCTTGTAAAGGCCGCCATCGGAGAGGAAATCGATAACGAGTCGCTTGGTGGTGCCATGGTCCATTGTGAGATCAGCGGTGTAACCGACCATAAGATGAAGAATGACGACGAGTGCTTAAAGAAAATTCGCAGCATCATCGGGAAACTCGGCCATTCTCCCCGGGCGGGGTTTGATCGCGCACAGCCCTCTGCGCCGAAATTTGATGAGAAAGAAATTCAAGGCATTCTGCCTGGCGAACGATCAAAGCCGTATGATATGTATCAAGTCCTTGCCCGCATTATTGACGACAGCGAATTGGACGAGTATAAATCGGGTTATGGAAAATCGATCATCACCGGCTACGCCCGGGTAGATGGCTGGGCCGTCGGCATCGTAGCCAACCGGCGCTCAATCGTAAAAACGGCGAAAGGGGAAATGCAGGTCGGCGGCGTAATCTACAGCGACAGTGCCGATAAAGCGGCCCGGTTTATCATGAACTGCAATCAGAAGAAAATTCCGCTGGTCTTTTTTCAGGACGTTACGGGTTTCATGGTTGGCAGCCGCGCCGAGCAGGGGGGGATCATTAAAGATGGCGCGAAGATGGTTAACGCTGTTGCAAATTCCGTCGTTCCAAAGTTCACCTTCATCGCCGGGAACAGCTACGGTGCGGGCAATTACGCAATGTGCGGCAAGGCGTATGATCCGAGATTGATCTTCGCATGGCCCTCTGCTCAGATCGCCGTAATGGGTGGAAAGCAAGCCAGTGAAACTCTTCTTGCGATAAAAGTTCAGGCGATGGAAAAAGGAGGCGCGCATATTTCTCCCGCCGAGCAGCAAACGTTGTTGAAAGATATCCAGGCCCGCTATGAACAGGAACTCGACCCGCTCTTTGCCGCTTCACAACTGTGGGTCGATGGCGTGGTCGGCCCGCTTGAGACTCGCTCGATTATTTCCCGCGGCATTGCAATGGCTGCAAACAATCCGACCATCCCGCAATTCAACCCCGGTGTCATACAGGCATAATCATGCGCTGCGCTGCACTGTGTGCTCTTTTCGTTTTTCAAGCCATTCTTTTCGGAACGTCTTGCACAGCCCAAGCACAGAGTCAGACTTCTTCGCACAATCCTGAACGCGTTGTTCGTTCAGAGCCGTCGGACTCTCTCTGCGATTGTGATTATTCGACGGAAGATTCATCCTTGATGAGCTTTCAGTATTTCCTTCCGGCAGTTTTCAGAGATGAGAGTGCGCTTAAGAGGTTCATTCGTGATCCTCGTTTTCAGCAGTTGCGCAGAACGTGCAGCGACACGATGGCAGTCGATGCCATCTTTGCGCGCGCTTATGATATCGCCGACGGCACGATGAGTCACGCGCTGCTGGTCGCGGCGCTCGCAACGTTCGATCATTTCCGGATAGGCGTAAAGGTCCCGCTGGTTGGCCCCATTTACCTGCCGCTGACAATTGTCGAATCGCGAAAAGAATTCGCTGACCGCTATGTTCACTTGCCGAGACATGTGCTGCCGGATTCCGTCGGGCAGCGGAAAAGAGACAGGGATAAGCTGCAGCATTTCTTCGGCTCTGCGTATCTCACCTACATCTTCAATTCCAAAGCTGTTGCGAACTTTTTCGGGGATTTTATTGAATGGGGGGAACCGCTGTTCATTGTCGGCGGGGATTTTGATGAGCGGGATAAATTTGCCAACCGCCTCGGACAGGAATTCGGCATGCGGTTGTTGGACGGCGAAGAGGTTATGCCATCCGACGTGTTATGGCGAAAATAGAAAGTGCGACTCACGGTCACAGCGAACCGCACGTTACGTGCAATCAGCGTACAATCTTGAAGTTGAAAGCCGGACTCTGAAAAGTTCCCATCAAACGAACCCATATCGGCATGAGCATTTCCGTTCCCCGCGCGCCCGTAATATCCCCTAGGTCTATTACGGTTTTCCATCCGAACCAACTCTTCAAAATGTCGACGACCTTGGCTTTTGCGCCCGAGTCGTTCCCGCAGATAAAAAGATCGTGGCTTGCCGGAAGGAGTGAGGGATTTACCATAATATTGCAGTTCACCGTATTCAGGGTCTTCACGACGTTCACTTGTGGATACGCCCGCTGAATTTGTTCTCCAAGTGAATCCGAATTGCAAACGGAAAGAGTCGGAGGCATCCCTTTCGAAAAGTCGAGCGGGTTTGAGATATCGATCAGGACTTTACCGCCCATGTTACTCGCGCCAGCGAGTGCTAATGCCTCGAGTGATACCACCCCCCGCGTGCAGTTGAAAAGAATTTCCCCGAATGCCGCCGCATCCGCGAATGTTCCCTGTGACGCGTTAGCACCGCTTGCTTTTACCCATTCTGCAGCTTTTTCATTGTTTGCAGTTCGCGATCCCATTTTCACATTGTGCCCAAGCTGAACTAATTTTGTGCCGATAGCTTTACCCACCATTCCGGTTCCTAAAATGCCGATTTTCATGAATACTCCTGTTGTGTAATGTTGAGTGCGATAACGATTGTTTCCCAGGTTTGTCGATTTGATATATTAATAACGCGGCAGGCAGCCTCGCAGTTCCTGAAATGCTGCATTCTCGGTCGTAACAAGTCATTGCGAGAGGCGGCGGGCGCAGCGTAGGATGAAGAATCGGCGGGACATCCAACCGAACACCATAACCCCCTACTTCAGGACTATCTTTCTTGTATCAATCGTATACGCCGAAAAATGTCCGAGTGAGCCGTTGCTTATGTTGGAAGTAGGATTTGCCGGAGAGAGAGAAGTTGGGGCCCTGTCTGACATCAGGATATCATTCAAAGTGTTAAAGTAATCGTACGCCGCCCTATCAATCGAATATAACTCCACCGTAATTGTGTCACCGGTAACGACCAGCCTGCCCGCTCTGATTCTTTCCATCATTTCGTTGCCGTTTGTCAATTTATCCGTATAGAGGCGGTACCGTCGCCCGTCAATTGAATCGGTTGGGATGACTTCACTTGACGTGGCATTTATTCTGTAGTAGTTTCCAAGCTCGGGGGGATCTTTGAACGTGACGTAGATGTCGTATCCGGGCCCCTCCCCTCGGGATTGGTTCCTCACGACCGAAAACAATGTATCTATCAGAACTTTTTTGGGCATCGATGAAGTCGCATTGTATTGTTTCCCTTCCGAACTCACGTAGAGTGTATACATGCTGCCCGGTGCTCCTGATAATGTTGACGAGAGGTACGTTCCGCTGACATTTTCTTTTAAGGTGTCGGTTTGACCAAAATTGTCAGCCACAACAACAAGCGCATTCGATACAGTTGGAAATGTCAGCGATGGCGCGAAATAGTTTCCCGTCTTGCTTAACTTCACTGAATACGGACCCGGTTGGTCCGTCACAATTCCTTCGATCACAAGCTGCGGGTTGGTTTTGTTTAGGTCGATCGAAACAACCTGTTGGCATGCGGTGAGAAAAACTGCCGCAAGAATTATCGGAAGCACCCCTCTTCTTATTGTCGCAAACAGCGTACTGATCTTCATGGAAACAGCTCCATCTAAAAATTAAAATTATATGTTACAGAGGGAATGATTGGAAAAAATGTCGTTTGCACAGCTTGAGTTTGATTGGGATTGTTCGGATTCTGTATGAAGCTGATGGCATACGCATTCCATCTGTCGTAGGCGTTATACAACGAGAAATTCAGGTTTGAATGCGGTCCTAAAGTCCAGGTGGCGGATAAGTCCAGACGGCTATATGGCGGCATTCGATAACCGTTTCGTTCGGTGTACAGTGGAATAAGCCGATTATCAACCATATAATCGCCGCTCGGAAAAGTGACGGCGTTGCCTGTATAGTAAACCCACGTAGCCGAAAAAGTCCATGTGGGACTATAATCATACATTCCCACTATGGAAAGATCATGAGTGCGGTCTTGCGTTGCAGGATAAGGCCGCCCGTTGTTGATGTCGGGAAATTGCTGGCGGGTCCTGGCCAATGTGTATCCTATCCATCCGCTGAACTGGCCGTATTTTTTACGAATGAGCAGCTCTGTCCCGTAGCTCCATCCTTTGCCGTATCGGAGGAGCGCCTCCACATTCGGATTGAGCTGCAGGTCGGCTCCGTTGGCGTAATCAATCAGGTTCTGCATGTTTTTGTAGTAAACCTCAATCGAAGCCTCATATTCATTGTCGCCGAAATTTCTGAAGTACCCAACGGACGTTTGGTCCGCATATTGCGGTTTGACGTTGTTGCTGCTTGGAACCCACAGATCGCTGGGGTTCGATGTCGTTGAGTTCGAAAGCAAATGGAGGTATTGCGTGGTTCGGGCGTACGAAGCTTTGATCGAGCTTGTTTCGTCAAGACTGAAGTTTGCGGCGATACGCGGCTCCGGGCTTGTATATGTTTTGATGATATTGCCCGACCCGTACGCAGCTGTAGCAATGACATCTCCGCTATTGTCATATGAATCAATGTGGGCTGGCCCAATGAGCGAGAAGGTGGAAAACCTGATTCCGTAGTTGAGCTTAAGCCCCGTGAGGACGTTAACTTCATCGGAAACATAGGCGGCATTTTCCAATGCATACCTGTTTTCGATGCTGAACGAATTGAATGAACTTGCAGAATTCGCAGTGACACTCCCGGGCAAAAATGTGTGGTAGATGAAACTGGCACCGAACTTCAACATGTTTTGCGAAGTTATAAAGTATTGGAAGTCGGTCTTGAAGTCGTAGTCCCGTATGCCGGAGGTGATGTTGAATTGAGCGGTTCCGGACGTGACGTTGTTGGTATATTCGTAGTCGCTGAAGATGAGAGATGTATTCCAAAAAATATTGTCGGCGAAAATGTGGTTCCACCGCAGGGTGCCGGTTGTGTTGCCCCAATTGAAGCCGAAGGCATTTGGATAGTTGAAATTATCCCTTCCAAAATAACCGGATATAAATATTTTGTCTTTTATCCCCAGCGAGTAGTTTGCTTTTGCGTTGAGATCGTAGAAATAGAGGCTCGCCCGGTTGATCGTCGTATCGCTCGACAGCCTAAGAAAGAGATCGGCATAGGTTCTTCTTGCCGAGATGATGAATGATCCTTCGTCTTTCACAATCGGCCCGTCAATCGTAAGGCGCGACGCGAGAAGGCCGATGCCCCCCGTCCCTTCAAACTCTTTCATGTTTCCGTCGTTCGTTCGAATATCGAGGACCGATGAGAGGCGGCCGCCATACTCTGCCGGCATGCCTCCCGTAATGACCTTGACGTCTTTGACAGCATCGGAGTTGAAGACGGACAAAAAGCCGAGCAAGTGCGACGAATTATATACCGTCGCTTCATCGAGCACGATCAAGTTTTGGTCGATACCGCCGCCCCGCGCATAGAAACCCGTGCTTCCTTCTCCGGCCGCCTGAATTCCGGGGAGCAGCTGAATTGTTTTCAGAATATCTCTTTCGCCGAGAAGCACCGGAATTGATTTCACTTCGTGCACTTCAAGATTATTAGAACCCATTTCCGTGGAAGTGACGTTTTTGTTCGACCGGTCTGCTGTCACGATTACCTCTCCGACTTTGAGAATCTCCGGCGAGAGCGAAAAATCTATCGTCTGATCTTTGTCGAGCGTTACAATGTCAGCCCTCGTTTGGAATCCGATGAATTGGACGACAAACGTATATGTTCCTTCCGGTATCGTGAGCGAGTAGAAGCCGTACGCGTTGGAGGAAACGCCGACAGTTTTCAGCTCTTTAACGAGGATCGATGCACCGATCAGTGCTTCCCCCGTCTCGGCACTCTTGATTGTGCCGCTGAACGTGTGATTAATTTGAGCGGTTGCAGCGTTCGGCGTAACGACAAAGAAAAATGCAACAAAGAAGAATGATAGAAAGGATGAATTCATATTACCATTGAACGTCGGTTTGCGCATCCTGCTTCCATTATTAGAATTTTGAGCTATCTTCTTATTCAATTCGAATTCGTCCAGTTGATGTCATTCATTCCATCGGATGATGATTGTGCATCGAGGGAAAAACGCCGCCTTCGATGGTGCTATACGTGTTGATGACGGGGGTAAAAAAGGGTTAAATGCACAAAGTCCTTGCTGAAAATATCCAACATAAAATCTATAGTATCAATTCAGACTGACTTTGTGACTCCTTTAGCAGTGAGAAGGTAAAAGAAATTTGACGGCTGGAAGTGATTTCTTTTTCTTGGGATCGACATGCCCTGAAAAAGCGAAGAACTCCTACACGATATCCTCAGGCTCAATTGGTTCTGTCAATTAGACACTTGAAATGCCAGGAAGATTCCATCATCTGAATATTAATGGAGAATACAGATAAATCCACGTTTTCTCTCATTATTATCGGTTTTCGGGACTGTTGAGTTTATTTACACCAGGTTAATTAGTGTAAAGGTACCTTTTTATTTTCTGGGTCGGCGTTTTTTCGAAGGGTTCCGTTTGCTCGATCACTTTGCCGATCCGGGAGAATGTCGAGACCTGCTCGTTGACCTGCTTTCTCACATCTTCCAAAAGAGCTGCGATGTGTTCTTGTATCTGCGTTTCGCTGAGATGCTTTTCTGTAAACTCGATATCCAGCTTTTCATAATCGAGATGAATTCGTGCCGCCAGCGAGCCCTGGTCTTGAAAAACGAGAGATTCAAGCACAATGTCTGAGCGGTTCACGATAGATTCGATCGCCTCCGGATAAATATTCTCACCGCTGGGTCCGACGATAACATTTTTCAGGCGGCCGTTAATGTAGAGATAATTGTCAGCGCCGATAATTCCAAGGTCTCCCGTTTTGAGCCAGCCGTCCGGAGAGAGCACTTCGCCGGTTCGTTCCGGTTCATTGTAATAGCCTTGCATGATGGTAGCGCCCCGAACCAGTATTTCGCCCTCGCCGGTTTTTGGATCGGCATGGTCGATTTTAATTTCAACGCCCGGGATCGCAGGACCGGTTGACCGGAATCTCGTGCGCTTCTCGTTCGTCCCGGCGACGAGAGAAGCCGTTTCCGTCAATCCATAGCCGATGGCATATGGAAAATCCGCCTCGCGCAGAAATTTTTCCACTTCAGACGACAAGTCCGCGCCGCCGATACAGAAAATTTTCATTGCACCGCCGAAAATTGCCAGCAATTTTCTCCCGGCCATCTTATTGATGCGTTTCCGCAAGAACGGGAACCGATACATTAACCGGACAAGTTTTTTCTTACCGATCTCCGGAGCGATGCGTGATTTATACATCTTTTCGATAATAAGAGGAACCGAAAGCATGATTGTCGGTTTCACGGCAGCGAGGGCAGGTACCATGACTGCCGCTGTCGGCGGCTTCCGTAGATAGTAGATCGCCGCTCCTTTCATGATGGGCAAGATAAGTCCCAGCGTACACTCGTACACATGCGCGAGCGGCAATATTGAAAGCATTCGATCGTCCTCCGAGACGCTGACAACTTCCGCCGTCGCAATGGCGTCTGAGACCAAATTCTTATGCGAAAGCATCACCCCTTTGGAATGGCCCGTGGTTCCGGAAGTGTAGACGATGGAGGCGAGCGCGTCTTCATTAACCTGGACGGGGAGAATTCCCGCAATTCTCAAAACGGTGTTCTTGATCTTTTTAAGTTCTTTGCCCCCATCGGCCAGGAGTTTCTTCAGCCGTGCCTTTGAAGTGTCGGCGCCGATAATCGAAAAATCGTCCAGCAGAATTACGCTGCTGAAATCGTCGAGACCGAAATCTTCGATCTTATGGAAAAAACGTTCGGAGACGAAGACTGCTTTGCTCCCGGAGTGGCGAAGAATATGATGAATTTCAGAAGTGTGGAAGTCCGGGAGGATCGGAACGGCAACGGCTCCCATCGTCGTCACGGTAAAAAATGCGATTCCCCAGTTCGGACTGTTCTCGCCGACGATCGCAACTCTGTCTCCTTCGCCGACCCCCTGATCCTGCAAAAATGCAGAGAGACGGTCTACCTCATTCTTGAGTCCGGCATAATTGATCGGATTGCCATCCGCGTACGCAAGAGCTGTGCGCTGGGGGTAGAATTTGGTGCTCCGTTCGAGCACCGCTTGTACGGTACGATGTTCAAGCTGCAGCACTGTAGTTTTCCTTCATAACGATCACGGTAAGAGTGAATTAGGAAGCCGTCCGTTTTCGAAACACTTCATACATGACCAGCGCCCCCGCGACCGAAGCATTAAGCGAATCGAACGACCCGGCCATCGGAATCTTGACGAGAAAGTCGCATTTTTCTTTCACCAATCGCCGGATGCCTTTGCTTTCGTTTCCGATGACGAGTGCAATCGGCATCGTATAGTCGATATCGGTAAAACTGCTCTGCGCGTTCGCATCGGTGCCGACGACCCAAATTCCTTTTTCTTTCAGCTCTTCGATGGCAGCAGCGATGTTCGTAACCTTGGCGACTGGGAAATACGCGCTCGCGCCGGCAGATGTCTTGGCGACGGTTTCGTTCACCGGGGCAGCATTGTGTTTCGGAATGATTCCGCCATGTGCACCGAAACAGACCGCTGTCCGGATAAGGGCGCCGAGGTTGTGCGGATCTTCGATTTCGTCGAAGAGAAGAATAAACGCTTTCTCATCCTTTGCCGCAGCGATGGAAAGGATTTCGTCAACATCGCTGTATTCTTTGCTCCCGACAAGTGCTACGACTCCCTGCGAGTGCGTCTCCCGGGAAAATTTTTCGATGACATGCTTGTCGACGTCCGTGCAGAGAATATTTTTTTGTCGAGCGAGCTGCCGGATTGCATCGAGCGGTTCGCCATGGGTACCGCGGAGGATGTAAATTTTTTCAATCGGCATGCCCGCATTCAATGCCTCCAGAACCGGCTTCCGTCCAGCAACGATGTTCATTCTGCCTTCTGTGACTGCTTGTTCTTTTTCAATGATTTCTCAATACCCCATCCGGCGAAGAAAATGACCAGGCCGATAATTAACAGGTATAATTCCAGCCACATGCTTCCGTTGACGCCGTCAATCAGTCCGATCATGACACAGGCAATCCCCATGGCTTCGAGTGTTTTGGAGAGTATTTTCATCTTGGCGTCGTGGCGCCTTAGCGGTTAAAAGTCTTTTTTGTCCAGCATCTTGAGCAGTTGGATCTCCGAGACTTTGTATTGAAACGCAAGTTTCTCGTCGATCAAAACTACCGGAATGCGTTCATGATATTTTTCGAATTCCAGGCTGCCCGGTTCAATTTTTTTCTCTCTCAGGTTGAAAGCAGTTTCCTTTTGGACCTTAAGGAGAACGCCTTTTGCGACGTCGCATAAATGACAATCGTCCTTTGAGATGAGCGTTACCGTTTTCATGGTACGGTAACTTTTTGGTCGGGCGGAATCATCATAAGTCCGTAAACACCGAAGAGGATCAACACGGCGGCAATCAGCTGCGCCTCCGAAAGGCCGAACAATATCCGCGGGTTAAGGCGCATGAATTCAATCGCGAACCGTTCCGCACCGGCGGCGACGAGATACCACATAAACATCTTTCCCGTTCCGATAATCTTTGTCCGATTTCTCCAAAGAAGGTAGAAAAGGATCGTGCAAATGATGAACTCATACACGGGAGTCGGCTGGCACAGCGTGGAGTCGGGAACGATCCCGTTTGGAAACTTCGACGTCACTTCAGGAAAATTCTTGAACGCCAGCGATGGGGGATATGTGCCGTTGGAATAATCGGTTCCCCATGGAAGTGTTGTCGGGAATCCATAGTCTCCGTCTCCCGAAAGATGGCAGCCAATGCGAGCGATGCCGTACGCCCAGAGCAAACCCGGCGATGTCGCGTCGGCGATGGTGAGGAACTTCACCTTCTTTCTTTTTGCAAAGAGGTAAATCAGCCATGCTGCCAACAGGAAGCCGCCGTACCAAGTGAGACCGCCCGGCGAGAACGCCATGCCGATGGGGTCGGCTATGAAAAATGTCCAATTCTCAATGAGGTACAATATCTTTGAACCGGCAACGCCCCCGAAAAGCGCAATGAGAGTGATGGTGCTGCCGAATTCCGGATCCAGCTTTTTTCTTTTCAACTCGCTCGTCAATAAGAGGCTTGCGACGATGAATGACGTGCCAAGCATAAGGCCGAAGCTGTAGACAGGGAGTCCAAAGATTTCAAAGAGTTTCGGATGCATTAGAGTTTCTTTTTTTGTGGCAAACGTTCCGGCAGCCGCTTGATGTCCGGTTTGCGTCTCGGAATTTCAATCTCTTTTACACGTTGTTCCTCGAAGGATGTTGCCATTGTGTAGACTGAAACAAACGGTGTCCCGGCGATATGCTGAACGGCAACGGCCGAGGGAGAAATTTTCAAGCTAAACTCATTTACTTCGCCGTCGATTTTTTTCAGGATGAACGTCAGCGTTCCCTTCAAATCGAAATACACTTTTTTGAATTGCGCGCCTCCGAACGATGGCATGAGGAGCTCCGGAGCCCGCAAACCGTGCAATGCCCACGTCAGCCGCTTTTCTTCGAGCGTCTCTTCCACAACAACCTCATAGCTAAAACTGCTGAATTGTTTTACGGTCTCGATCAAGAACAAGGTGCCTGCTTTCTTCAGCGTCTCATCATACGCCGGTTGAATAAGCATCCGGTACTCTCCCCCTGTGCGCGTCTTTTTTGCCATTACGGTATTGATTGAGAAAACTGGGTTGCGAGGTTTTTCAGGAGAATTTCTTTCTGCTCGCCCGTTTGCATATTTTTTAGTCCCGCGCTGCCGGATTCAAGTTCGTGCTGGCCGACAACGATAACGAATGCAGCTTGCTGCCGGTCCGCCTCGCGCATTTGGGCCTTCAGGCTCCGTCTAAGAAAATCCGATTCCACCGGAATTCCTTTCGCTCGAAGTTCGATCGTCGTAGAAATAGTCCATTCGCGGGAAGCGTCATCCGCGGCCGCGATAAACAACGCGGGCTTTACAGCGACGGCATTTGCAAAGCCCTTTTTTTCCAACACCATCATAAGCCGTTCTATGCCTGCCGCGAATCCGACACCCGGCGTTGATTTGCCTCCGAGTTCTTGCGTAAGCAGATCGTACCGGCCGCCTCCTGCTAGGGCGTCTTGCGATCCAAGTTCCATGCTTGTCAGTTCGAAAGCCGTTTTCGTGTAATAGTCCAGGCCGCGCACGAGTCTTCGGTCAACGGTGAACGCAATATGAAACGCGGCAAGATATTTCTTCACGCTCTCAAAATGGTCCGCACATTCCGCACAGAGATAGTCTGTTATCGTCGGCAATGCGGCAGTCAGTTTTTGGTCGTTCTCGTCTTTTGAATCGAGTACGCGCATCGGATTTTCTTCGAGGCGCCGCTGGCTTTCGGGCGACAGTTTCGAGGAGATTTTTCGAAGCTCGGTCTGCAGGACTTCCCGGTAATGAGGGCGGCATTTTTCGCAACCCACTGAATTTATTTTTAAAGAATATTCTGTGAGCGAAAGTTCCTTGTAGATCTGAATCGTCATTGCAATGATCTCGGCGTCCGCCTCGGGCTGCTGCGAGCCGATCGCTTCAGCGCCGAACTGATGGAACTGGCGCAGCCGCCCGGCTTGCGGGCGCTCCTGTCGGAACATTGCGCCGATGTAATACACTTTCACTAGTGGCTGCGATTCGCCCAGGTTGTTTTGGATATACGCTCGAATGACCGAAGCAGTTCCTTCCGGTCTCAGAGTGAGGCTGTCATCGCTCCGGTCGGTGAACGTATACATTTCTTTCCCAACAATATCGGTCAATTCACCGATACTCCGCGCGAAGAGGGCTGTCTGTTCAAAAAGGGGTGTCCGCAGTTCTTTGTAGTTGAAGCGATGAAAGACCCTGCGCAGTGCCGACTCAACATACTGCCAGCGCGCCGTTTCGGCGGGAAGAATGTCTTTTGTGCCGCGAATCGATTTGAATGTCACTGTGATACTCGCCGTAGTAATGGGCTGCCGGATGTGCTTGCCGGCAGGAAAAAGCCGCCACGATGTAGAACCGGTGTTCGTATCATTGCTGCGCGATGCGCGAATGAGAAGCAGATGCGGGGAAGAAAAGCGGCCGACGGATGTGTGGCTGGACGGTTAATAGTAGTATACTCAACGGGATCAGTTATCGAAGTATGTTGCTTCTTCTGTCCGGAAGATTTCAAGAACATCTTTCGGCGAAGCAGCCGACAATAGTTTTTTTCGAAACTCTTCTTTGTTCATCAGACGTGAGATACGGCTCAGCAATTTGATATGCGGCCCGACCATACTATCCTTGCCGACGAGAAGAAAGACCAAACGGACCGGCTGTTCATCGAGCGATTGGTAGTCGATCGGTTCGGCAGTAACCGCAAACGCCGCCACGATGTCGGAAACGGCATCGGTTTTTCCATGAGGAATGGCAAATCCGTTGCCGACACCGGTCGACATGATCTTCTCACGCTCAAAAATCGCATCCTTCACTTTTTCCTTGTCGAGGACCTTTTTAGACGCAGCGACGATGTCGATCATCTGTAAGATGATTTCATCTTTGGTTGTTCCCGCCAAATGTGTCCTGATCGACGTTTCGTCGAGGATGTCGCTGATTTTCATGTTCGAAACAGTCTCCTAATCCATAAAACTTGATTGCTAATATACGGTTTTGAGGTTGAAATGTAAAGAACGAACAACGATTGGTAATGTTTTAATTTGACTCCAAGCAATCTCAAAAGTGCCTTGCGTTGTCATCTTGAAGTTTTGCGAATGACAATACTGTGCCGTCATGGAGTCTCCGAAGTGAAGAATGACATTACACAGAGATTGTGACTCGTCCACTCAAACTAATACACTACCCAACGATTGGCGGCGGTAAAATTTCGGAAGCTGCCGGACAGCGGCGTATGAAGTGCGGTACTCATCCTGCGCTACGATTCGTTTGAATCCCGCCAGCTCAGAATTTTTTCTTCATACAGATTCAGGAGGGATAACGCCGTCTCTTTCACGGCGGATTCGGCGCTGACATGGAACAGCGGCTCGGCTTTGTCCGGCCTCATCAATACTGAAGTCGACGGCGCGCTGTTTTCGATGATAACTTTGATACCGTCGACAAGAATTCGTCGCATCGTTTCCGTATCGTGCATCATGTAGCGCATGACTTTTCCTTTACGATCCCACGGGCAATAGACGCTCCGTTTCATAAGATGAAGCGCCGGCACTTCATCTTCCAGCGCTCCGAAACGTTTTCCCGCGAGCGCCATCATTTCCAGGATTTTTGCTACGCTGTACATACCGTCGCTCGCAAAGAGAAAATCGGGGAAAATAAATCCACCCTTGGTGCCGCCGACAAATTGCACGTCTTTCAACGTCGACGCTTCCATCAAAGAAAGATGGCTGTCCCGCGTTTTGACGACTTCAATGCCTTTTCCTTCGACGACCAGATCAATTTCGGCGGAGGCGGTAATCGGCACGGCTATTTTTTTTATCTCGGGGTTCACGCTCAGGTATAGAGACGTTATCAGCGTTAAGAGCCTGTCGTTCTTGATGCAGTTTCCGTTTTCGTCCACCACGAAGATTTTTTCCGCTCCCGCATCGATCAAAAAACCGATGTCGTATCCGAGCGAGGTGACGATTTGGGAGAGCTGTGTGACAGCGGCATCGAATTCCACCTTATCGCGCGTCAATTTCTTCGGGTCGAGGTAGGCATTTAACGCGAGCGCCTGGCATTGCAGTGACCCGAGAATGTTCGGAAAGATTGTCGATGCGACTCCGTTGGAATAATCGATAACCAACTTAAAACGCGCCTGTGAAATAGCGTTAGTGTTGATCGTCGAGAGAAATTTTTCGATGTAGCTTTCTTGAGCCCGTTCGGGGAAGCTGATGCCTCCGACGCTTTTATAGCTCGCACGCGGAAAATCTTCCCCGAAAAAGAGCCGTTCAACCGCTTTCGTTTTATTCGACGGCAAGTCTTTTCCGTTGTGGTCGAAAAAAATAATGTCCGTAAGGTTCTTGTCGAAAGGAGACTTCCGCACATGGATTCCGCCCGCGTTTTTCTCGCCGCGAAGTTCGTGCCTGAGGATCGGGATCGACGTCGCCCGCAGGTCGTTGGTGTGGACTCCGGCGGACATCAGTCCGCACATGATCGAACGGTTGATCATCCGTGAGACGTTGTCGGAGTCGCGGCTTGTAAGCACGGCCTTTCCTTTTCCTACGAACGCTCCGAACGCCGTACCGAGTTTCGCCCCGAATTCCGGGTTCATTTCAATATTGGAAAGGCCGGTGATCCGCGAATCGCTGAACAATTCGCGCAGCCACTTGTCTTCCCACACGAGGCTTCGTGTGAGGATAGCGCCGTCCTCCACCACTTTATTCGGCCAGAGTTTGATGTTCGAGGCCAGCCTGCTTTCTTTTCCGATGACGCACATGTCGCCGATGAACACATTGTCGTCGATCCGGGCGGATTCACCGATCTCCGATTTTCTTCCGAGCACGCACGAAGATAGCTCCGCGCGCCTGCCTATTTTGCTCTTCGCCCAGATAATTGAATCACGAATTACCGCGCCGTCTTCGATCGTACAGTCATCGCCGATGACCGACCGGATGATTTTGACCCGTGCACCGATCATGCAATTCTTGCCAATCAACACCGTTCCCTGAAGATTCTCCGGCGACGTAAGGATCGTAGAGTTCTCGCCCACATAACAGTTCCCGTGTTTTTCTCCTTCAAAGTCGATCTGCACCTGGCCGTCCAATGCGTCAAGATGCGCTTCCTGGTACTCATTGAGATTGCCGATGTCGCGCCAGTAGCCGTCCGAGACGTAGCCGTACAATCCTGCATCCTGTTCAAGCAATATGGGGAAAAGATTTTTGCTGAAATCAAAATCCTGCTGGAAAGGGACGCGTTCGAGCACTTCGGGTTCAATGATATAAATGCCGGTGTTGATCGTGTCGCTGAAGACTTCTCCCCAGGAAGGTTTTTCCAGGAAGCGGGTGATTTTTCCTTCGCTGTTGGTGATGACGACGCCGAATTGCAGCGGATTTTTTGCGCGCGTGAGGACGAGCGTTGCTTTCGCTTTCTTCTTTTCGTGGAATGCTACCGCCTTTGAGAGATCGAAATCTGTCAGCACGTCGCCGCTGATGACGATGAATCGTTCATCGAGAAAATCTGCGGCATTCCGGACGCTTCCTGCCGTGCCGTAGTCGGCTTCCGCTTTACGGTATTGCATCGTAATTCCGAAGGACGAACCATCGCCGAAGAACGACATGATGGTTTCCGGTTGATAAAAGAGAGTGGAGACAATGTCGTGTATGCCGTGCCGCTTCAACAAGTTGACGATGTGCTGCATCATCGGCTTGTTCAGCATCGGCACCATCGGTTTTGGGATGTTGCATGTAAGCGGGCGGAGCCTGGTCCCAAATCCGCCGGACATGATTACTGCTTTCATAGGGATGAGATGTTTAATGAAAAGAGGGATCTAACGCTTGTAAAGAAAAGTACAAAAAAAAACCATGGCGTTCAACTGGTTAGACTTTCTGGTAGTGGGGTCTTTTGAATGAATGTGGAGACCAAGCGATGCTAAACTGGTCCCTTCGACTCCGCCGCGACGGCTCATCCTGAGCAAGCGGAGCGCGTCTGCGCCGGAGGTGCATGAGCCTATGACTCAGAACGAGACCGTCGCGTCCCGCCGCTCTTCGGCGGGATCAGGGTGAACATCAGTTTTTACGATGAGAAGCAAAAGACCCCACTACTGACTTTCGGGTAGTGTTACAGTTTCACGCTAGACACTATTACTTCAAGCGCTTTCTCGTTCCCAATCTCCGATTGGGAACGAGAGTGAAAAACCGTGGCGTTCAACTGTTTTGACTTTCGGCAAATAAAAGGGGCGGCTTCTGCCCCCCTTTTTCGTTTCTTTGACGCCGATATTATTTCGTAACCAACATCTTTCGTGTTTCACTTACTCCTGTCTGTCATTTTGCCAATATCATTTTCCGAACGGCTGTATTCCCATTGGCCGTTAATTTATAGAGATAGATACCGCTTGCGAAGTGCGATGCATTGAATTGTACTTCGTAGCGTTGGGCTCTCTGATAACTGCTTACGAGAGTTTTTATCCTTCTGCCTAGAAGGTCAAAAATCTCGAGAGTAACAAAACTACCAGACGATAAGTCATAACTTATAATGGTACCGGGATTGAACGGATTCGGATAGTTCTGTTCAAGGAAGAATTCTTTGGGAATGATTCCACGAGCGTTATGGACCGAAGTAATGATTTCCGAGAGTGACCGTTTATATATTCCCCTATCGGTCCCAATGATCAGATAACCTCCAATAGTTCCGATACTCCATGCACCGGGAAGGAAGGGGTTCTGCAACCCACTATTTGCTGGCTTCCAACTTTTTCCTCCATCAGATGATACGTACAAACCGTTTTCCAAGGTTCCTGCAAAAAGATATCGGTCAATCGCTGCAAGATACTCAACATAGAACCACCCATGATAGACAGTATCTGTGAGACCCGAATCGAGCCGTGCCCAAGTCTTTGTAGTATCCGTCGATGCGAATACACCTTCTACTCCGGCAAAAAGCGTAGAATCCATTGTAACAAGGCATTTGACCGACCATCCATAGTTAGTGTAGTACCTCCAACTTTTACCAACGTCATTAGAAAAGTATACTCCTCCATCCTCTATACCGACAAAAATCGTTGAACCATCGGCTGTCATGCTGAGCACATTATAGTGGGGATAGGCCAAACCCGAGTCCCTACGGCTCCAACTCGCACCATGGTCGCTGGAGAAAAAGATTCCGTTGCTTGTTCCTGCGAAAAGATTAGAGCCGTCGAGGATCAGCGCCTGAACGTTTCTTGAAGATGCGTCGCTGTCAATACCGTTGCTCGCCTGTGTCCAGGTCGTTCCATCATTCGATGATATGAAAACACCGTTTGAAGTGCCGGCGAATAAGCTATCTCCGATGATGAGAAGAGAATAAACTGAGATTGGGAAAATGGTTCCAGTAAAAAAGCCGCTGTCAATCTTGGCCCAGGTTTCACCATTGTCTGTCGAACGAAGAGCGCCGCCAATATATGTTGTGTCGGGATATGGACCGGCAAACGCTCCGGCAAAAATTGTTGAGCCTTTCACTATAAACGCAAGGGCTTGTTGTCGCTCGGCTCCCTTGGTAGGCATCCACTGCGATTGCGACTTTTGGGGAAAGGAAATAAGATCGAAAAACAACGCCAAGCATAAGAGTTTCAAAGTTGAGCCAGAAAATTGTTTTCGAATGAATGTCATGGTCTTCTCCTCCAAAAGTCTTTCGCTCAATTGCCTAGGGCAAACAGGATACGGCGACTTTCTTAAATGGAAACAATTCTGTTGGAGTAAAATGAATTTCCAGGGTGGGGTGTACAAAGATGAGAAATTACTGCCAAGAAGTGAAATGACGATTAATCTTAGAACGATATGAAGAACTATTTAGCAACATCCCCGGCATAATTTGTCTGCACCACAATCGTACTAGGTTCTTGCGAATATGTCAAGAAAATAGAATAGAAGAGTAATTCAATCCACGCAAAGTTCTCACAAAGTGAGACTCTGTTCTTCAGCCTGGTAGTGTCCTAATTTGAGTGCATATGTCATGATCTCTGAGTAATGTTATTCTGAGAATCCGGATGACAATACAAAGCACTTTTAAGGCAGCTCGTACAAAAATTAGGACACCACCTTCGGCCTATTCTTCTTGACTTTCGAGCCGGAATTGGATAAATTTATACACTTTACGCGATTTCTGTAAACCTTAGGACTCAGAATGCCGGAAAAAAAGCGGGGAATCGCCTTTCAGAGCGTCTTTTCTAAGATTTCACTTCAAGAGGGCGTTGTTGCCGGCATCGGAGTCCTGCTGTTTTTTTTGGGATTGTGGTCGAGCTCGCTTCTGACAAAGTTGTTTTGCTTCGCAATAACGGGGATTGGTGCGTACTACGTGTTCGAGTCGTTGCGCGCTAGAAGGGAACCGTCTGCACACAATAACGAAGCATTCTCTGCAGAGTCCGGGGAAGAAGATGAGAAAAATTTAAGGACGGATGCAGCTGTCGTGAACCAGGAGGACGTTGAGGAGCGAGGGAAGGAATGGAAGAGCGACGTCAATATTCCCGAAGCATTGGCTGACGACCGGTTCGAAGTTGAAAAAAAGGAAGTTCGATTCGAGGAGCCTGCACAGAAGCACGACGACACCATCGTCTATTCTCCCTCGGACTTTGTCGACGATGAACAGACGTTGATAGAAGGAGGGCAACAGGAACCGAAAACCGAATTTAGTTTCCTCTTGCAAAAAACGTTGTCGGTCATCAAAGAGGTTTTGTTTGCCAACACAGTTTCGTTTTTTTGGGTCAATCGCGAGGCGCAGCAGCTTGTCGTTGAAAGTAAACTGACAGACAGTCCATCATTTTCCGCGTCAAGAAAATTGCCGATCGGCAGCGATATAGTCAGCCAGATTGCGCTGTCCGGAACTCCGGAGATTATGAGTCAGATTGCCGCGAATGCGGAACGGGATATTGTTCCGTACTACACGAGCTTGGAGGAAATAAAATCGTTTATCGGCGTTCCGGTTTTTTATCCGCACCGGGGCGGCGAGCACCTGCCGATTGCAGTGATCGCGGTTGACAGCAAAGCGGACGATGCGTACGGCCGGGAGACGGTCGCCCTGCTTGCGAAGTTCACGAAAATGCTTTCGGCGGTGCTGAAGAGTTCGACTGAAAAATACGATTTGATGAACGAGAGCGGAGTCCTGCAAACCGAAATGCGGTTTCGTGCAAAAGCATTTGGCGACTCTGAAATCCCGAATATCGGCAACGCATTGGCGGAAGAAATTTCGACGCTCGTTCCTTGGGATGCTCTCACCCTGATTTTGTTCGACGCTGCACAAAAGCAGTGGGTAATCGCAAACGTCCGGACCAGGCACGGCCACCGATATGTGGTCGCTAAACAGCTCCTTGATTTTCATTCAAGCATAGCGGGAAAAGCAATCAAGAACAACACCGTTCAGAACATCGATGATGTAACGAAAACATCGGAGCCGAGATTCTTGGCGAATGAGGCTTCGCTCGGGATGGAGCGGGTCGGTTCGTTCGCGGCAATTCCGATCGCATCACCGAACAAATGTTACGGAGCGTTGACGCTCGATTGCCGGGAAAAAAATGCGTACGGCGCAAAAGAGATTTCTTCCGTCTCACACCTGGCTGCCATGGCGGGAATCGCTTTCGAGCTTCACGAGGCGAACGATATCATCAAAGAATTTGTCATCATTGATGAAAGCACCGGGACGGCGTCGAAAAAATATTTTCTCCAGCGGCTGTCCGAAGAATTACATCGTGCAGACGACGATGGTTCCGATGTTTCTCTGTTGCTTTTTTCGATTTCATCGCTGAACGACATTGCCGCCCGATACGGCAAAGCCGGAAGCGAAGCTGCCGTTGCAAGGGTCGCGTCGATTCTTCGTTCCAGTATCCGTACGTATGATATCATCGGACGGTTCGACCAATCGATTTTCGGAGTCATGCTTGTGAAAACGACGTCAAACGATGCGTACTTGTGGGCGGAGAAACTCCGTTCGGCGATCGCCAGTTCCATCGTGACCTTCGAACAAAAGACGTTCTCGGTAACTGTAACCGTCGGAATTTGCGGTGCGGCCGAAGGCATGGATTCAAACGAGTGTGTCTCGAACGCGTTACAGGTTCTTGAAAAAGCAAAAGGGGCCGGCGGAAATATCGTGAGGGTGTTTTAAAAAAAGATCTGTAAGAAAGAAGTCAATTCATAATTCTATTTTGAGGAAACAATGGCAAAGCAACAAGATTTCGCTGAAAAGGTAAAAAAAGCCGGTGCAGAAAAAGGGACGAAATGTCCCAAGTGCGGTGCGTTGAAAGTTCCGACGGCGTACATCCACTCTGTTAAGACGGAGATTGGATCGCATCGCTTCAATCGCTCGCTCGTTCAGGTATGTAAATGCAATGAAAAGGAAGTCTACGCGTAATTGACTGCGCCCGGCAAAATCGTTTTCATCGTCCTTGACAGCATCGGCATCGGTGAAGCGCCGGATGCCGCAGCGTACGGAGATGCCGGTTCAAATACGCTCGGCAATACTGCAAAGACGGTAGGCGGGCTTGATCTTCCAAACCTTAAAAAGCTCGGTCTTGGGAACATCGGACCGATTCAGGGCGTTTCACCGGTACGAAGGCCGGAGGGCTGTTTCGGCAAAATGCAGGAAGCTTCCCGGGGGAAGGACAGTACGACCGGACATTGGGAGATTGCAGGAATTATCATCACGCAAGATTTTCCATACTATCCGAAAGGCTTTCCGAAAGAGGTGATCGAGAGATTCATCTCAGCCGCGAAAATGCACGGCGTTCTGGGAAACAGGCCTGCCTCCGGAACGCAAATCATAGAAGAGCTTGGCGATGAGCATGTGCGCACCGGTTGTCCGATTGTGTACACTTCGGGCGACTCTGTTTTTCAGATTGCGGCGCACGAAGACGTTATTCCGCTGAACGAGTTGTACAGAATATGCCGGGTTACGCGTGATGAAGTGATGGTCGGCAAGAATGCAGTAGGCCGGGTGATCGCACGGCCGTTCATCGGAACAAGCGGGAAGTATACACGAACCGCGAACCGAAGGGACTTTTCACTGCAGGCTCCGGGCACCACAATGCTTGACCTTCTTTTTAAAAATGACATTCCCACAGTTTCCATCGGAAAAATCGACGACTTATTTTCGGGGAGAGGATTGAAAGAAAAGATCCATACACATTCGAATGCCGAAGGCATCGAGGCGATCGTCAAGCAATCGTCTGCAATGGAGAGAGGCTTTATCATGACGAACCTTGTGGATTTCGACATGCTCTTCGGCCACCGGCAGGATGCGAAGGGATTGGCGGGCGCAATCGAATATTTTGACAAGCAGCTGCCGCGGATTTCTGAAACGATTCATGAAAATGATATTCTGATGATTACTGCCGACCACGGCAATGACCCAACCGACAACAGCACAGATCATACGCGCGAATATGTTCCGCTTCTGACATTCTCTAGAAACGGAAAAAAAGGAGTGGATCTCGGCATACGGAAAACGTTTGCCGACGCGGGAAAAACCGTGATAGAGTATTTTGGCGTGGATGATCCAGCCCTTGCGGGAACAAGTTTTCTCAATTTGATTCGCTGAACCCGGAATGGAAAAAGCGAAGCACAGCGTTGAATTTGAAGCAGAGGTTGACGGCGATGGAAAAGTGCAATTCTCCCGTGCAGTCGCCCATGAGCTTTCTCTGGCTCCCGGATCTAAAGTCACGGTAAGAATCGTCGCCGGCGTCCTTTCGAAAAGACTGACGGCCCGGAACGTATCGGATGAAGAAATCGAACGGATCGGCAAGGTTCAGTTTGAAGACCGCGAGCACGTCGTGAGGTTTTTATCGGCCGAGGGGAAACTTGCGGACAACCATGCTCTCAGAAAACGTCTGAAGGGTTTTGCAGCGTGAACGGCCAAAAGATTGTCGTCGACACCGACGTGATTCTTGAACACCTTGTCCATCGTGAAGGGCCCTCTGTGCTGAGGAATGCGATGAATCTTTTTTTTGGCTACACGACGGTCTTTAATGCAATCGAGGCATTTTCTGCCGCCCGATCGGAAAAGGAAATTCAAGCTGTTGATGACGCAATGAGTGCGATGAAAGTGCTCGGCCTCAACGCGAAGAGCGCGAAAGCCATCGGGAAAATTTTCCCGGACGTCAATGCAAAAAGGCAACAAGATCTCCCCGTTTTGATCGCGGGCGTTTGCAGAGAAAGCAAACTGCCGATCGTGACGATGAACCCGAAACGCTTTTCAGGCATCAGGCAATTGCGGGTGATCCCGGCGCAGCGATTGGCTCGCTAAGGCGGCCGGAAATTCTTGACATCAAATAATTCTCAGGACGTTTCGTCATGATACTTGGAAAAGTTATCGGTACGGTCTGGGCGACGCGGAAAGACGAAGCCTTGGTCGGAGTCTCGCTTCAGATCGTCCGGCATATCGACCTTGACTACAAACTAAAGGATGCTTTTGTGGTGGCGGTTGATACGGTGCAAGCCGGAGTGGGTGACATCGTTCTTGTTGCTACCGGCAGTTCGGCACGGCAAACAGCCGTTACCAAAAACAAGCCGGTGGATGCCGTCATAATGGCTGTCGTCGACAAGCTTGATGTCACAGAGATATAGGGAACTTTTCAACGGAACAACTCGTATGTTCTTAGCAAAGGTCATCGGAACAATCTGGGCAACGCGGAAGGATGAGCAGTTGAAGAGCTTCACGCTTCAATGTATTCAACCGATCTCAGCGGATCGAAAGAATTTCGGCCCGCCGATTGTTGCGGTCGATACGGTGGGAGCGGGGGCAGGGGAAACGGTGTTCTATATAACGGCAGCCGAAGCGGTCATTCCTCTTCCGGTTGATATGGCGCCTGTCGATGCCAGCATTGTCGGCATCGTCGACAGGATTGACCTTCAGAAATAGTTTTCGAAAATGAGGTGATGGTAGGATGGTTAAGATTACAAAACAATACACAAACCGGGAAAGCCAATCTCTCGACAAGTATTTGCAGGAAATCGGCAAAGTCGATTTGCTCACCCCCGAACAAGAGATCGACCTTGCGCAGCGCATCAAGAAAGGCGACCAGAAATCTCTCGAGAAGCTGACGAAGGCGAATCTCCGGTTTGTGGTAAGCGTCGCGAAACAATATCAGAATCAAGGTTTGTCGCTCGGTGATTTGATCAACGAAGGCAATCTCGGACTCATCAAAGCGGCGAAACGTTTTGACGAGACGAGAGGGTTTAAATTCATTTCGTATGCCGTGTGGTGGATCCGCCAGTCGATTCTTCAGGCGCTCGCCGAACAGTCGCGCATCGTACGGCTGCCCCTCAATCGCGTCGGCGCGCTGAACAAAATCGGCAAAGCGTTCAGCAGCCTCGAGCAGGAGTTCGAACGTGAACCGAGCGCGAGCGAACTTGCCGAAGAACTCGACATGTCGCTTTTTGAAGTGGCCGATACGCTGAAGATTTCCGGGCGCCATCTTTCGATGGACGCACCGTTCGCACAGGGGGAAGACAATCGCTTGCTCGACGTCATTCAGGATGAACGCCAGCCGGCCCCGGACAGCATCCTCATGGATGAGTCGCTGAAAGAGGAAGTGCAGCGGGCGCTTGCGACCTTGAGCGACCGTGAAGCGGAGGTCATTCGCCTTTATTTCGGGCTGCAGCGTGAACACTCGCTTACGCTTGAAGAGATCGGTGAAAAATTTAATCTCACGCGGGAACGCGTACGTCAGATTAAGGAGAAGGCTATCCGCCGTCTTCGGCATGCCTCGCGCAGCAAGAATCTTCGCGCGTACCTGGGGTGAGGGAAGGCCGGGCAGTTGGATGATACAAAAAGCTCCTTTTTCGAGGAGCTTTTTTGTTGTGACCGAAAGGCACACGTTGCAAATAAGTTTGAATCCCGTACATTTGTACGCACATGAAACTTCCTGTTTTTATTCTTCTTTGCCTCTTTATCGCCGGCTGCGGCACATCCTCGCCGCGGTTTGTCACTCACGAGGCTCCGAGGAAAAATGAAGGACAGGAGAAGAAAAGCAGCGGACCGCGGTTCAGTTCGAAACATATTGAAGAAGAAAAAAAGGAAGACGACCGCAAAGTCGACGTGAAACAAGTCGCTGCCAGGTTCTCCAGCGCCAAAACAGCGCCTTCTACAGCTCCGCCGTCGATGAAAGAATCTCCTGCTGCGGTTCCGCGCAGCAGCGCAAAAACACCAGCGGATAAAATTGACAACCAGAAAATGATGGACGTGATTCTGGGATATCTTGGGACGCCGTACGTCTATGGGGGAGATTCTAAATCCGGGATCGACTGTTCCGCATTTACCAGCGCCGTCTACGACCAATCGGTGAGAGTAAAATTGCCGCGGACCGCAGCCGACCAGGTGAACGAGGGAACGCCTGTCTCCTTCGAAGGCCTTAAGTTCGGCGACCTGATGTTCTTCAATACGACGGGAGCAAATCCGTCGCACGTCGGAATCTATATCGGGGACGACTTGTTCGCGCACGCGAGCGAAGCGTTCGGCGTGACGATTTCTTCTATCGAAAGTTCATACTATAAGAAGCGATATACCGAATCGCGGAGAATTATTGAGTAAAGAATACAGAATACAGAATACTGAATACAGAATACAGAATACGGAATACGGGAAACGAAAGATATTTTTTTCTAACAGCTAACAGCTAACAGCTAACAGCTAACAGCTAACAGCTAACAGCTAACAGCTAACAGCCAACAGCCAACAGCCAACAGCCAACAGCTATCACCATTAACCCAATAACCTATGGCAGCGTTACCAATCTACGTTTACGGCACCGAAATACTGAAGAAAAAGGCCAAGCCGGTCAAGGAAATTTCGGACAGAACTATCCAGTTGATCAAAGATATGTTTGAAACGATGCACACGTCGAACGGCATTGGACTTGCGGCGAATCAGGTCGGCGTACTGGAACAGATTCTCGTTGTCGATCTTTCCGATATGGAAGAATATAAAGAGACAAAACCGATGGCCGTGATCAATCCGGAAATTATTGAAGTGGAAGGTGAATGGGAATTGGAGGAGGGATGTTTAAGCCTTCCTGAGATACGCGATGTCGTGAATCGCGCAGAGAAAGTAACGGTGAAGTTTCACGATGCTAATCTGCGGGAACAAAGAATTGAGGCAACCGGGATGCTCGGCCGCGTTCTGCAGCACGAAATTGACCATTTGAACGGTATTCTCATTACGGACCATTTGAGCACTGCAAAACGGGCGTTATTGAGAAGCAAGCTGAAGAAAATCTCCAAAGGGGAATTCGAGCAGAAGTACGAAGTCGTGCTGCCAAAAGATGAAAAACCGAAAACAAAAAAATGAATATCGTCTTCATGGGGACGCCGGACTTTGCACTTCCGAGTCTGGAACTTCTCCTAAAAAATAATTATCGAGTTGCCGCAATTGTCACCGCGCCGGACAAGCCCCGCGGCCGGGGGCAGCAGGTCTCCTTCACGCCGGTGAAACAATGCGCCCTGAAACATTCACTGCCGCTCCTCCAGCCGGAATCGTTGAATGATGCAGCTTTCATCTCATCCCTTGCAGCATTCCACGCCGATCTCTTCGTCGTCGTTGCATTTCGTGTCCTGCCGCCGCAGGTATTTTCAATCCCTGCCAAAGGAGCATTCAATTTGCACGCCTCCCTGCTTCCAAAGTATCGCGGGGCGGCCCCGATTAACTGGGCCATTATCAACGGAGAAAAAGAGTCGGGTGTGACGACATTTTTCTTGCGTGAAAAAGTCGACACGGGAAGCATCATTCTTCAAGCACGGGTGGCAATTCCCGAAACGATGACCGCCGGAGAATTACACGATACGCTCTCGGAGGTCGGAGCTGAAATCGTACTGCAAACCGTGCGATTGATCGAAACGGGAAAAGCACAGCCCCGGTCGCAAGATGACGCGCTTTCATCACCGGCGCCGAAAATATTCAAAGACGACTGCCGAATTGAATGGAATAAACCGGCCGCGATGGTGCATAATTTTATCCGGGGACTTTCGCCGCATCCCGCGGCATGGACTGTGCATGACGGAACGATACTGAAAATCTACAAGGCTGAGAAGCCGGAAGTCAGAAGTCAGAATGCAGAAGCGGGCAGAATCAATATTTCGGAAGGCAAATTGTATGTTGCGACGGGGAGCGGCACAATTTCCATTCTGGAAATCCAACAAGAGGGAAAGAAGAGGATGAGTGCGGAAGAGTTTTTGAGGGGATACAAATTCAAGGACGGTGATATCCTGAAGTAAGCAGGCTCATTTTCCCGCCGAATATTTCCGCACGTCGACTCTTTCCACCGTCATCATAACTCCGCAATTTGCTTTTTCGATGATTGCATCGATTTCAGGAAGCAACGCTTCGACCTTTTCACTCGTGTCGACAATTTCAATGAGAATAGGCAGGTCTTCCGAAAGGTCGAGAATTGCAGACTTATGCATTCGGCTGTGGGCGCCGAATCCTTCGATGCCCCGCAACACTGTTGCTCCGGCCAGGCCTTTTGAACGTGCGAGGTGGACAATTGCTTCAAACAACTGCTGTCCGTTGTAGTGGTCTCCTTCGCCTAAAAAAATCCTTAAGAGTTTCCCTTCGCCCGAAAGTTTCATTGTTCTCTTCCTATAATAATTTGGCCGCGATTGTCCCGGCCCACGTCGCGCCGAGGCAAAAGATGATGCTTCCAAAGATGTTTATGAATGCCGTTGAAATATTTCCGGCGCGCAGTATTTCAATTGTCTCATAACTGAACGTCGAAAACGTTGTGAAGCCTCCCAGGATTCCGATCGTCAGGAACAGCCGGAGATTCGGTTGAACAAGCCAGCGCTCATCAAATAGCGCCATCAACAGCCCGATAGTAAAACAGCCGAGGACGTTGACTGCTAATGTGCCGTACGGAAATCTATCTCCCAATACTCTGTAAAGTAATCCGGACAATCCAAATCGGCACACGCTTCCAATGAAGCCTCCGGCGCCGATAAACAAGTACTTTTCCATTTTTCTCCGATGTTTTTCTTCAATAAGATAAGAATTGGAAGCGGTGGATGCAATTTCATTGCATCAGTTTTCAAAAAGGATTATATTGAGTTACACTCAGCACTTAAAGGTGTGCTGAAAGTGCGGCGCATTTTTCCGGCTGTTCAATTATGGAATTTATGATATGGGCAACCCGCAGTATGCATGTCTTCTCTGCGGTTGTGTGGTTGGGCGGGCTGTTATACATGGGCGGAATTCTTTATCCTGTTTTCCGATATGAGGGAATGACGACATCGCTTCAGTATGTTCGAATCGAGCGACGGTTCACGGGGTTCGTCTGGATGTGCGTGTGGACAACGGCAATTACGGGCATGTTCTTGATGCTTTTTAATCCCCGATTTGTGTTCGGCCGGTATCGCAGTGAATGGGATTATCTTCTTCTTGCCAAAGAATGCCTGTACGTTCTGATGGTCGGGTTCGCAATCTCAGGCACGAGTATCGTAAATAGAATGGAATCTATCGCGGCTTCTGCTCCGTCCGGATGGCCGCACGACGATCTTATGGTGCAGCACCAGAAGATGTTGAGAAGACGACGGACAAACCTCGCGCTCGGTATCATTGTGCTGTTGGTTTCAACCAGGATGGCAGCGATTTGATGGGAAAAATTATTGCAATAGCGAATCAGAAGGGTGGCGTCGGAAAGACCACGACGGCGGTAAACCTTGCCGCATCCATCTCTGCCGCTGAGCATAAGACATTGCTTGTGGATACGGACCCGCAATCAAACGCTACGAGCGGCGTCGGTATTGAAAGTAAGACATTAGACAAGACGATGTATGAAGTATTGATCGGCGAAGTTGATGCGGCCGACGCTGTCATCAAGACATCGATGCCATTTCTTTCGCTGCTTCCTTCTCACATCAATCTTGTCGGAGCGGAGATTGAAATGGTGAACGAGGCCAACCGTGAAAAGAAGATGAGGATTGCCCTTGAGTCCATTCGCTCATCGTACGAGTACATCATTATCGATTGCCCGCCGTCGCTCGGCCTTATTACGCTCAACGCTCTGACTTCCGCCGATGCCGTGCTGATTCCCGTGCAGTGCGAGTATTATGCACTCGAGGGGCTCGGACAATTGTTGAATACAATTAACATGGTGAAGAAAAACCTCAATCCGCCTCTCGATATTGAAGGTGTGTTGATGACGATGTTTGATTCCCGCCTTCGTCTCTCCAATCAAATTGTCGACGAGGTTAAAAAATATTTCGGCGAGAAGGTGTTCACAACGGTTATTTCGAGAAACGTCAGGCTTAGTGAAGCGCCGAGTTTCGGCAAGCCGATCCTCCTCTACGATGCCCTTTCATCGGGGACGAGAAACTATATTGACCTTGCTCAAGAAGTATTGAAACGCAATCAGCGCTCGGCGGCAGCGTCTTCCGTGCGCGCTGCGTATGCCGCGACTCCCGTTCCGTCCGTTGTACAGCCGCTGTCACCTCATTCCGAGATTCCAAACCGCTCTTCACAATCCTAAAGACCGCGACGCGCTATGGCCGATAGTCATAAAACAAAATCTGTGCTGGGGAAAGGATTGAGCGCCCTCATTCCGCGGGCGCCGCTGAACGAAGAACCGATTTCTCCCGCTGCCCTTCCGAGAGACGAAGGGGGCGACAACGTGATCGTTGCGATAGAGGTTTCGAAAATCCGTCCAAATCCGTACCAGCCCCGCCTTAACTTCGACCCGGAATCATTGAATGAGCTGAAGCGCTCGATCATGGCAAAGGGGGTTATCCAGCCCGTTACCGTGCGCCGAGCTGCCGAAGGAAATTACGAGCTTATTTCCGGCGAGCGCCGAATCCGCGCTTCGCAGGAAGCCGGACTGACAACAATTCCTGCATACGTCATCAAAGTCTCCTCGGATGAAGAAATGCTGGAGCTCGCGCTGGTAGAAAATCTACAGCGTGAGCATTTGAATCCTCTTGAAATTGCCGTTTCCTATGAACGGCTTATTGACGAATGCCGGCTTACGCAAGAAGAGGTGGCGCAAAAAATCGGGAAAGATAGAACAACGGTGACGAATTTTCTCCGGCTGTTGAAGCTGCCGGAAAAGATTAAGGATTCTTTGCGCAAAGATGAAATATCCATGGGACACGCACGGGCGCTCATCGGTCTTCCCGACGAAAAGGTTCAGCTTCGCCTCCATGAGAAGATTGTACAGCAAGGCCTTTCCGTCCGAAACGTTGAATCGCTTGTGAAAGATTTTGGCAAGAGGCCGGAGAAGAAAAGCCATTCATCGTCATCCGGGCGCTCCGACGGCAGTTTCCAAAGTGTCGAGACGCGCTTGCGCCAGTCGTTGGGGACCAAAGTGATAATTCGCAAGCAACACGGCGGGGGCGGGGAAATTGTGATTGAATATTACAACCCCGGCGACCTCGACAGGTTGTTGGAGTTATTGGACAAATAAACTTTGCCAGCGTTCGCGCCGCACGTTTTTGCAGCTGTCGCTGTATCGTAAGGATATCAGCTATGAAGACAATCATCAAAACTGAAAACGCTCCGGCCCCCATCGGTCCGTATAACCAGGCGGTTGCTGTGCAGGGACAGTTGCTGTTCACGGCAGGGCAAATCGCGCTTGACCCGAAAACAGGGCAGATCGTCGGTGCCTCCGCTGCCGAGCAGACAAAACAGATCTGCGAAAATCTTAAAGCCATTCTCACCGCAAGTCACTCGGATTTTGTCCACGTTGTGAAAACGACAGTCTTCCTGAAAAATATGAACGACTTCGCCGCCATGAATGAAGTCTATGGAAAATATTTTGGTGAGGCGTCGCCCGCGCGCAGCACCGTCGAAGTCGCCCGCCTGCCGAAAGATGTGGTGGTGGAGATTGAAGTGATTGCGGCAATTTACTAATGAGCACCGAGAGACTGGAAATGATTCGAGTCGGACCAGTCTCAACTCGTACATCCGGGAATCTTTTTGAAATCGCTTATCTATATTGCTCTGTTGTGGTTATGTAATGTCCCTGCAGTACGCGCGCAGGTTACTCCTCACTATGAGCAGCCGATCGCGACGCCCCTTCGAATTGTATCCTTTCCCGATTCCGTCGTTCACGTTTTCAACGAAGATTCGGCAGTCGCTACAATGGCTTTCAGTACAGACACTGTGAGACGGGCGGGGAAATCGACGACGGTCGCGTTGCTTGCGTCGCTGGTTGTGCCGGGAGCCGGCCAGATTTACAACGGCTCGTACTGGAAGGTGCCGATCCTCTGGGGAGTTGGATATTATTTTATTTCGGTCTACAATCAACAAAATAAACTGTACCAGCAGAACCAAAAGACTTTTCTTGTCCTTCGTGACAGTGCCGATGCAAACCCCGGGAATCTGGTCCTTTTGTACGCCGCTAATGATTCTCAGGGCCGTAAGGATTTCTACAAGGGACAGCGCGATACATTTGCCTGGTATCTTGCCATCGAGTATGTCATCAATTTGCTCGATGCATACGTCGATGCAAGCCTCTATAATTTTGAAGTCAGCCCGAACCTCCAGCCGACAGCCGAAATGCGCGCGAGTCTGCGCATTCCCTTATAGTTCTAAACGACTCCTGCTCCATTTACTATGAAACCGGTTTAAACGTTGTAAGGAGAACTACCATGATACGGAAACAAGACGCGTTAGATTATCATTCACAGGGACGAAGGGGAAAGATCGAAGTTGTTTCAACAAAGCCGTGCGCGACTCAGAGAGACTTGTCGCTCGCATACACTCCCGGTGTTGCCGAGCCGTGCCTCGAGATTGCGGCCAACCCCGATGATGCGTACCGATATACTGCGAAAGGGAATCTTGTCGGTGTCGTTTCAAACGGAACCGCAGTTCTGGGACTTGGGGATATCGGACCGCTTGCTGGAAAACCGGTGATGGAAGGGAAAGGAGTGCTGTTCAAACGATTCGCAGACATCGACGTCTTCGACATTGAACTCAATTCCCACAATCCCGACGACATCATAAAAGCCGTGCAAATGCTCGAGCCGACATTCGGAGGAATCAATCTTGAGGACATCAAAGCTCCTGAATGCTTCTATATCGAAGAGGCGCTGAAAAAGGTGATGAACATCCCCGTCTTTCACGACGACCAGCACGGCACGGCGATTATCAGCGGTGCTGCTCTGGTCAACGCGCTGGAAGTTGTCGGTAAAAAAATTGACAAGGTGAAAGTTGTCTTCACCGGCGCGGGAGCTGCCGGGATGGCTTGCGCCCGATTATACGAAAAACTGGGGGTGCTCCACGAGAATATTTTGTTCGTCGACACGAAGGGTGTTCTGTTCAAAGGCCGGACAGAGGGAATGAACAAGTACAAAGAGTATTTTGCCTCCGATTCGAATGCCCGTACGTTAGCCGATGCAATGAAAGGCGCCGACGTTTTCTGCGGTGTGTCCGCAAAAGGAATCGTCACAAAAGAAATGGTGAAGTCGATGGCAGACAAGCCGATCGTCTTTGCCATGGCGAACCCGGACCCTGAAATCACTTACGAAGATGCTGTCAGCGTACGTGATGACCTCATTATGGCAACGGGACGGTCTGACTATCCGAATCAAGTCAACAACGTGCTCGGTTTTCCGTTTATCTTCCGCGGTGCGCTGGATGTACGGGCGACAGCAATCAACGATGAGATGAAGATCGCAGCTTCTCACGCGTTGGCGAAGCTTGCTAAAGAGGACGTTCCCGATTCCGTTATTCGCGTGTATGGCGGTAAGCGGATTGAATTTGGCCGGGACTACATCATCCCTAAGCCGTTTGACCCGCGCGTGTTATTGTGGGAAACGGTAGCCGTCGCACAAGCCGCAATGGCAACGGGCGTGGCCCGCACTCCTATCGCGGACATTGAAGCCTATAAGGACAGCCTCGAAGCACGTCTTGGCAGAACCCGCGAGATGATGCGGTTCTACATCCACAAAGCACAAAAAGCTCCGAAGCGCATTGTGTTCCCGGAAGGCCAGGAGGATAAAATTCTCCGCGCGGCGAATATCATTGTCGAGGAAAAAATTGCAACGCCCATTCTTCTTGGGAGCCGGACGATCATCGGCCAAAAAATTACTGAGCTGGGATTAGATCTGGAAGATGTTGAGGTTGTCAACCCGAAAAAATCTCCGAAATTTGAAGAATATGTTTCTGGATATTTCGAATTACGGAAGCGAAAAGGGATCACGCGGTATGTCGCTGAACGGCATATGAAAACGAACAACGAGTTCGGGATGATGATGGTGAGAAACGGCGACGCGGACGGACTTATTTCAGGCCTCACTCAACATTATCCGGACACGGTCCGCCCGGCGCTTCAGATTATCGGGACGAAGGAAGGTGTGCGCAGAATTGCAGGATTGTACATGCTGATCTTCAAGAATCAGACACTCTTCATCGCCGACGCAACAGTGAACATTGAACCGACGGCGGAAGATCTTGCCGAGATCGCGCTTTTGACCGCCGAGAGAGTGAAGCGTATTGATGTTGTTCCCCGCGTTGCAATGCTTTCGTTCAGTAATTTCGGAAGCTCAGAGCATCCTTTAGCTCAAAAGGTACGAAGAGCAACCCAGATCATTAAGCAACGAGATCCGAATCTTATCGTTGACGGTGAGATGATGGCGGACACCGCGATGAGTTCGGAAATGCTCAATGAACTCTACCCGTTCAGCACGCTCAAGGAACCGGCGAATATTCTTATTTGTCCAGACCTTACATCGGCGAACATCGCGTACAAGCTTTTATCGCGGGTCGGCGGTGCGTCTGCGATCGGACCGATTTTGCTCGGCATTCGTAAACCGGTGTATCTCCTCACACCGGGGGTCGAGGTGAACGATATCGTTAATATCACAGCGATGGCGGTGTTCGCTTCGCAGCATGAAAAATAGCAGACACCGCATTTTGAAAAAATGCACTCCGGGCCGTATTTTATGCAGCAGGATGCTGGTGTTTTCTACGATGCATCGGCCCCGAAGCGCCTGTTAAACCACGTAACTGGTTATGTGTCAAATCTATGCAAGGATTAAACGATAACAATTATTTATAGCGGATTACAATGAAAAACAGATTCATACTCATCCTGATCCTTTCGGTCGCCGTAATCGGCGCGGGAGGATTTTTCTATTTTTCCAGCGGGTCTTCGCCCGACGTGATGTATCGAACCGAAAAAGTCACACGGGGGGATATTCAAGTGGTCGTGACAGCGACGGGCACAGTAAGCGCCGATACAACGGTTGAAGTGGGCACGCAGGTCTCCGGCACAATCCAGAAATTATATGTGGACTTCAACACTAAGGTGAAAAAAGGACAGGTCATTGCCCTCATCGACCCGACGTTTTTGCAATCCGCCGTTCAGGATGCCGAGGCGAGTTTGGAGAAAGCAAAAGCCCAAACTGACGATTCCAAACGAGTCTATCTCCGCGAGAAAGACCTTTTGGCGAAAGGACTTGCCGCGCAGGCAGATTACGATGCGGCGATCACGACGTATCAATCGAACACGGCAGCACAAAAATCAGCCCAATCGCAGCTTGACCGCGCCAGAATTAATCTGAAGTATGCAACGATCACAGCGCCTATCGACGGCATTGTTATTTCACGCGCGGTTGATGTTGGGCAGACCGTTGCTGCAAGTTTTTCCACTCCGACTCTTTTCACCATCGCCAATGATCTCACAAAAATGCAGGTGCAGGCGGCCGTCGACGAAGCTGATATCGGCAGAGTGCAAGACGGACAAGATGTTTTGTTTACCGTCGATGCATATCCCGACCAGACATTTCACGGAACCGTGACACAAATTCGGCTTGCCCCGGTGACGGTGCAAAACGTTATCACCTATACAGTTGTTATCGATGTCCCCAATCCGGATATGAAGTTGATGCCGGGAATGACCGCCACGTCGACTATTCTCGTTACAAAAAAGGAAAACGTTTTAAAAATTCCTACTATTGCTTTCCGTTTTCAACCTCTGCCGGACCAGATTGAAGTACGAAAGGATTCGACGGGCGCTCCTGAGGATTCGGCGAAAGCAGCGGAACGAAGAAGCAAGTATGCGCAGATGCAAGGGGGCGGAGCGGCAGGGAAATCGACGCGCCTTTGGGTTGTAGGAAAAAGCAAAAAGCTGACGCCGGTCTACATACGCCCCGGTATCGCCGACGGAACGTTCACGGAAATCCTGTTCGGCAAAGTGGAAGAAGGACAGGAAATTGTTGTCGGCGTCATGTCGCAAAAACCTACGGCAACAGCCACCCCGTTTACGCAGCCCGGCGGTGGCGGAGGACGGAGGTTCTAGTATGCCGGATAACAGTTCTCTTATACACGTCAGCCATATCGTCAAGACGTACGAGATGGGCGATGTCGAAGTCCATGCGTTGCGCGGTGTCTCCCTTAATGTTGATCGCGGTGAATTCGTTGCGATCATGGGCGCATCGGGTTCCGGAAAATCGACGTTCATGAATATCATGGGTTGTCTCGATGTTCCGACAAAAGGGGAATACCTTTTGGACAACGTCGATGTTGGTAAACTCAGCAGGGATAATCTGGCCCGCATCCGTAATGAAAAAATAGGATTTGTTTTTCAAGGATTTAATCTTCTCTCCCGAACGTCGGCGCTGGAAAACGTCGAGCTCCCGATGTTCTATCGTTCGTTGTCGAACAAAACCCGGAGAGAGAAGGCGATGGAATCCCTGCGCATCGTCGGCCTCGAAGACCGGTGGCAGCACATGCCGAACCAGCTTTCCGGCGGGCAGCAACAGCGTGTTGCTATTGCACGCGCGCTCGTAAACGATCCATCGATCATTCTTGCAGATGAACCGACGGGCAACCTTGACAGCAGAACGAGCGTTGAAGTGATGGAAATTTTTCAACACTTGAACGAAAAGGGAATTACCATCATGCTCGTTACCCATGAACTAGACATTGCCGAGTTCGCAAAGAGGAATGTTGTATTCAAAGACGGAAGAGTAAAAAAAGACTTTGCGGTAGCTAACCGCAGAGTTGCCGTGGAACAACTGAAAGCGATGCCGGCAGGCGTTGATGAAGAAGAAGAGGTGGCCGCGTGAATTTTTTGAATATCATGAAAGTGTCTACCCTTTCGCTCGGCCGGAACAAACTGCGCTCGTTCCTGACGATGCTCGGGATCATCATCGGCGTCGGAGCTGTTATCGCCATGATGGCCGTTGGAACGGGTGCGCAGGTCAGCATACAACAACAGATCGCATCCCTCGGAACAAACGTGCTCCTTGTTTTTCCCGGTTCATTGAATCAGGGAGGCGTTCGGACCGGAACCGGCTCCGTTACAACGCTGAATGCAGACGACCTCGCAGCGATTCAAACGCAATGTCCCTCGGTAGGCATGGTTTCGCCCGTCATTATGACCTCGGGACAGTTGGTTTATGGAGAACAGAATTGGGGAACGCGTGTCACCGGGTCGAATCCTGATTATTTCGAAATCAGGAGCTGGCCTCTTTCGAGCGGCGTGCCGTTTACAGACGCTGACGTCCGCAGCGCGACCAAAGTTTGCGTTCTCGGCCAGACAATCGTCGACAATTTATTTAAGGGCTCCAACGCCATCGGCGCGGTCATTCGAATAAAGAAGATGCCGTTTAAAGTTGTCGGTGTGCTTTCAGCAAAAGGGCAGTCTGCGCAAGGCCAGGACCAGGACGATATTGTCATTGCTCCGTATTCGACGGTCCAAAAGAAAATGATGGGCGTAACGTATCTTGGTATGATGATGGTTTCTGCGGTGAGCGAGCAATCAATGGGTGATGCTCAAAGTCAAATAACGGACCTGCTGCGGACACGTCACAAAATCCAGCCGTGGGAAGACAATGATTTCACCGTTCGCAGCCAGACGGAGATTGCAAATGCAGCATCTGCGACGACAAAGGTGCTCACTGTTCTGCTTGCTTCGATTGCATCCATATCGCTCCTCGTCGGCGGCATCGGAATTATGAACATCATGCTCGTCTCGGTCACAGAACGCACGCGTGAAATCGGCATTCGCATGTCGATCGGCGCCCGCGGCAGGGATATTCTGCTTCAATTTCTCGTTGAAGCGGTGGTCTTGAGCATGGCGGGAGGGCTCATCGGCGTGATCATGGGGATCGGGTCTTCCAATTTGATTTCTAAACTCGCCGGCTGGCCGACGGTGGTTGCCGCGTCGTCAGTGGGGCTTGCATTTCTATTCGCTGCAGGAGTGGGCATTTTTTTCGGATTTTACCCCGCACGTAAAGCAGCAATGCTGAACCCGATTGATGCATTGCGGTACGAGTGACCGCAGGCCGCGTGTGATTTTAGTCTCTTGACTCCGAAGAGAAAAAGTATAGATTGTGCGTGAATCCAATGTAAGAATGTACTTATGCCTCCTCCTAGCACACAATCTCCTAATCAAAATGAGCTGCTCCGGACGTACATCCTGGAGCGCGACCGCCTCCGCTGCCAGTGGCCGGGCTGCGGGGTCTCGAACGCTCCCGAGGTGTTGTTTATCATGGAGAACGGAAAGAACAAAGAGAACGGGGAAGGGTATCAAAACGGCGTAACGTTGTGCCGGAAACATCTGGACACCGTGATGATGCACGAAAAAACATTTGCGCCGCTTATTTATGACCTGATTCAGCTCGTGGAATTTGAGAATGAGCTTATCCTGACGGAGCGGACGTACAAAGGAATTCTCGGAGATTGACGACGGGATTTCGTCTGCCCCTCGTCTTGAGTGAACAACCGCGGCGGCCATTCACCCGATAAAGTTTCTTGAAAAAGTATTTCTTATTGAGTATAATGATCCTGTCCCTCATGGCAGGATTTTTTTTTCTATCTACAATGGAGCAATGAATGCACATTTCGAAGGTGTTGGAGGAGAATCATCCCTCTCTGAGCTTCGAGTTCTTCCCTCCGAAGAACGAAGAAGCATCAATGAATCTTTTTTCCTCCATTAAAGACCTTACGCCTTTGAAGCCTTCGTATGTAAGCGTTACGTACGGCGCGGGGGGATCAACACGCCAGCTTACTCATGAACTTGTAGTGAAACTGCATAAGGAGACAAATCTCACAATCGTTCCCCATCTTACGTGCGTCGGTTCCTCAAAAAGCGAGATACTGCAGATTCTTACAAAGTATCAAACGAGCGGCATTGAAAATGTAATGGCGTTGAGGGGCGACCCGCCGAAAGGGCTGGAATCGTTTGTTCCAGTCAAGGATGGATTTACCAATGCCGGAGAACTCGTTGCGTTCATCAAAAACAAATTTCCCGCCATGGGGATAGGAGTTGCCAGCTTTCCCGAAGGACATCCCGATACGCCGAACAGGCTGAAAGAAATGGAATACCTGAAATTAAAAGTTGACCAGGGCGCCGACTACATCTGCACTCAACTTTTTTTTGACAACAACGATTTCTACGACTTTTGCGAGCGGGCGCAGCTTGCCGGCATCCGCGTTCCGATCATCGCCGGGATTATGCCGGTGACGTCGCGGAAAGGGCTGGCACGGATGGCCGACCTCGCGCTGGGCGTCCATTTTCCAGCCAAGCTGTTACGAGCGCTCTCGCGTGCCGACGATGATGAGTATGTCGAAAAGGTAGGAGTGCATTGGGCGACGGAACAAGTAAGAGACCTCATCGACCATAATGTGCGCGGCGTCCATTTCTATACTTTGAATAAATCCAACGCGACGCTGAAAATCTACGAAACACTCGGTGTAAAAAACTCTGAAAGCTTCAAAACTCAAGTTACAAATTTAAGCGCGTTCAAATAATTTGTTTTCACCGGGAAGGCGGAGTTTTCGGCAACACGTGATGACTAACGCTGATCATGACCGCATTGTCGGACCGTTTATCGAAATCTGCCATCGCGTCGAGGCGAAGGGGTTTGTGGCAGCCACCGATGGGAACATCAGCGCGCGTCTGCCGGACGGAAATATTCTGGTAACGCCGGCATCGCTCAATAAGGGATTTGTCGGAGCTGGGGATCTCGTCGAAGTTTCTCCGGATGGCGTTCATGTCAACGGCAAAGGAAAACCGTCGTCCGAAATGGACATGCATCTTGCCATCTATAAGAGCCGTCCCGATGTGAACGCCGTTGTTCATTGTCATCCCGTGTATGCGACGGCATTTGCAACAGCGAGGATTCCATTAACCGAATGTCTTTTTCCCGAAGTCATCGTCGGGCTCGGCGCTATTCCCCTGGCTCCGTACGCCACGCCGTCCACGAAAGAAGTGGTGGAGTCGATCGCTCCGTACGTCAAAACCGCCGACGCTATTCTTCTTTCCAATCACGGTGTTGTGACATACGGAAAAAACCTGTGGGATGCGTATTTCAAGATGGAAAAAGTCGAACAGAGTGCGCATATCCAGTATGCTGCCCGGATGCTGGGTGGAGAAAAAGTTCTGTCTGCAAACGAGGTGGCAAAATTGCGTGCAATCTCCGCTTCGCATTATGGAAAAGACTTTTCAGGAAAGCCCGGATGTGAGGTAGATCCTTCATCCCAGGATATTGAAATTACAGAAGAAGAATTTCACACGATTGTCGAAGAAGTTAAGAAACGATTGAACCAAACAGCATAATAACGATTACTACGCACCATGGAGAATAAAATTCGAGTCGGCGTCCTTTTTGGCGGACGGTCTGCGGAACATGAAGTGTCGCTTGTGTCGGCAGCTTCCATTATCGACGCCCTTGACAGAGAAAAATATGTTGTCTTCCCGATCGGTATCACGCCCGAAGGCCGGTGGCTCAGTTCACAGGACGCAATAAAATTGTTGAAGGAAAAATCTTCGGTCGAAAACCTTCCCGAGCATCTCATCCTGCCTGATCCGCGCAAGCAAGGGCTGGTGGAAATCAACAATTCCGGTCTCAGCGGGATTCAAAATATCGATGTCGTTTTTCCCGTCATGCATGGCACGTTCGGCGAGGACGGCACAGTGCAGGGACTTCTAGAACTTGCCGGTGTGCCGTATGTCGGAGCCGGCGTTCTCGGTTCGGCGGTCGGAATGGACAAAATGATTCAAAAGCAGGTACTCGAGGCTGCAAAAATTCGCGTCGCTCAAGGGCTTTCTTTCTTGATTTCGGAATTCGAAGGGGACCAGAAAAAAATTATTGGCCGGATTGAAGAGGAACTCCAGTACCCGTGTTTCGTCAAGCCGTCAAACACCGGTTCAAGCATCGGCATCAGCAAAGCGCATAACCGGAAAGAGCTGATCGATGCGGCTGCGCTCGCCGGTCAATACGACAGAAAGATCATCGTCGAGAAATCGATCGAAAAGGCGCGTGAAATTGAATGCGGTGTTCTCGGGAATGACAAACCGGCGGCTTCAGTGCTCGGAGAAATTATTCCGTCAAACGAATTCTATGATTATGACGCCAAATACGTTGACGGGAAATCCACGGCAATCATCCCTGCCGATATCCCGAAATGGGCGGTAAGAAAAATTCAATACATCGCGTGCAAAGCATTTAAAGTGCTCGATTGTTCAGGCATGGCGCGCGTGGACTTTCTTGTGCAGGGGAACGGTTCGAAGATTTTTCTCAATGAGATCAATACGATACCGGGTTTCACGTCCATCAGCATGTTTCCGAAACTATGGGGGGCTTCGGGCCTCTCATACCCCGAGCTGCTCGATAAAGTCATTCAGCTGGCGATCGAACGGCACCGCGCAAAATCTCTATTGAAGACGACGTACACGCCGAAGAAAGACTGGTACAAGGAATAATAGCGCGAGACGATCACATCCCCAAAAAAATGAAATTAGCTCTCTTCTTGTTCATCGGCAGTTCCACACTGTTTGCGCAGACTGAATCCACAGCAATTCAACTTGCAGAAAAGGAACGCGAATTTTCTCATTCAGCTGAGACAAGAGGATTCAAAGGAGCCTTCATCGCCTATTTCGACGATAGCTGCATAGCCTTTTATCCGGAGCCCAAGTTTGCTAAGCACGTTTTGACAGGAGAGCCTGAATCACAGGCCTCGCTCGTCTGGCGGCCGACCTTTGTTGAAGTTTCCTTTTCAGGCGATTTTGGATTTACAACCGGACCGTCGGAGTATCGTGCGGGGGGAGTTTCGGACTCGTCGGTGTATTATGGACACTTTGTTTCTGTCTGGAAGAAGAATGGAGATGGGGAGTGGAAGGTCATTTTGGATGTAGGGAGCAGCTATTCAAAAGATGAAAAGAAAGTTGAACAGTTTGCTATCAAACAACTCCCTTCACTCGATCTGAAAAAAACTATTTCTGCAGAATCAGAACGCTTGGGAATGATTGCCGCAGACAGTGCCTTGTCTATTCTGGCAGAAGCAAAAGGGAATGGTGCTGCATTGCAGCGATTCGCTGCGGAAGATGTGCGGGTCTATCGAAAGGAGTCCTTTCCTGCGCAGGGGAAGGGAAAAGGGTTAGAACTTGTAAAAAACGAAAGGGCGCTCCGTCACATTCTTTACGCCGGAAGAATTTCATCAGCCGGCGATCTCGGATTTACTTACGGCATTGCTGTCGGGGCGGCATTAGACACAAGCAGCTACATTCGTATCTGGAGAAAAGAAAATGATTGGAAGGTTGCGGTTGATGTTATGAAACCATGGCCGACGAAGAAGTAAACGAACTCCGTTATCGACGCTGGCGTGCATTCCTCAGTTTTTCTCCAGACTTACCATTATCTCTACCTCGCTCGTCCCTGGAAACATATCGAACGGAACGGCACGTCTGATTTTGTATCCTGCATTCCGCCATCGTTCCAATTCTACCGGCATAAGGTCGATGTTGCATAAGATGTGAAGCACGCGCTCCGGATTCTTTGCCGCTATAATTTCAATAACGCCCGGTTTGGTCCCGTTGCGGGGCGGATCGAGGATGACCTTGCCGATCATATTCTCGGTGGAGAGGAAACGCTCCATGGTATCTTCGTCAATGTCGCTTTCGAGATACTTGCAATTTAAGATTCGTAATCGCTCCGCATTCTGCTTTGCATCACGGACTGAATCACCTGAGATCTCAATACCGGTAGCGCCTTTAATAGAGTTCGACACGCTCAGGGAAAAAAGGCCGTAGCCGCAATAGAGGTCGAGAAGGCGGTCGTGCGGGTTTAACTCTAAAAGCTCCTTAAGCGTTTGCACAAACACATCAACAATGGAAAGATTCGTCTGAGAAAACGAAAGAGGAGAAAAGAGGAATTTGTTTGCGGCTACCTTTTGGAATATTGCAGCTTTGCCGAAAATTTTGTGCAGCGGAACTCTTTGATTCTTCTGGTGCTGCGGCATATAGTACCGAGACCGTTTCTCATCGACGATCACGAATACGCCAATGACTTCTCTTACCGTAGCAGTCAAGTGTTTCGAGAGGCGATTGATGAATTGGCGCATACCGGAATCGAACGCCGCCAGATTAAAGATGACCGTGAACTCGCTGTAATTTCCTTTGATGATAACATAATTCAACGCTTCGGCAGCCTCTTTTGAATCTCTTTTATTCAAATAGGATTGCACGCAAAGGTAGATTGCGGCGTGCTTTTCCGGTTCAATCATACACTGATCTACATCGACCGGATTCATTCCCGTTTCGTCGTCTTCCATTCCTATCAACCCAAGTTGTACGACCCCGTTGAAAGAAAAGGCCTTCCGCTTTGTCACGACCCTGTAATTCCTGCCAAGCGGAGATGCGATCAATGGTGAGAGCACAGGAGCGAAGTCATGCATTTTCCAAAATTCCTGCAGAATGGTGCTCTTTATTTTGTATTCATCGCCGTAATTGATCTTGTGAGCCGCGCAAAGAATGCACTTTTTCCCCGAAGAATTTTGGCATTCACCATGTTTCAACTGCCGCTGCGGCAACGGAGTTACGGCAGTTGAAAGAATGTTTCTGAAGAGGGGCAGCGAGCCCTGAGCGGTTCCGATTTTCATACAAAGAAAGTAGGGAATAACGTCTGCAGAATCAATCCCGTTTGGTTTTCAGCGCCCCTCCATTTTTCTTCTCGCACAGCGGATGTCGGACGCCGTATCGGGAGCCTCGCAATCTCTCGAAATATGTGGAAACCTGATTCTTCGAGGTGTCCGACATCTACCCCGCCGATATTTCATACTTTCAACTTACGCCAATTCTTGCTACATTTCTTCTTAATGGCCGCCGATTTTTTACGAAGAATAAAAAAGAAAGCCGACGTACGCTCCCTGTTCTCACGGCTTTGGTCGAATAAAAAGCTCAGCGCTATTCTTGCCGCAGCATTTGTCATCCTGTTGTACGTTCTTTTCAACAACCAAGGGATCGTTCAGCGGGTGAGACTCGAAAGGCAAAAGAAGGAGATGCTCCAGAAGATCCAGCAGGCCGAACAGGAGCAAAAGCAGCTTCAGGACCAATCGAAAGCGCTCGACGGCGATAAGAAAGCGATAGAAAAGGTTGCTCGTGAAAAATACGGCATGGTGCGCGAAGGCGAAAAAGTCTACCGCGTTGCGCCGAAAAAGTAGCGGTGCGGAGATGTTTTCCATCATCAAGACGCCAGGCCCTTGAAGTTTTATGGAACTGTTCGAATACACAAAACCGGAATCGAAGCCGAACGCAAACGCGCCTCTTGCTGAACGCGTCCGTCCGAAGACGCTCCAGGAGTTTGTCGGCCAATCACATTTGCTGGGAGAGGGGAAGCCGCTTCGGTTGATGATTGAGAACGACGAGCTTCGTTCAATCATTCTGTGGGGCCCGCCGGGAATCGGGAAGACGACACTGGCACGCATCGTCGCAAATCATACGAACGCGGAATTCTTTTCGCTGAATGCCGTTGCTTCGGGAGTCAAAGAAGTGCGCGACGTGATTGCAAAGGCTGAGAAGTTCCAGAAGCAGCTGGGGAAGAGGACGGTTCTGTTTATCGACGAGATCCACCGCTTTAATAAAGCACAACAGGATGCGTTGCTGCACTCGGTCGAAGACGGAGTTATTATTCTCATCGGTGCGACGACCGAAAATCCGTCGTTCGAAGTGATCTCGCCGCTGCTTTCGCGGGCGCGGGTGTATGTGCTGGAGTCGCTGGGGCAGCCCGAGCTCGAAGAAATCCTTGACCACGCATTGACAACGGATTCCATCATCACAAAAGGGAAAGTGGAGATTGCCGATAAGGATTTTCTCTTCCTTCTTTCCGGGGGAGACGCGCGGATGATGCTGAACGGGCTCGAGAGCGCGTTCTATTTTGTGAAGCCCGATGCCAAAGGGGTGAGAAGAATTTCGAAACAGGTGCTCGAAGATGCGTTTCAACGAAAGTATACTATCTACGATAAAAAGGGGGAACAGCATTACGACACAATATCCGCATTTATCAAGAGCCTGAGAGGATGCGATCCGGACGGCGCAATTTATTGGATGGCGCGCATGCTTGACGGCGGAGAAGACCCGAAATTTATTGCACGAAGGATGATTGTCCTGGCGTCAGAAGACATTGGAAACGCGGATCCGTTCGCTTCGGTTGTTGCAACGAATTGCTTTACGGCGGTAGATTACGTCGGAATGCCGGAAGCTCGGATTATCCTGTCTCATGCGGCGGCTTATCTCGCATCGGCGCCGAAAAGCAACGCGTCGTATGTTGCTATTGAAGAAGCGCTCGCGGACGTTCAATCGCTGCCGAATCTCCCTGTGCCGCTCCATCTTCGCAACGCGCCGACAAACCTGATGAAAGAACTCGGCTACGGCGGGGAATATAAATACGGCCATAATTTTGAAAATCATTTTGTCGAACAGCAATATCTTCCCGACAACCTGAAAGATAAAGTGTATTACCGGCCGACAGAAAACGGGAAAGAAAAATCGGTGAAGGAACGATTAGAGATGTGGTGGAAGAAGAAGAGGGGAAGCAATAGTAAACAGTGAACTGTAAGAAGTAAGAAGTAAAAAGTAAGAAGTAAGAAGTTAGAAGTAAATGGTGACAGTTTAAGGACCAAGAGCTAAGAGCCAAAACCTAAAACCTGAAACCTAAAACCTAAAACCTAATAACCCAAGAACTAAGACCATGCCTCAATTACAATACGCTATCGGTGTCGATTTAGGCGGCACGACCATCAAAACGGGAGTAGTAAGCTCCGCCGGAAAAATTATTGTTCAGTCGAAATTTCCAACGCTTGGAGAACAAGGGCCGAAAGCCGTCATCAGCCAAATCCGTAAATCGATTGAAGAAGTGCTGATCGCTGCAAAAGGAAAAACTCTCCGCGGGATCGGCATCGGTTCCCCGGGGATTATTGATGAAAAAGGAGGGATAGTGAAAGACCCTCCTAATTTTGCGGATTGGCATAACGTTGCTTTGGGACATGCGGTCACAAAAATTTTTAAGCTCAACACCAAGGTTGAAAACGATGCAAACGTAGCTGCTATTGCCGAAGCGAAGTTCGGTGCGGGAAAACGTCGCCCGAATTTTCTTTTCGTGATTTGGGGAACGGGGGTCGGCGGAGGGATTATTTTGAACGGCAGCATTTACCGCGGTCCCTTCGGCGGGGCGGGTGAAATCGGGCATGTATGCATTGACTTTAACGGATTGCAGTGTAACTGCGGGGCTAAAGGATGTGTAGAAGCATATGTGGGCCAGCGCTATCTCTCGCAGCGCACGGTAGAACGGCTGGCTAATCACCCGGAGTCCGGGATTCTGAAACTTGTCGGCGGTGATGTCTCGAAAGTCGAACCGAAATATATTTCACAAGCGGCACATCAAGGCGACAAGCTTGCGCGTGAAATTTTCACCGAAGCGGGCACGCTTCTCGGCGTCGCTCTCGGGTCAGTGCTGAATACCATTGACATGCGCGTGGTCATTATCGGCGGGGGCATTTCTGCCGCAGGGGATTTTGTTTTTACGGCGATCAGGAAATCAGTACAGTCGCATGTTATGAAGCCGATGCGCGAAGACATTATCGTGCTTCCGGCAAGGCTCGGCAATTCCGCGGGAATTCTCGGTGCGGCAGGGCTCGTTCTGTAATTACGGGATTACACCATTGTGCGGTAATGGCAAAAACAAATAAAAATCTCTTTTCGGTACCGATCCTGCGATTTTATCACCTGCGTTTTTTATCTCGTCGAATTTTTCTAGGGGTTGTCCTCCTGCAATTGTTAATTCTGCAATGTTCTCATGCTCAAGCGGCAGACTCTCTTGCCGTCGCTAAGGTTGATTCCGTCGCGCGGCAGGATACGACGAAAAAAAAGGCATCGGGTATTGATACGAGCGTCGTCTATTCAGCAGTCGATTCGATCGTGTATTCATATCCTAAGAAAGTAATGATGATGTACGGGAAGGGTGATGTCAAATACCGGACGCTTGGACTGAAGTCCGAACGCATCGATGTGAACTGGAACGACAATAATTTGGAATCGTACGGCGTGCTGGACTCATCGAAAATCGGCAAGACCGATTCGTTAAAGAAATTATACCGCGGCACACCGGTTATGATTGACGGAGGGGAGACATACGAGGGATGGAAAATCGGCTACAATTTCAAATCGCAAAAGGGGCTCGTGACCCTCGGAGAAACGGAGATGGAGAAGAGCTACTATCACGGCGAGCAGATTAAGAAGGTTGACAAGGATATGATGTTTATCTCCAACGGTGTCTTCACGTCGTGCGACCTCGATCACCCGCACTACTTTTTCTTCAGCCCGCGAATGAGAGTGACCATCCGCGACAAGATCGTTGCTGAACCGATTTATCTTTATGTCGCGGATGTTCCGGTATTCGTTTTGCCGTTCGGTGTCTTCCCGAGTCAAGGAGGGCGGCGTTCGGGCATTATCACTCCCGCGTACGGCGACGACGCCAATCGCGGAAAGTACATCAGCCATCTCGGCTATTACGATGCGATAAGCGATTACACCGACCTGGCCGTTGCTGGCGATTGGTATCCCGAAGGGGGCTGGCAGGCGTATTCAAATTTTCGGTATGCAAAGAGGTACGATTTTACCGGTGCGCTCACCGGACAATATTCACGCCTTCTCATCGGTGAACCGAGCGACTATAACCGGGAGGATCAGTCGAACTATCGGGTAAATCTCACGCACAAACAACAATTTGACCCCACGACACAACTCGACATCGACTTCACATTTGCGAGCAATAATTCCTATAAGACCAGCAATAACTACAACGACTATCTTCTGCAACAGATTTATTCCAATGCGACGCTGAGCAAATCGTGGGAAGGGACGAACAACAGCATGAGTGCCAACATTTCCCGGACACAAGACTTGATACAAGGGAGCGTCACTTCAGACATTCCAACGCTCACTTTTTCACACACACAGAGTTACCCGTTTCGCAGCGAGAAAAAATCTCGAGGACTTTCTGACGCTTCCGAGTCTAACTACGCCTGGTACGAACTGATCGGGCTCGGTTACAGCGGCCAATTTATGAATAAGGACGACAAAACGAAAACGGCAGATTCGCTGACCTATCCTAGCGGATTTGTCCCCTATAATCGGCAGGGAATTTCGCACAGCTTCACCCTGAATGCGTCTCCCAAAGCCGGCTATTTTACAATTTCACCATCTTTCAATTACAATGAACGATGGTATAACAAAAGCGTAGCTGTCGACAGCGTGCACCGCGCAACGGACGCCCCGGCATTAAGGGATGTCAATGGGCTTGAAGCTGTACGGTTCTTTAATGTGGGAGTTTCTGCTTCGACCAAATTGTATGGAATGTTTCAACCGCCTATTCCCGGCATCGCCGGTTTTCGTCATACGATAACACCGAGCATTTCGTACGAATATCAACCGGATTTTTCCACAGCGAAGTGGGGTTATTATGGAACATACCGAGACACGCTCGGCAACCGAGTACCGTTCGATCGGTTCCAAAAAGAAGTCTATGGCGGTGCGCCGGCGGGTGAATCGCAGGCGATCGGCTTTAACGTTGGAAATTTATTTGAAATGAAAACCGAGGACAAAGATTCTGTTAATAAAGGAACCAAATACCAGCTCATGAATCTCGGGGCGCAAATGTCTTACAACTTTGCCGCAGATCATTTCAAGCTGTCTGACCTTGCACTAAGCTACCGTACAGACATCGGGCAGTATCTCGGCATCAGCGGCAGCAACAACTACCGTTTTTATGATTTCGATCCGAAGCTCAACCAGCGCGTCGATAAATTGTTGTTCAATGAAGGCAAAGGTATCGCCGAGTTGACGAACTTTAGCATTAATCTTTCGACTTCATTGCATGGCGAAAAGAAGAAGAGAGAAGCTGATATCCATCCAATCGACTCTACAGCGAGCGTCGAAGATCAATCTGCCCTATTTCGGCAGAACGGTTACCGTGGAATATATGATGAGGAGCCCCCCGATTTCAGCATTCCCTGGAATCTCGGTTTGAGTTTCAGTTTTGCACAGAACCAGGAAAACCCTGCGGTCAAAACCCGGTCGGCAAATGTCAATGCTAATTTAGGGTTTAATTTGACGGAGAATTGGAAATTTACCGCAACGACAAGTTATGACCTTGTCCAGCGGCAAGTTGCCGCGCCGCGAATCACAATAGACCGTGACCTTCATTGCTGGACTATGAATTTCAGCTGGGTGCCCACCGGAGCGCTCGCCGGGTACCGGTTCGAGCTTAAAGTAAAAGCGCCGCAATTGCAGGACATAAAGCTGACGAAGCAGAACATGAACAGTGGATACTATTAGGAATTAATAATTAAGAATGAAGAATGAATAATGAAAAGCTAAAAGCTAAAAGCTAAAAGCTAACTGTTGACTGGATCTTATTTTTTCACTTTTAACTTTTCACTTATCTTTGATAAAATGTAATGGCTCCGTCGAGCGGCAAACCTAACCGCCTCATCAAAGAAAAAAGCCCCTACCTTCTCCAGCATGCGCACAACCCCGTTGATTGGTATCCTTGGGGGGACGAAGCATTCGACGCCGCGCGCCGCGAGAATAAGCCTATTTTTTTATCGATCGGTTATTCGACGTGCCATTGGTGTCACGTGATGGAACACGAGTCGTTTGAAAACGATTCGGTTGCCGGCATCATGAATAAGTATTTCATTTCCATCAAAGTTGACCGCGAAGAGCGTCCCGACGTCGACAAGGTCTACATGAGTGCTGTGCAGGCGATGACCGGCAGTGGAGGCTGGCCGCTTTCAATTTTTCTTACGCAGGAGTTAAAACCGTTCTACGGCGGGACGTACTTCCCGCCGCGGGACGCCCGCGGCCGTCCCGGGTTTCCGACAGTCTTGGAACGGATTCATCAAGTATGGGAGACGGAACGCGAAAAGGTGGTCGAATCGGGAAACCGGTTGATTGCAATCCTTCAACAAGAAAGAGAAGCAGACCAGGAAGGATCTGCCGTCGATGAAACGCTGCTCAAAAGAACGTACCATCAGCTTGCCGCACAGTACGACCCAAAATATGGCGGGTTTGGCAGTGGGCCGAAATTTCCGCGTCCCGTAGTTTTGAATTTTCTTTTCCGGTACTATGCGCGTTCGAAGGATGAAGAGGCGTTGACGATGGCCCTGACGTCGCTTCGCGCTATGGCACAAGGCGGTATGTACGACCATATCGGCGGCGGGTTCCATCGTTACTCTGTTGACGCCCAGTGGCGGGTTCCTCATTTTGAAAAAATGCTGTATGACCAGGCACAGCTCGTTAATTCATATCTTGATGCATTCCAAATAACAAGCGACGAATCGTTCGCACGCACCGCTCGTGAAACGCTTGACTATGTCCTGCGCGACATGACAGACCCGGAAGGCGGCTTCTATTCTGCCGAGGATGCGGACAGTCCGGAACCCGAGAATCCCGCTCACGCTTCCGAGGGGGCATTTTATTTGTGGACAAAGAAGGAGATTGAAAACATCTTGCAGGCTGAAGATGCAAAGGTCTTCTGCCATCACTTTGGAGTTGATGAATACGGGAATGCTCTTTCGGACCCTCATAGTGAATTCCGCGGCAAGAATATTTTGTTCTCCCCCTTTACCGTGGAACAGACCGCAAGTTTTTTTTCTATGGATGAAGGCAAAGTACGAGCAATGATAGGGGATGCAAAAGCGAAGTTGTTTGCTGCCCGGACCCAGCGGCCGAGGCCCCGACGGGATGATAAAGTTATCACGGCATGGAATGGTCTGATGATCAGCGCATTTGCGAGAGCTTCACATATTCTGCGGGAGACGCGGTACGCAGAGGCGGCAGAACGCGCGGCTCAATTTGCTGCCCGCGAGCTTTACGATTCCAAGACGAAAACGCTTCATCGCCGCTTTAGGGACGGCGAAACGAAATTTGAAGCGCAGCTTGATGATTTTGCTTTCTTTATCCAAGGGTTGCTGGATCTTTATGAAGCAACCTTTGATATCGAACGGCTCACCTTTGCACTGGAACTTCACAGAACACAGGTTGCATTGTTCTGGGATTCATCGGGAGGAGGCTTTTTCGATTTTTCCGGGCAAGATAAATCTATCCTCCTCCGAACAAAGGAAGCGTATGACGGCGCGGAACCTGCCGGAAATTCTGCCGCAGCGTTGAATCTGATACGGCTTTCCCAAATGACCGGCGACGGCATCCTGAAGATGCAAACAGAAGTAGTGATGAAGTCCTTTAGCGCAGTGCTCCAGCGTGCACCCGATGCCATGCCGCAGATGATTGTAGCGATTAATTTTTTTCTCAGCGCCCCGAGACAAATTATCATCGCAGGAAGCAGGAATTCGCCGGCGACCGCTGAGTTCCTCGATGAAATTGCAGGGCACTTTCTACCGGCAATGATTATGCTGTCCGCTGACGGCGGCGCCGGTCAAGATTTTCTTTCCAAACGCATTCCCGTCATCGCATCAATGGTTCCGAAGGATGGCAGTACGACTGCGTATATTTGCGAAAACTTTAAATGTGAATTGCCGGTAAACACAATCGAGCAGTTAGTGTTGCTCCTGCGCGGACAAGACACCCCTCATTCAACCGATTGATAACAGATGTTACGCCGTTCATGCCGACCTCGACAGATGTTTTTCGGATCCCGGTTCTATTTCTTGACGTTTTTCGGGGAATAGTACTTCGCCGGTAACTCCTCTTTGGTATACCCGCAGTTTTTCGGTTGAACCCTTCTTGAATAATTTACGGATTTTTGC
>Ga0265339_10000095_pt1 | contig 75377 bp, 60 predicted proteins | sample 4CB219metaG_FD_202085 | JGI IMG/M metagenome (GOLD analysis project Ga0265339, IMG submission 202085) | Rhizosphere microbial communities from Carex aquatilis grown in University of Washington, Seatle, WA, United States - 4-CB2-19 metaG | ecosystem: Host-associated > Plants > Roots >... | reverse complement strand
TCGTCGGCGGCGTGTCCGGCCGACAGCTTCCAACCGAGTACCTTGACCTGCCGCAGCTCGGCAGGCGTCTGCGACGTGGCGGAGCAGTGCACGGGGTCGTCGGCGGCGTGTCCGGCCGACAGCTTCCAACCGAGCACGTTGACCTGCCGCGGCTCGGCGGGCGTCTGCGACGTGGCGGAGCAGTGCACGGGGTCGTCGGCGGCGTGTCCGGCCGACAGCTTCCAGCCGAGCACGTTGACCTGCCGCGGCTCGGCGGGCTTCTGCGACGTGGCGGAGCAATGCACCGGCTCGTCGGCCAACTGTCCGGCCGACAGCTTCCAACCCAGCACCTTGACCTGCCGCAGCTCGGCGGGCTTCTGCGACGTGGCGGAGCAATGCACCGGCTCGTCGGCCAACTGCCCGGCAGATGGCTTCCAACCCAACACCTTGACCTGTCGTGGCGCAGCCGATGTCTGCGACGCCGCCGAGACCTGTACCGGGTCGAGCGCGACATGCCCGGCGGATACCTTCAAGCCGAACACGGTGACGTGTCGCGTTTCAGCCGGCAGCTGCGACATCGCTGAAACCTGCACCGGTAGCAGCGCGGCCTGTCCAACCGACAGCTTCCAGCCCAGCACGCTTACCTGCCGCGGCTCAGCCGGCGCCTGCGACGTTGCGGAACAATGCACCGGTAGCAGCGCCACGTGCCCGGCGGACAGCTTCCAGCCCAACACGCTGACTTGCCGCGGTGCGGCCGATGTCTGCGACGCCGCCGAAACCTGCACCGGCACAAGCGCGACGTGCCCTGCCGATGCCTTCAAGCCCAGCACGGTGACCTGCCGTTCGGCGGCAGGCGTCTGCGATGCAGCGGAAATGTGCACCGGTTCCGACGCCGCCTGCCCCGCCGACGCTCTGGAGCCGGCGACGACCGAATGCCGCCACGCGGTCAGCAATTGTGACGTGACCGAAATGTGTCCGGGCGACAGCGTCAATTGCCCGGCGGACGACTTCCAGCCGTCGACCACCACCTGCCGCCCGAGCGCAGGCGCGTGCGACATCGCGGAACAATGTACGGGCAGCTCGTCCGACTGCCCAGCCGATGATCTCGAGCCGGCCACGACAACCTGCCGCGCCTCGGCCGGCGTCTGCGACGTGGCGGAAACCTGCACCGGCAGCGATGTCGACTGCCCGGCCGATGTATTCGCCGATACCTCGACCACCTGCCGCGCCTCGGCCGGCATCTGCGACGATGCCGAGACGTGTACCGGCTCCGACGCCGACTGCCCGGCCGATGCATTCGAGCCGAGCACGGTGACCTGCAGAGCATCTGCAGGGATTTGCGATACCGCCGAGCAATGCACCGGTTCATCGGCGGCCTGTCCGACGGATACGTTCGAGCCGTCGACCACGGAGTGCCGTGGCGCAGCCGGCATCTGCGACGTCGCAGAGACGTGTACGGGATCGAGCGCCGCCTGTCCGGCGGATGCGTTTGAGCCGAGCACGGTGACCTGCCGTGGCTCCGCTGGCATCTGCGACGAGGCTGAACAGTGCACTGGCTCCAGTGCGACCTGTCCGGCCGACAGCTTCCTACCCAGCACCGTTACCTGTCGTGGCGCCGCCGGTATCTGCGACGCCGCGGAGACCTGTACGGGATCCAGTGCGACGTGTCCGGCGGATGCCTTTGTCCCGAGCACGGTGACCTGCCGTGGCTCGGCCGGCATCTGCGACGTCGCCGAGCAATGCACGGGGTCGAGCGCGGCATGCCCGGCCGATACCTTCCAGCCCAGTACGGTCACATGCCGTGGTGCGGCGGATGTCTGCGATCAAGCCGAACAGTGCACCGGATCCAGTGCCGCATGCCCGGCAAATACCTTCCAGCCCAATACCGTGACGTGCCGCGCCAGTGCCGGCGGTTGCGACATTGCCGAGCAATGCACCGGTAGCGCCGCCGCCTGTCCGGCTGACAGCGTGCAGCCGGTCAACACGACGTGCCGCGGCGCGGCGGGCTTCTGCGACGTGGCGGAAGTCTGCAATGGCGTCAGCACGGCGTGCCCCGCGGACAGCTTCCAGCCGTCGAGTACGGTTTGCCGTAGCTCGGGTGGCGAGTGTGACGCGGTCGAGCACTGCACCGGCAGCGGCGCGACATGCCCAGCCGACACCTACCAGCCGTCGACCACCGTTTGTCGTGGCGCAGCGGGTGACTGCGACGTCCAAGAGACCTGCACCGGTTCGGGCGTCACCTGTCCGGCCGATGCGTTCGAACCTTCTACTACGACCTGCCGGTTCAGCGCCGGCGACTGCGACGTCGCCGAGCAGTGCACCGGGACGACGGCGACGTGTCCGGCCGATAGCTTCGAGCCGTCGACCACGACATGTCGTGCGGCCGCTGGTGGTTGCGACGTCGCCGAGCAGTGTACCGGCAGCGATGCCGATTGCCCGGCGGACGATGTGCAGCCGATCTTCACCATCTGTCGCCTGGCGGCCGGAATCTGCGACGATACCGAGTACTGCAACGGTGTCCTGCCGTCGTGTCCGGCCGACTTCATGGAGCCCCCCACCTCGCAGTGCCGCGCATCGGCAGGTAGTTGCGACCCGGCGGAGTTCTGCACCGGTTCCGACGCAGACTGCCCGACGGATGCACTCGAACCCGATACGACGGTTTGCCGTTCGGCGGCAGGCGTCTGCGATGCGGAGGAGACCTGTACCGGCTCCGACGTGGAATGTCCGACCGATGCCAAGAGCACCGCAGTGTGCCGCAACGTCGCCGGTGAATGCGACGTCGCGGAGAGCTGCGACGGCGTCGGCGACGACTGTCCGCCCGACCTGGTCGAGCCCTCGACGACGGTCTGTCGTGGTGTGGCCGGCGTGTGCGACGTTGCCGAGCTCTGCGACGGCAGCACGGTGACGTGTCCGGCTGATTCGTTCCAGCCCAACACCGTCGAGTGCCGTGGCGTCGCCGGTGAGTGCGACGCGGCGGAATTCTGCACCGGCGGCGGAATCAACTGCCCGGCTGACGACTTCCTGCCGTCGACGACGACCTGCCGTGGCTCGGCCGGCGTCTGCGACGTCGCGGAACAGTGCACCGGGGCCGGCGCGGTTTGCCCGGCCGATGCGAAGAGCACGGCGGAATGCCGCGCCACCGCCGGCGTCTGCGATGTCGCAGAAAGCTGCGACGGCGTCGGCAACGATTGTCCGGCTGACGCGTTCGTCGCCAACACGGTGGTGTGCCGTGGCGCGGCGGATGTTTGCGACGTGGCCGAAACCTGCACCGGCGGCGCGGCGGATTGTCCGGCCGACGGGTTTGCCGCCAGCACCGTCACCTGCCGCAACTCGGTGGGCGCGTGCGACAGCGCTGAACAATGCACGGGCAGCGGCATTGCATGCCCGGCGGATACCAAGAGCACGGCGGTCTGCCGCGCGGCGGCCGGCAGCTGCGACACGGCCGAGACCTGCGACGGTATCGGCAACGACTGCCCGACTGACGTGGTCGAGCCGGCCACGACGGTCTGTCGTGGTGTTGCGGGCTCGTGCGACGTCGCCGAGAACTGCGACGGCGTCGGCACGGATTGTCCCGCCGACAGCTTCGAGGCTTCCAGCACCACCTGCCGGCCGTCAGCCGGGATCTGCGACGTTGCCGAGAACTGCAGCGGCACGGCGGCGGACTGCCCGACCGACAGCTTCCAGCCCGCGACGGTCGAGTGTCGCGGCACCACCACGGGCGAAGAGTGCGACGTGGCGGAATTCTGCACCGGCTCCGCGGCGACGTGCCCCGCCGATGGCGTCGCAGCCAATACGGTGGTCTGCCGATCGGCAGCCGGCGTCTGCGATGCGGTCGAGAACTGCGACGGAACGACCAAGGTCTGCCCGTCTGACACCAAGAAGACGACTGTCTGCCGCGCGTCGGCAGGTGTTTGCGATCTCGCCGACTCCTGCGACGGCGTCAACGACGATTGCCCGGCAAATGCCTCTCAGCCTGACAACACGCCATGTAACGACGCGCTCTTCTGTAACGGTCAGGAGACCTGCCAGGCGGGCGTCTGCACCGATGGGCCTGATCCGTGCGATCTGTGCGACGAGACGAGCAATACCTGCTTGGAGCAGAACTGCCCGACCACGCCGCAAACCGGCTGTCGCACAGGCGAAAAATCGATGCTGATGATCAAGAACAAGGACAACGACGTCGCCGACAAGCTGATCTGGAAACTGCTCAAGGCGGATTCGACGACTTTTGCCGAGCTGAGCGATCCGACTTCGACCACAACCTACGCGCTCTGCCTCTACGCCGGTTCGACACCGCACTTGATTCTCGAGATGAGCATCCCGCCCAGCTCGAAGTGGACCGTCAAGGGCGCAAACAAGGGCTACAAGTATCTCGACGCTGCCGCGAATGCGGAGGGCGCTCAGAAGATCAGCATGAACGCCAGCACCAACAACAAGACCAAGTTCATCATCAAGGGACGCGGAGTGAACTTGGGCGATCCGCTCACGGCGCCTCAGCTGTCGACCCCGGTTGTGGCGCAATACAGCAACCTGTCGAACGGCATCTGCTGGACCGCGACCTACAGCGCGCCGATGAAGAACACCTCCGAGGTGTTCAAGGCCAAGGAATAACAGGCATGCGCGCCCGCCCGTCTCGCCTCGAGCGAGACGGGCGGCGCCATTTCAAGCGGCCGGCACTCGGTGGCTCACAATTGCGCCCGGCCCGTATGCCAGTCGTTCGATCGCATCGGCAGGCGTGCCAGGTGCGGTGGCCCGCCACGTTGACCACGCAACGTAGCCAGCTTTAGCGTCGCACGTCGTCTCAGGCGCTCTGACATGCAGGATCGCCCAAGTGCCACGGAGTTGCTCGACGCGGTGCGTGGCTTTCTCGAGCGCGACGTCATCGACGCGCTCGAGGGCACCGTCAAGTTCCACGCGCGCGTCGCAGCCAACGTGCTGGCCATCCTCGCGCGTGAGCTGCAGCTCGAGCCGAGCCATCTCGCTGCCGAATGGAGTCGACTCGACGCGCTACTGGGGGCGGAGCCGGCACCCGACAGCCTAGCCGGATTGCGTGAAGCAGTGCGCGCGCGCAGCGAGCAATTGTGCGCGCGTATTCGCGCCGGCGAGGCCGATGCCGGCCCGTGGCGGGCCGCGACGCTGGCGCATGTTCGCGCCACCGTGCGCGACAAGCTGGCGATCGCCAATCCCAAGCTGTTGGCGCCCGGAGAAGCGTGACGCATCGCGTCGCGCTTCCCGCTTCGATCCCCAAAACGCGCGCCGCGCCACCGTCGCTGCCCAGCGACTGTGCAACGCCGCCGATCCAGGCAGCGCGCGCGGTACATCCGGCGGCGTGCTCGACGGCCGCGTCCACTGCGGCGCCGCGGCGCGGTCCTTGCTCCTTTTGCCTCGCTTCAACTCATTCCAGCGAGCGGTGGGTCGCGATTCGGCGGCGCCGCCCGGGAACGTTCTTCGGAGGATACGATCGTGAGTGGAAGCGCCGCCCGTCTGCAGGCCATTGAGGCCGTCACCGCCTACCGTCCGATTTCGGAACCGCTGTCGTTCTCGAAGCTCTCGGCCAGCGAGTTCTTCGGCGTCAACGTGTTCAACAAGGCGACCATGAAGGCGCGCCTGCCCAAGCCGGTCTACAAGTCGCTGGTCAAGACGATCGACACCGGTTCGACGCTCGACCCGTCCATCGCCGACACGGTTGCGGCGACGATGAAGGATTGGGCGATCGAGAAGGGCGCCACCCACTACGCGCACGTCTTCTATCCGCTCACCGGTCACACGGCCGAGAAGCACGACAGCTTTCTCAGTCCGGACGGCGAGGGCGGCGCCATCGCCGAGTTCGCCGGCAAGACCCTGATCCAGGGTGAGCCCGACGCTTCGAGCTTTCCCAACGGTGGCATCCGCGCCACGTTCGAGGCGCGCGGGTACACCGCCTGGGACGTCACCAGCCCGGCCTACATTCTTGAGAACCCGAACGGGACGACGCTGTGCATTCCGACCGCCTTCGTGTCGTGGACCGGTGAAGCGCTCGACAAGAAGACGCCGCTGCTGCGCTCGCTGCAAGCCCTCAACAAGCACGCGCAGCGCGTCTTGAAGCTGTTCGGTCACGAGGATGCGGCGACGGTCGTGTCATACGCCGGCGCCGAGCAGGAGTATTTCCTCATCGATCGCCACTTCTACTTCTCGCGCACGGACATCCTCGGCACCGGGCGGACGCTGTTCGGCGCGCCGCCACCGAAGGGACAGGAGTTCGAAGACCACTACTTCGGCGCCATCCCCGAGCGCGTCCTGGCGTTCATGCTCGAGACCGAGCGCGAGCTGTTCAAGCTCGGCATTCCGGTGAAGACGCGGCACAACGAAGTCGCGCCCGGCCAGTTCGAAGTGGCGCCGGTGTTCGAGGCCGCCAACCTGGCCACCGACCACCAACAGCTGCTCATGGTCACGTTGAAGCGGGTCGCCGAGAAGTACGGGATGGCCTGCCTGCTGCACGAGAAGCCTTTCGCCGGCGTCAACGGCTCCGGCAAGCACGTCAACTTCTCGATCGGCAACACCACACAGGGCAACTTGCTCGATCCCGGCGACACCCCGCATGCCAACGCGCAGTTTCTCGTCTTCTGCGCCGCAGTGATTCGCGCCGTGCACAAGTGGAGCGCCGTATTGCGCGCCGTGGTCGCCTCCGCCGCCAACGATCACCGCCTTGGCGCCAATGAAGCGCCGCCGGCAATCATCTCGATCTTCCTTGGCGAGCAGCTGGCCGACATCTTCGAGCAGGTGACCAAAGGTGGCGCCACCAGCTCCAAGTCCAAGGGGACGTTGGCGATTGGCGTCGACTCGCTGCCGACGCTGCCGAAGGACGCCGGCGATCGCAATCGCACCAGTCCATTCGCCTTCACCGGCAACCGCTTCGAGTTCCGCGCCGTCGGATCGGGTCAGTCGATCGCCGGGCCGCTGGTGGCGATGAACACGATCCTCGCCGAATCGCTCGACTGGATCGCCGGCAAGCTGGAGAAGGCGGTCGCTGGCGACCCATCCAAGCTCAACGCCGCCATCCAGCAAGTGCTCGAAGAAATCATGAGCGAGCATGGCAACGTCATTTTCAACGGCGACGGCTATTCCGAGGCCTGGCACAAGGAGGCCGAGAAGCGCGGACTGCCGAATCTGCGCACCTCGGTCGACGCATTGCCCATCTTCGGCACCAAGGAGGCGACCGAGCTGTTCGAGCAGTACGGCGTGCTGAGCGCGCGTGAGCTGCATAGCCGCATGGAGGTCTACCTCGAGCAGTACTGCCTGACCGTCGGTCTCGAGGCGCGTACGGCAATCGAGATGGCGAAGACGATCATCTTCCCGGCTGCGATCCGCTACCAGGGCGAGCTCGCCGCGACCTGTGCCAGCCTGAAGGCGGTCGGTTACACCTTCGACACCGACACGCTCGACAAGATCACCGGGTACGTGAAGGACCTGCAGAGCGGCATCGCCGCGCTGGAGAAGGCGCTCGCGCACGACGGCGGCAACAGCAAGCTGGACCACGCCAAGCATTTCAGCCACGCCGTGCTGCCGGCGATGGCGACGCTGCGCAAGACCGCGGACCTGCTCGAAGGCATGGTGGCCGACGACCTGTGGCCGCTGGCGACCTACCAGGAGATGCTGTTCATCAAGTGAGAGACCACGCGTCGGGAGCGAGGTGGTGGCCTCGCTCCCGCATCGCATCAGCGCTCGCTGTAGTGCGGCGCCCGTTTTTGCAGGAACGCGCTGATGCCTTCGCGGAAGTCGTCGCTGCGTGAACAGAGGATCTGGTTGCGATCCTCCATCGCGATCACCTGTTCCAGGCTGCCGGCATCGAGGCTGGCGTTGAGGCATTCCTTGGTCAACCGCAGGCCGAGCGGCGAGTTGCGCAGCATGTCGTCGGCCAGTGCCTCAGCAGCGGTCTCGAGCTCGGCATCGGGCACGACGCGCGACACCAAGCCAAGCCGCTCGGCGCGCGCCGCGTCGATGAAGTTTCCGGTCAGTAACAACTCGGCGGCGATCGACGCGCCGAGCATGCGCGGCAAGAAGTAGCTGACCCCGACGTCGCAGGCCGACAGTCCGATGCGGATGAAGGCCGCGTTCATGCGCGCCGACGTGCCGGCCAATCGCACATCCGAGCCAAGCGCCAGGGCGAAGCCGCCACCACACGCTGCGCCGTGCACGGCGGCGATGATCGGCTGCGGTGCACGCCGCATCATGAGCACCAATTCGCTGATGGTGCGCTGCTGGCGCAGGCCGGCCTGCACCGAGCCGTTCAACGCGTCATCGCCGCCGACATCTTCCTTGAGGTCGAGACCGGCGCAGAAGGCGCGCCCGGCGCCGCGCAATACCACCACGCGCGTCTCGCGATCCTCCGAGAGCCCGCCGAACAGGTGCCGAAGCTCTTGCACCAGCGCGCGATTCATCGCGTTGAGCGCGTCGGGTCGGTTCAGCGTCACCCACAGCACATGGTTGCGGCGCTCGGTGAGAAGCGTGTCGTACGGCATGGTCTTCCTTTCAGCGGGTGGGCGGTTTAGCGAGCCCTCACGGCCGGCCAAGTGCTTCCGCCGTGCGAGCCGGTGCCAGCTTGGTGCGCGGCGGCCACGCGCGCACCCGCGCATCCGCGAACGTCCGCCGGCGGGCTCACGTCTTTGCGGTCGTGCCGGCGACGCCGACTGCGTTCTTCGACGTGCGCTTCACCGCGAACATGGCCTGATCGGCGGCGCGCAGCAGATCCACCGCGTCGCCGGCGTGCTGCGGATAGGCGGCGACCCCGATCGAAGCGGTGACGCGCGAGATGTCGATGTCGAGGTCTTCGAGGCGCTGTGCGGAGGCGATGGCGAGACGGATGGTATCGGCGATGGCCACCGCGTCGGCGATCGTGGTCTCGGGCAGCAAGACGGCGAACTCGTCGCCGCCGAAGCGCGCCGCACTGTCGCCCCGACGCAACTGATCGCCGATACGGCGGCCCAGGAAGGCGAGCGTTTGCCCGCCGATCGGGTGACCGTAGCGGTCGACGACCTCCTTGAAGTTGTCGAAGTCGAGCACCAGCAGCGACAGCGGATGCCCGGTCGCGAGCAATGCCGGCAGCCGTTGGTTCAGAAAGCGCGCATTGCCGAGGCCGGTCAGGTCGTCGGTGATCGCCGCCAGCTCGGCCTGGCGATAGAGGCGTGCATTCTCCAGCGCAATGGCGGTGTGATCGGCGAGGATCTGTGCCAACCGCAACTGGCGGGCGTCAAAGGCGCGCCCGTCGAGGCGATTCATCACTTGGATGACCCCGTGCAGCGTGTCGTGGCTGATCACCGGGACGCACAGCATGGCGCGCGGCCGGAAGTTGGTGAGCGCCTCACTGGCGCGATGCCAGCGCGGGTCGCGGCTGGCATCTTCCAACAGCAGCGGCTCGCGATGGCGCGCCACCCAGCCTGCGATGCCGGTATCGGCCGGCATGCGCACGCCGTCGATCATGCCAGCCTGCAAGTGCCGCGAGGCTGAAAAGGTCAGCCCGCGTCCGCTCGGGTCGTAGAGCAACAGCGCCGCGGATTGGCTCGGCACGGCCGCGGCGACCTTGGCGAGCAGGGTGCGCAGCGCCGCCGGATCGCGTGCCAGCAAATCCGAGCTGCAGGTCGGCGCCAGCTCGGTTGCCACGGCTTCGAGCGCGGCTTGATCGGCGTCGTCGAAGGGGTGGCCGTCGTAACGGTCTGCGAGCTCGATCACGCCCGCGACCTCGCCATCGCGCCACAACGGCACCGCCAGCAAGGATCCGCCCTCGCACGGCGACAGCTCGCCGCCGACGTGGCAGCGCGCGTCGTGAGTGCGATCGGCGACGCGCGCCGGCCGGCCGCTGCGCGCCACCCACGCCGCCAATCCCTGCGCACCGTCGCCGGCGGCGTCGAATGTCGACTCGCGCAGCGTTTCGCTGGCGGCGAAGACCAACTCGTCGCGCTCGGCGTCGTAACGCAGGAAGGAGATCGCCTCGGCCGAGGCGAGCAACTTGATGCGCGCCAGCGCGATGCGCACCACCTCGGCGAGGTTGAGCGTCGACGTGACCGCCTTGGTCATCTCGTTGATGACCGTCAAATCGCGCTCGAACGCCTGTGCCGTTTCGTCGTGCATGGGCGAGACCCAGCGCTAGCACCGCCCGCCTAGCACCGGCAAATCATGAATGGGCTGCATGGCCGGTTGCGTCGCTTCCGGCCGTCGCCCGACAGCGAGCCGGGATCAATCGGCTCGCCCTGAGATCTCAGGGAAGCAGGCCGCGCGTCGATGGGCTACAACGCGCCTCTGATGTCGGACTCCATCCATTCCGGCGCGCCGGACCGACTCGACCGCGCCATCGCCGCCGCGGCCGGTATCTCGCGCACCGCGGCGCGGACGCAGATCGCAGCTGGCGCGGTGTTCCTCAACGGCCAGCGCTGCAAAGTCGCCTCGCGCATCGTGCGGCCCGGCGATCGCTTGCGCTGCGGCGAGTCGGTGACGGTGGCGGTCGCCGCGCTGCACATCGTTTTCGAAGCCGATGGCGTGATTGCCATCGACAAGCCGGCCGGCATGCCGTCGGTGCCGAGCAAGCAGGCGGCGGCCGGGACCGCACTGACCGAGCTCGAGGCCCAGCTGGCCGGACGTCCTGGCGCTGCGCCGCGACTATGGGTCGTGCACCGGCTCGACGCCTCGACCTCGGGGGTGCTGGCCTTCGCCACCAGCCGTGCGTCGGCTGCGTCGCTGTCGGACGCATTCCGCCTGCAGCGCGTCGACAAACGCTACGTCGCATTGGTCGAGCCCGGCCCGCCAATCGAAGCCGGCCGCATCGAGCTGTCGCTGAGCGCTTCGTCCGGACGTGCGCACGTCGCCGCCGCCGGCAAAGCGGCGCTGACCGAGTGGCGCCTGCGCGAGCGGCGAGGCGCCGGCGCGCTGCTCGACGTCGAGCCGCGCAGCGGACGCATGCATCAGATCCGCGTCCACCTGGCGGCGATCGGCTGTCCGATCGTCGGCGATCGCCTGTACGGCGGTGTGGCGTCGGCGCGCCTTATGCTGCACGCCGCGGCGTTGACCCTGCCGCTGTGCAGCGGCCGCGTCACGATCGAAGCCGCGCAACCGTTCTGAGACGCGCGGGCGCGGCGCTTATTGCTGCGCCAGCATGCCGTGCAGCGTCAGGTCGGTCAGCGCCGCGGCGACGTCTTCGATCGGCACGTTGTCCTGCTCGATCCACCACGACACGACCTGCAACGACATGCCGATCACCGCCTGCGCCCAGACCATCGCGTTGCCCTGGCGGAACGCGCCGCCGGCAATCGCACCGGCGATGATCTCGTGCAGATCGCGGATGAAGCCTTCCTGGCAATGCCGCACGACGTCGTGAAACGACGCGCCGTGCCCGAAGACGATGCGGAAGAGCTCGCGATTCTCCTGCGCGAAGCCGAGGAAGGTCAGCGTGCGCGTGCGCGACTGCTCGACCGGATCGGCGACCTGCAGGCGCACGGCGTCGAGCTCGATTTTGAGCCGCGCCACGGTGTCCTCGACCAGCTCGAGAAACAGCGCTTCTTTGGTCGGGTAGTAGAGATAGAACGTGCCGACGCCAACGCCGGCGGTGCGCGCGATGTCGACGATCTTGGTGCCGTGGTAGCCCTTGGCGGACAACACGCGACGCGCGGCCTCGAGGAGCGCGCCGGCGGTTTGCTCGCGCCGTCGCTGGGCGCGATCGCCAAGCCGGACATCGTCTACCTTCGGAGCCATGCGGTACCAACACGAACCAGAATTCAGTACGGTCCGCAAGGACTTGCCCGGATGTCGTTGGACCACATTCGCACCCGCCTGGCGGGGTATCAGCCGCATTTGATCGACGAACCGAAGGTCGCACGCGCTTCGGTCGCGTTGGTTCTGCACGCGGCCGCCGACGATATCGCGCTGCTCTTGATTCAGCGCGCCACGCGCGACGGTGATCCGTGGTCGGGTCACATGGCCTTTCCCGGTGGCCGGCGCGATCCGGGCGACGCGGACGTCATCGCGACCGCGACGCGCGAGACGCACGAAGAGGTCGGCATCGAGTTGACCGGCGAGGCTGAGATGATCGGCCGCCTCGACGAGCTGCGCGCCGTCGCACACCATCGGCCGCTCGACCTGGTCATCTCACCGGTCGTCTTCGCGCTGCGCCGCGCCGTCGTCCCGCGGCCGGACCCGCGCGAAGTCGAGAGCGCCGTCTGGGTACCGCTCAGCTTTCTCAACTCGCCTGCGGCGCGCGCCACCTACACACGCACGCTGGAGAACGTCACCAGTGACTTCCCCGCGTTCCGTTTCCAGCGCTACACGATCTGGGGTCTGACGCACCGCGTGCTGAGCGAATTCCTCGAGCTGGTGAAGGTCGACGCGCCAGTGATGGGATAGGAACGAGGAACTGCGTGCGGAGGTGCGGAGGTGCGGACGTGCGGAGGTCTGGCGGAGAGTAGCGGCCTCTCAACTCCACCTCCGCACGTCCGCACTCCGCACGCAGTTTCCGCACCTACTTCTCATTCCCGAGGATGCTGACGCAGGCGACGGCGCCCGGGCCGCCGAGGTTGTGGGCGAGACCGAGCTTCGCCTTCGGCACCTGGCGCTGCCCAGCCTGGTGGCGCAGCTGCGTGGTGAGCTCGGTGATCATGCGCACGCCGGTCGCGCCGACCGGGTGACCGAACGACTTGAGCCCGCCGCTCGGGTTCACCGGTTTGTCGCCGCCGAGGGCTGAGCGTCCTTCCTCGACGAACGTGCCGCCGCTGCCGCGTGCGCAGAAGCCGAGGTCTTCGTAGTTGAGAATCTCGGTGATGGTGAAGCAGTCGTGCACCTCGGCGAAGTCGATGTCGTCGGCTGTCACGCCGGCTTGCTTGTATGCGGTCGCCACCGCCTTCTGTGTCGCCGGGAAGCCGAGGTAGTCGAACGACGGCTTGTAGTAGGGCTGCCCCGACATCACCGCCAGGCCGACGCCCTTCACGTAGATCGGATCGCTGCGGAACTCGTGCGCGCGATCGGCGCGGCACAGCACCGCGGCGGCGGCGCCGTCGGTGGTCGGGCAGCAGTCGTAGAGGCCGAGCGGCGAGTAGATCAGCGGCGCTTTCAGCACCGTCTCTTCGTTGATTTCCATGCGCAGGTGCGCCTTGGGGGATAGCGTCCCGTGCTTGTGATTCTTCACCGCCACCTTGGCCAACGTCGACTTCGAGGCGCCGTACTTCTTGAAGTAGCGATTCGCCGCCAGCGCGAAGATGTGCGGCGCGCGCTCGCCGCCATCGATCACCGGATGCAGGCGATTCGGCCGGTGGTAGCCGCCGTCGCGCATCTTCTCGAAGCCGAGCACCAGCGCGATGTCGTAGACGCCCGAGGTGATCGCCAGCGCCGCGTTGCGGAACGCGTCCATGCCCGAAGCGCAGTACATGCTGATGCGCGTGATCGGGATGCCCTGCAGTTTGAGCGGATCGCCGAGCGCGTCGCCAGCCAGCTGCGACATCACCGTGCCCACCCACGCCGCCTCGATCTGCGCCGGCTCGACCTTGGCGTCCGCCATCGCTTCGAACGCCGCATCGCAAATCAGCTGCTCGGCGCTCGCTTCATACAACTCACCGAACTTCGTGCAGCCGACGCCGATGACGGCGACCTGGTTTTTGAACTCGCTGGGCATTGGGGCTCCGGGACGGTTGTTAAGTTGTTAGGTTGTTAAGTTGTTAGGTCAGATCGGAGAGCTGCGTGTCTCTTCAGGGGCGCGGTTCAAGCGGGTCTACACGGAGAATTCTGTACCGTGGATTCATTAGCGGAGGTTGTCAGGGTCACGGTTTGACCGACAGTGAAATGAGCGGCATCTGCAGCGTCCTGTAGTGCAAAGACAAACACCTGGGTGCGCTGGCGACCGGAGGCATCGACAGCACGAGGTTGGTCGGTCCACCATTCGATCCGGCAGCCGCCAAGCGTCGATCCCTCTGTTACTGCGAAGGTCCTCTTGGCGCTGGAACGCGCCATTACGTATGCGCGGCCGTGTGCTTCGAATACCGATTCGACGTGGAACACGAACTCCGCCATGCGTGCCCTCAAAAACCTAACAACCTAACAACCAACAACCTAGCAACCTGGCTGTTTCACGACTCCCAGCGGGAACGTGGTCCTGAACTTCTCCTCCAGCCATCCCGGGCCCTTGTCGGGCGGGACGAACCAATCGGTTGGGCACATGGTGAGGATTTCGACGAAGGAGAAGCCCTTGTCGTCGATCTGGCTTTGGAAGGCGTCGAGCAGATACTGGCGCGTCTGTTTGATCGCGGCCGGCGTGTGCACGGCGCCGCGCGCGACGTACGCCGAGCCGTCGAGTTGTGCGAGTAGCTCGGCCATCTTGATAGGGTGGCCGTGGCGTTCGACGGTGCGGCCGCCGAGCGTCGTCTTCGTGTGCTGGCCGAGCACGGTGGTCGCGGTGGCGTGACCGCCGGTCTCACCGAAGACGCCGTTGTTGAGCATGATCGCGGTGAAGCGCTCGCCGCGCGCGGCGGCGTGGATGACTTCCTGCAGGCCTTCCGACGCCATGTCGCCGTCGCCCTGCATGGTGAAGATGAAGGCGTCGGGGCGGACGCGCTTGGCGCCGGTGGCGACTGACGGCGCGCGCCCGTGCAGCGCCTGCAGGACGTCGATGTCCATCAGCATTGGGAAGCAGGTGTAGCAGCCGATGCCGGCGACGCAGATGGTGCGGTCGCGCACGCCAAGCTGCTCGATGAGCTCCAGCATCAGCCGTACGGCGACCGGCTCGCCGCAGCCGGGGCACAGCGAATGCTCGGTGCTGAGCAGCAGGCGCGGCTTGTCGAACACCTTGCGCATGGTCGGTGTCGGGGCGAGCGGCTGGTTCATCGGTGTCCTTATGCTCTATGCCGCAGCGCGGGGATACACGTCTTTGATGCGCTGCAAGATGTGCTCGACGCGCAGCGCCGGGCCGACGCCGAAGCCCGAGTGATCGTGACTGATGCCGCCGATGAAGTGCACCGGCGCGCGGCCGAGCACGGCGAGCTGCACGTCCTCGATCATCTGACCGGCATTGAGCTCGAACACCGCGACCGCCTCGGCGCCGGCGGCCGCATCGGCCACCGCTCGCGCCGGGAAGGGCCACAAGCTGATCGGGCGCACATAGCCGACGCGCAGCCCCGCCTCGCGCGCCAGCTTGACCGCGTACTTCACGAAGCGGCCCGGAAAGCCGAAGGCGACGACGACCAGCTGCGCATCGTCGAGATAGCCGCTGTCGACGCGTTCCTCGCTGGCTTTGATGCCGGCGTGTTTGTCGGTCGCCTGCGACAGCGCGGTGGCGATGTCGGTGCTGAGCTTCTCCGACGGACCGAGCGGCGACAGCGTCAGGCCGCGCCGTCCCTTGGCGCCGGTCGTCGCCCACGTCTTCGGCGGCAGCGGCGGATCCTGGCGCGGCGCGAACTCGACCAGCTCGGAGGTGTGCGCGAGCAGGAAGTCACCCATGATCAACACCGGGTTGCGCCACTTGTCGGCCAGGTAGAAGGCGTCCTGGATCAGGGACACCGCCTCCTGCGCGCTCGACGGCGCGAGCACGATCAAGCGGTAGTCGCCGTGACCGCCGCCGCGCGTCGATTGGAAGTAGTCGCCCTGGCCGCGGCACATGTTCACCGCGACGACCGGGATCTGCGCATTGGCCAGCTCGGCGAAACTCTCCTGCATCAAGCTGATGCCCTGGCCGGTCGAGGCGATCATCGCGCGCACGCCGCAGCCCGCTGCGCCCCACACCATGCCGATCGCCTCGATCTCGCTCTCGGCATTCATGCACACGCCGCCGACCTGCGGCAGGCGTGCCGACATGTACTCGAGGATCTCGGTCGATGGCGTGATCGGATAGCCGGCGTAGAATCGGCAGCCGGCTTGGATTGCGCCCTCGGCCATGGCGCAGGAGCCTTCCATCAGCACGCGGCTCATGCGTGCGCCCCGCTCATGCCGGCCGGCTCGCGATAGACCTCGAAGCAGTAGTCGGGGCAGACTTTGGCGCACAGCTCGCAGCCGGTGCAGCCCTCGACCAGCAGCGGATAGCGATAGCCCTTGTCGTTCACCGCCTCCGACATCGACAGCACGCCCGGCGGGCAGACCGGCACGCACAGCACGCAGCCTTTGCAGGTGGCGATATCGATGGTGACGGTGGCGCGCATCACGCCGCGCCCGCCGCTGCCGGCATGAGCGACACGCGGTCGCTGCGCTGCATGTGCGCGGCGCCCATCTCGAGAAAGCGCGCGTTCTCTTCCGCGCGTTGCTGGCGGTGCGACGGCAGCGAGGCACGCATCACCTCGACGACGCGCTCGAACGCGACGATACCGGTGGCGGCGACGAAGGCGCCGAGCGCGATCATGCTGGCGCCGGCGATATTGCCCGCCTGCTCGGCGAGACGCGTCGCCGGCACGACCGCCACGCGCACGTCGGGTCGCGGCGCGCGCTTCACCAGCGTGTCGTTGGCGAACAACAGCCCGCCCGGGCGCAGCTTGCGCGCCAGCTCGTCAAGCCCCTGCGGATGCATCGCCACGATCGACCAGCAATGCGGAATGATCGGCGGCGCCTCGATCTCGCGTTCGCCGATGACGACGGTCGACTCGCTCGGCCCGCCGCGCATCATGCCCATGTACACGCCGAACAACATGGCGTGCTTGCCCTCCTGGACCGCGGCCTCGGCGAGAATCTTCGCCATCAGCTGAATGCCCTGCCCGCCGATGCCGGTGAAGATGATCTCGCGCTCCATGGGATCAGGACAAAAGACAGCCACAGATGAACACAGATAAACACGGATCCCCGCCACACGATCCCCACCGAGAGAAAGCCATAGAAAAAAGCTGAGAATCAAAATCGAAGGTTCTGATTCCAATCCTCTCTGTGTTCATCGGGGGGCAGGGGCGGTTGGGATCTGTGTTCATCCGTGTTGATCTTATTTCTTCTTCTTCGGGCGCGCAGCGAGCGACGCGTCGAGGGCGGCGTTGAGGGCGCGGGAGCGGGCGTCGCGCAGGACCATGACGTTGCGGATGGCTTCGCGGCAGCGCTGTTGCACGCCGGGGCTGACGGCGATCTTGCGGAACAGCGCCTCGGCCTTGTCGCCGTGATCACCTTCGGCGTAGGCGTGCACTTCGAAGTTGCGCACGGTGATGCCGTAGTGCTTCTTCAGTCCCTCATAGAGCGTCTTGGCGTAGCCGGACTTGGCCGCCAGGCGCTCGCCGGCAAAGCCGAACACCGCCATGCCTTCCTCGTACGAGCGGCGCACGTAGTAGAGCATGGTGAAGGTGACGCCGATGGTTTCCGGCAGCGGCACGTAGCTGAGCACGTCGTCGGCGCTCATGCCGAGCTGCTGGCACCATTCCCATTTCATCTCGACGTGGTTGGGGTCGCGCAGGTAGCCAACCTCGTCGGCGAAGTTCTGGCACCAGTGCGCGTAGTGCTCGGAGTGCTCCATCGTCAGCGCATAGGCGTCCGGCGCGTTGGCGATGAACAGCGGAAACTCCGGCGTCATCCATTTGCCGAGGTAGTAGTACTCCTTGGCGATCATCTTCACGTAGGCGAGCGGGGCCGTGCCGTTGCCGATCGCTGCCGTGGTGCGGTCGCGCGTTTTGAAAGTCGCGGCGATCATCCGGTCGAGGTCGGCGAGATATTCGTCGACCGGCATCGCTTCGTCGAGCTGGTTGGTGCGCACGACGTTCTTGAACTGCCCCGGTTTCTTTGCGGCGCTGCCCATGTCGCTGCTTCTCCTCGCCAGGTGTGAACAGGGGTTTGTCGGGTTTGATCCAATCAAATGATTGAAATATCCCCGTCCTAGTTCGCGCGCCCCCGGACTGTCAATTTCCATCGGGCGCAAGGGAGGAATGGCCATGCGGCTCAAGGATCAGGTGACGATCATCACCGGCGGCGGCCAGGGCATCGGGCGCGCCTATGCGCAGCGCTTCGCCAACGAGGGGGCGCGCGTCGTGGTGGCGGACATCAACGAAGCGAACGCCAAAGCGGTGGCCGAAGAGATCGGTAGTGACGCGGTCGGCCTCAAGGTCGACGTCAGCGACGGCTACAGCTGCGCTTCGCTCGCCAAAGCGGTCGTCGACCGGTTCGATCGCATCGATATCGTGGTCAACAACGCCGCCATCTTCCACGGCCTCGATCGGCGCGACCAGTCGCTGGACTACTTCAACAAGATCCTGTCGGTGAACATGACCGGCGTGTGGCTGATGACACGCGCCGTCGAGCGCACCATGAAGCACCAGAAACGCGGCAAGATCATCAACCAGTCGTCGACCGCCGCGTACATGAGCAACACCGGCTTCATCGACACCAGCGACCCCGACACCCCGTCGCCGCCGTTCCACTACAGCCTGGCCAAGCTCGGCGTCAGCGGCCTCACCAAATATTTCGCCGGCGCGCTCGGTCCGTTCGGCATCAACGTCAACGCCATCTGCCCGGGCGTGACGATGACCGAAGCGACCAAGACCGTCGTCCCCGAACAGATCATGCAGGCGATCGTCGGCAACACCGCCCTGCGCCGCGCCCTGCAGCCGGAGGATCTCACCGGCACCGCCGTGTACCTTGCGTCGTCCGACAGCGACCTGATGACCGGTCAGGTCCTCGTCGTCGACGGCGGCATGATCATGCTTGGATGAGGGAACGGCGGGACCGGTGACCAGGAAAGGACGGCTGGCGTCGCGACTCGAGGACATTTTCAGGTCTCCCAGCCGGTCACCGATCGCGCCCCTCTCATCGCTGGCACTTCGGGCAATAAAAACTAGAGCGGCCACTCTGCACGACGCGCTTGATCGGCGTCGTGCACTTCGCGCACGGCTGGCCGTCGCGATCGTAAACGGCGTGGTGGATTTGGAAATAGCCGGCGTTGCCGTTGGCGTCGCGGTAGTCGGAGATTGAGCTGCCGCCGAGCTCGACGGCGCGCTCGAGCACGGCGCGCATGGCGTCGGCGAGGCGCGTCAGCTCGGCGCGCGTCAACGTCGCAGCGCGGCGGCCTGGACGCACGCCCGCGAGGAAGAGCATCTCGCTGGCGTAGATGTTTCCAACGCCGCCGAGGACGCGCTGGTCCATCAGCAGGTTCTTGATCGCTAGTTTGCGTCCGCGCGTCAGCCCGCGCCACTCGTCGACCGACGGTGCCGAAGACAGCGAATCGCGCCCGACGTTGCGCAGCTCGGCGAAATCGTCGGCGTGGCCGAGACGCATGAGGCCGAAGCGGCGCGGGTCGTTGAACACCATCTGCAGGTCGCGATCGAAGATCAGCACCACATGATCGTGCACGGCGAGCGGTGTCCCGGCTTTCATCAGCTCGAGGCTGCCGCTCATGCCGAGGTGGACGAGCAGGGTGTCGCCGTCTTCGAGGCGAAACAGCAGGTATTTACCGCGACGTTCGAGCGCTGTGATTTGCCGGCCGAACAGGCGCCGTTCGAAGTCATCGTCGAGCGGCCGTCGCAGGCGGCGCTCGCGCACGGTGACTGCGGCGATGCGCGCGCCGACGACATGTGGCTGCAGCGAGCGGCGCGTGGTCTCGACTTCGGGCAGCTCAGGCATCGGAGACTGAATTCACCACAGAGGCACGGGGACGCGCAGGAGAAGGCGCGAGTTCTCTTCGCGCCTCCCTGCCTCGGTGGTGAATCGGCTCGGTCATTGTTCGTCGCTCGACGGTGCTTGGTCGCTTGAGGCCTTGCTGGCCAACGCCTCCGACAGGCGCACGAAGTCGGCCGGCGACAAAGTCTCGGGCCGTGCTTTCGGGTCGATGCCGAGCGCGGCGAGCACGCCGTAGGGATCGTCGGTCAGCGGCGCGATGACGTTCTGCAGTTGCTTGCGGCGGCGCGAGAACGCCGTGCGGACGACGTGGCGTAAGGCGCGGCGCTGGGCGGCATCGAGCGGCGTGGGGCGGCGCGGTTCCAGAACGACGACCGCCGATTCGACTTTCGGCGCGGGCGAGAACGCGCCGGGCGGCACGCGCAGCGCGATGCGCGCCTCGGCCACCACCTGCACGACGATCGACAGGCCACCGTAGTCCTTGCCACCGGGCGCGGCGCACATGCGCTCGGCGACTTCGCGTTGCAGCATGAGCACCAGGCGCGAGAACAGCTCCGGCGTGCCGAGCAGCTGCATCAGGACCGGCGTCGAGATGTTGTAGGGCAGGTTGGCGACCACGCTGACCGGCGCCAACGCCGCGAGATGCGCCGCCAAGTCGATGCGCAATACGTCGCCCTCGATGATCTCGACATGCGGTGCGTTGGCGAAGCGCAGGCGCAGCGCCGCCGCCAGGTCGCGGTCGATTTCGACCAGCACTACGTGCCGCGCACGCGCCGCCAGCCGATCGGTCAGCGCCCCGCGTCCGGGGCCGATCTCCAAGACCGTCGGCGCGTCGCCCAGCTGTGCCAACTCGACGATGCGCTCGGCGATGCCCGGCTGGACGAGGAAGTGCTGGCCGAAGCGCTTGCGCACCACCGCGCGGCTCACGGCGCCGGGGCTCGCGGCACCGTCAGGTCGGTGACGGCGCTGGCGTTGAGCGTCAGGCCGTCGCGCTCGCCGCGCTGCAGGCGGTGATAGGCGGCCAAGCCGATCATCGCCGCGTTGTCGGTGCAGTAGCGCAGCGACGGAATGACCACTTCGATGCCCGCTTCCGCGGCCGCAGCGGCGGCGCGAGCGCGCAGGCGCGAATTGGCCGAGACGCCGCCGGCGATGACCAGCCGTTCGGCGTGACATGCCGTCGCTGCGCCGAAGGCGGTGTCGAGCAGCATGTCGACGGCCGCCTCCTGAAAGCTCGCCGCGATGTCGGCGTGTGTGGCGGCGTCGCCGCCGTGCTCGCGCACGTGCAGCGCGACGGCGGTCTTGATGCCGCTGAAGCTGAAGTCGAAGCGGCGCTGCGAGGTGCGGCTCGGCTTGAGACGCGCGCGCGGAAAGCGGGTCGCGGCCGGGTTGCCGTCGCGCGACAGCGCATCGATCAGGCGGCCGCCTGGATAACCGAGGCCGAGCAGCTTGGCGACCTTGTCGAAAGCTTCGCCGGCCGCGTCGTCGCGCGTCGCGCCGAGCAACGCGTAGTCGCCCAAGGCGCGTGCCAGGTACAGGCTGGTGTGGCCGCCCGAGACGAGTAGCGCAACGTATGGAAACGCCACCGCCCGATCGAGTTGCACGGAGAGCAGATGCCCTTCGAGGTGGTTGATGCCGAGGAACGGCAGCTGGCGCGCGAAGGCGATCGCCTTGGCGGTGCACAAGCCGACCAGCAGCGAGCCGATCAAGCCCGGACCGTAGGTAGCGGCGACGGCATCGATGTCGTCGAGCGCGACGCCGGCGTCGCCGAGCGCGCGCTCGATCGTCGGCGTGATAGCGCGCATGTGGCTGCGCGAAGCGAGCTCCGGCACCACGCCGCCGTAGTCGGCGTGCACCGCGTCCTGCGACGCGACGACGCTCGAACCCACCCGCCCGTCGATCAGCACGGCCGCGGCCGTGTCGTCGCACGAGCTTTCGATCGCCAGCAGCTTCACGGCACGCTCGCCGTCGTCTGGCTCGGCGGCGCGCTGGTACGCGCCAAGCCGGCAGCGGCGGACAGGTTGTTCGGCGCCGTCTGCAGGGCGCGGCTGTAGGCTTGGCGCGCGTCGCTGAAGCGCCCGGCCGACTCGTAGGCGTTGCCTTGCAGGGCGAAGGCGCGGCTCGCCCATTCGGGGGCGCCCGGCTGGCTCAAGCTGGCGGCGCGCTCGGCGAAGGCGCTCGCCTGATCGTAGGTCCGATGTCGCAGGTGCAACGTGGCGAGGAAGAAATAGGCGTACGGATTGCTGGAGTCGATGGCGATGGCGCGCTCCAGTTGTTCCAACGCGGCCGCGTCGTCGCCGGCGGTGAGCTTGCTGCGTGCCGCATCGGCCAAGCGCGTTGCGGCGGCGACATTCGGCGGCGTGCTCGCGTTGATCGATCCCAACGGCGACGGCGCTTCGAGCGCCAACGGCGCCGCGGCGGCGCCAGGGGCCGCGGCTGCCGGCAGCGGCGCGTTGGCGAGATCGGGCGGCGCTGGCGGCAAGGCGTCGATTTCCGGCAGGGTCTCTTCGCTGATCGTGGAGGCGGCCGCAGGGGGGGCTTCGGCGGGCGGCGCGAGATCTTCCGCAGGCGCCGGATGCGGCAAGGCCAGCGCGACGGCCGCGTCGGGATGGGCGCTGGCGGACGGCGGCGCGTCGTCGAGCGGCACGGGCAGGCGTGCCGGTTGGCAGCCCGCTGCGACCGCGCAGAGCAGGAACGTCAGGGCGCGGCGTCGAGGGTCGAGTGCGGCGGCGCCGCGTGGGCTGAGCATGGCGTGGTCGGCTCGGTGCCGCGGGCAAAGGTTTCGAGGCGCGATTCCGGACAGCCCGCGGTGGCGATGTCCCCGGTGTATGGGTCGATCCGCACCAAGGCAACACCGCTCGGCGGATGGAAGTCGCTGGCCGGCGTGGCGGCGGTCGCCTGGCGCATGAATGCCGTCCAAATCGGCAGCGCCGCCTCGGCGCCGGTGAGGCCGAGCGGCGTGCCGTCGTCGAAGCCGACCCACACCACCGCGACCAGATCCGGCGTGAAGCCGGCAAACCACGCGTCGCGATTGTCGTTCGTCGTGCCGGTCTTGCCGGCGGCCGGACGCGTGAAGCCTTGCGCGCGCGCGGCGCGCGCTGTGCCGCGGTCGAGCACGCCCTTCATCAGCGAGAGAGTCAGAAAGGCGGCTTCCGGGCTGGCGGCGCGCTCGACTGCCACCGGATGTCGATCGATGATCTGGCCGTGCCGATCGACCACCTTACTGACGGCGCGCGCTTCGGCTCGCAGACCCTGGTTGGCGATGGTGGCGTACGCTTGCGCGACCTCGAATGGGGTCACCTCGGCCGCGCCGAGCACGACCGACGGGACGTGCGGCAGCTCACTGGCGATGCCGGCGCGCTGCGCCGCGTCGAGGATCGCCGGCAAGCCGGTCTGCTCGGCCAACCGCGCCGTGGCGGAATTGAGTGACTGCTCCAACGCCGTGCGCGCGCTCACCTGACCGAGATAGCGGTTGCCGTAGTTGTCCGGCCGCCAGACCTGGTTGTCGTAGTGCCAATCGAACGGCTCGTCGCGCAGCAGCGTGGTCGGCGTCAGCGGCGCGCCGCCGTGTTGCGCAGCCTCGAAGGCGGCGAGGAACACGAAGGGCTTGAAGATCGACCCCGGCTGCCGATGCGCTTGCGTGGCGCGGTTGAACTGCGAAGTGGCGTAGTCGCGCCCGCCGACCATGGCGACGACGCCGCCGGTTTGCGGCCGCAACGCCACCAGCGCGGCTTGCACGTGCTGGCCGTCGGGACGCTGCAGCAGGCGCGGATAGCGCGCTTCCAGCGCCGTCAGACCTTCGCGCACCGCCGCGATTGCCTGCTGCTGGGTTTGTAAGTCGAGGCTGGTGAAGATGCCCAGGCCGCGCGACGTCAGCAGCTCGCCCGGGTAACCGGCCTGCAACTCGCCGCGCAGGAAGTCGACGAAATACGGCGCCGCATTAGTCGCGACCTGTGGCGGCTCGCTGCGGATCGGCTCGGCGCGGGCTTGTTCGTAGGCCGCGGCGTCGATCGCGCCTTCGTCGCGCAGCAAGCCGAGAATGACGTCGCGCCGCGCGCGGGCGCGCTCGGCGCTGCGATACGGCGAATAGTAGTTCGGGGCGCGGATCATACCGGCGAGCAGCGCGATCTCGCCGACCGTCAGCTGTTGCGGTGAGCGCGAGAAGTAGAACTCGGCCGCTTCCCACATGCCGAAGATGCCCTGTGCGCCATTCTGACCGAGGTAGATCTCGTTCAAATACGCTTCGAGAATTTCGTCCTTGGTGTAGCGGCGGTCGACCAGGAACGACATCGCCACTTCGCGCAGCTTGCGATCGACGGTGCGCTCGTTGGTGAGGAAGAAGTTTTTCACCAGCTGCTGGGTCAGGGTGGAGCCGCCCTGGACGACTTCGCCGCTGCGCACGTTGGTCAGCGCGGCGCGCAGAATACCGATCGAATCGACGGCGCCGTGATCGTAGAAGCGGCGGTCCTCAGTCAGGATCACTGCGCGCGGCAGCAGCGGCGGGAGGTCGGCTAGCTTCACCTCGCGCCGCTCCTCCCAGGTCGTGTCGTACAGGCCGCCGACGACTTCTGGCTCGAGCGATACCGAATAAATCTCATCGCCGCCGACCAGGTCGCGCATGCCGGTCACCACGCTGTTCTGCAGATCGAGGTGCACCTGACGATCGACGATCGGCTCGCCGGGATAGGCGAAGTCGTGCAGGAACAGCTCCATGCCGGTCGCGTCGCGCCGCACGTCGCCCTTGTGCAGCGGCGCGTCGGCGGCGACGGAGCGGTAGCCGAGCCGTGCCAAGCGCGGCGAAATGCCGGCGGCGTCGAGATCCAGGCCCGGATAGATTAGCTCGGCGTCGCTATAGATGCGCGACGGAAACTCCCAGCGGTTGCCGTTGAGCTTCTCGACGACGACGCCGTCCAGCTCGCGCAGCACCGGGATCGCCACGACGGCGCACAACAACGCGAGAGCGCCGATGCCGAGCCCGAGCCCTACGAGCAGTCGGCGCATGGGAGCGGGGAACGTACAGTGAGCGGTGTTGGAGCGCGCGTGGATACGCGGTCAGAGGCGGCCCGCGTATCCACGCACTGTCTGGCGCGTTGGGCTCAGTCCTCTTTGTTCTCGCCACCGCCCGGCTTGAGCGCCATGAAGATGGTGTTGTCGCCGCGCTTCACCAGCAGCAATACGCTCTTGTTCTTCTGCACCTTCTTGAGCGCCTTGCGATAGGCGCCTTCGTTCGGCACCGCTTCGCGGTTGACCTCCAACACGACGTCGCCGCGCTGCAGACCGGCCTCGTCGGCCGGGCTGCCCGGCTCGACTCCCGCGACCACGACGCCTTTGATCTTGGCGTCGATGCCGAGGCTCTCGGCGATCTCCGGCGTCAGGTTCTGCACCGCCAGGCCGAGCTCGCTGGCGCTGCCCTGGGCAACCGCGACCTCGTCTTCCTTCAGCTCGCCGATTTTGACGGTGACCGTCTTCGGCGTTCCGTCGCGCATCAGTTTGACCTCGGCGGTCTTGCCGATCGGCGTGCGCGCGACTATCAGCGGCAAGTCGGTCGACTCCTTCACCTGGTGGCCGTCGAACTCGACGATGACGTCGCCGACCTGGATGCCCGCCTGGCCGGCCGGCGTGTCGTCCATCACGTCGGCGACCAACGCGCCGTGCGGCGAGTCGACTTTCAACGACTCGGCGATGTCCGGCGTGACTTTCTGAATGTAGACGCCAAGCCAGCCGCGCGTCACCTTGCCCTTGTCCTTGAGCTGCGGGATGAGCTCTTTGGCCAGGTTGATCGGAATCGCAAAGCCGATGCCGATGTTGCCGCCGGAGCGGCTGAAGATCGCGGAATTGATGCCGACCACCTCGCCCTGCAGGTTGACCAGCGGCCCGCCTGAGTTGCCGGGGTTGATCGCGGCGTCTGTCTGGATGAAGTCGTCATAACTGCCCTGACCGATGAAACGGCTCTTGGCGCTGACGATGCCGGCGGTGACCGTGTTGTTCAGCCCGAACGGGTTGCCGATGGCGAAGATCCAGTCGCCGACGCGCAGCGCGTCGGAATTGCCGAGCTTCACCGGGGTCAAGGTCTCGCCGTTCGGCTCGATCTTGATGACTGCGAGATCGGTCTTCGGATCGCGGCCGACGACTTTGGCCTTGTATTCCTTGTCCGATGACGTCTGCACCGTGATCTCGTCGGCGTTCTCGACGACGTGGTTGTTGGTGACGATCAGGCCGTCTTTGTCGATGATGAAGCCGGAGCCGAGGCTGCGCTGTTTCTGTTGCCCGTGCGGCATCGGCGGCTGCCCGAAGTAGCGCTCAAACGGCTCCCAGAAGGGATCTTGCTGGCCGCCAGGCCCGCCCTGGCCTCCAGGACCGCCGGGTGCGCCTTGCCCGCCTGGACCACCTGGACCACCGAAGCCGCGCGGCATGCCGTGCGGCGCCTCGGCCGGCGAGCTGGTGGCGATGCCGACGACGGACGGGCGCAGCTCCTCCGTCAGATCTGCAAAGTTGGGCAGCCCATTGACGACAGGCGCCACTTTGCCGGCTGGTTTCTCTTCGCCGGCGGCCGGCGCTTGCGGAGCGTCCTGACCGGCGGGCGCCTCTTCGCCGTTGCCCCAAAAGCGGATGGCGCGGGCTTGTCCGGCGCCGGACACGGCAAAGATCGCGGCGGCGGCGACGGCGGTGCGCAGCGCGGCGCGAGCAGGATGCTGGCGCAACTGCGATTGCATACGACTCTCCTTTTCGTTTCCGAGGGTGGGATGGGTGAGGTGGGATGGTGAGACGGGCGGCGCCTCAACGGGATTGGGCGCGCTCAACGTACTTCATTCGCAGATCGTACAGGGCGCCGTCGAGTAACGCAGCCTCCCCTGCATCGAGGTTGCCTCGCGTCTTTTCGCTGAGGATCCCGAGGATATCGATCAGCTGACGCGCCGCGTCGAGATCGACGCGCACGGCGCGCTCGAGCGGATCGGGAATTTCGCCGAGCAACGCCAAGGCCTGGGTGATCAGACTCATGGTGAAGGTCGTGAAGGTCAGGCTGGATGGCTCACCCGGCATTGCCGCCGCTGGCGGCGGTGGGGGCGGGCCCTCGGATGCAGCCTCGGGCGGCGCATCGGCAGCGGCGGCCACCTCTTCGCGCGCCTCCCCGCTGGCGGAGAACCGCCGGCGATCCTGCACCTTGAACGACTTCTGCGATTCGCGCTCTTCATCGGCCATCGTCACGCTCCGCGTCGCGCGCGCATCACATCGACGTCCGGCAGGGACGCACTGCAGGTTCGTCCGGCGGCCATGCGTGCCGCGATTGCGCCTTGCCGCAGCGGCGCGCTCAAGCTGGCGCACATGGCGAAGCAAGCGGCGACCGAGGGGCGATGGAAGCGAAGGCGACTGGGCTGTGTCAGCACGAACGGACCTAGCGGCTGCCGCTTTGACGGCGGCGCGGCGAATTTATTTGGCCCCCTGGGGCTTTTTTGCGGCGCGAGCGCCGGAAAACTAGGCCCCGCTCTGTGGGCTGTCAAGGAATCGCCGCGGCGCGTGGGTAGCCGGGTGCCCTCCGTGCAGCGCCGTTTGGCTGCGATCGCAGCGCCGGCCAATCGCCAGCGCCTGATCTGGGCGGTGCGGATCCGCTGGCTGACCATCGTCGGGTTCTCGTTGCTGGCCGGGTTGGCCTGGTGGGTCGGGGTGGTGGGCGATCTCGCGCCATGTGCGCTGGCCGGCGGGGGCGCGGCGTTGGTCAATGCCGGAAATCACTGGTGCGTGGCGCGCTGGCGCGCGGTGCGCGCGGTCACCGCCTTGGCCATCCCCGCCGATGTCGCCCTCATCACCTACCTGATCGTCGCCAGCGGCGGTCTCGGTAGCCCATTCGTCATGCTGTATGTCGTGCAGGTCGTCGCGACGGCCATGCTGGTCGACTTGTGGATCGCCGGGGTGGTCGCCGTCGCCTCGGCCGGCGGCCTGACCGCCGCGCTCTGGCTGGGGTGGGCCGCGTCAGCGGCGCCACCGAGCGAGCCGCTCCAGCAGGCGGTCTGGAGCTTGTTTCTCCTGTACTGCTTGGGGCTGCTGACGTTCGTCGGCGGCTACATCGCCGACCGGCTGCGGCTCAGCGAAGGGTCGCTGCGCGATACGGCACAGCGCCTGCGCGCGACCGAAGCGCAGTTGGTGCAGTCTGAGAAGCTGCGCGCTCTCGGCGAGTTCGTCTCCGGCATCGCGCACGAGCTCAACAATCCTATCGGCATCGTCAGCGCCGCGATGGACCCCCTGCGCGAGGCGGTGGCGGCGCTCGACGGCTACTGCGAGGCGTGCAGCGCGGCCGCGCTCGACCTGCCGGCGCGGGCCGACCTGGCCGCGCCGGCGGCGGTGGCTCGCCTCGCCCGGCATCGCGCCGAGTTGCCCAGTCTGCTCGACGATTGTGCCGAGGGGGCGCGTCGCAGCGCCGAGATCGTCGCCGCGTTGCGCGCCTTTGCGCGCGGCGGGACGGAAGAGCGCGCGACGACCGTCGACCTCGGCGAACGGCTGGAGCGCACGCTCGTCCTGTTGCGCCACCGCCTCGGTGGCACGTGCGTGCTGCGCGACTATGGCGCTGTCCCATTCTTGCGCTGCCGCGCCGCGCAACTCGATCAAGTCTGGTTGAACCTGTTGGTCAACGCATGCGACGCCATCGGCGCCGGCGGTACCATCCGCGTTGCGCTGCGCGTGGTCGACGCGCCGCGCGGGGCGCTGTGCGACGGGCCGCATGTGCAGGTGACCATCGCCGACGACGGCTCGGGCATGTCGCCGGAAATCTGCGCGCGCGTGTTCGAGCCGTTCTTCACCACCAAGCCCGAAGGGAGCGGCACCGGACTGGGACTGAGCGTTTCGTACGGCATCGTGGAACGCCACGGCGGTCTGATCACGGTCGATGCGACGCCAGGCACCGGCAGCCGGTTCATCGTGACGCTTCCCATCGACGGATCGAAGCTTGACCCGCTTTGACCGTGGCCGATAATGCCTCGTCGCGAGGTGTGGGGAATGCGGAGCGCGGGTAAGTGTCGAGCATGGGCAGTGGCGGCGGCGCTGTCGTTCGCGCTCATCGGCCCCGCGCGGGCGGCTGACTTCGTCACGCCGCCGGCGTTGCGGCCGCAAGTCGATTTCTGGGTCAGCGTCTTCGCCACGTGGAGCAAGTATCAGGACGCGATCCACGACACGGAGCATTTGGACCGCGTCTACAGCGTGCTCGATTACCGTGACCTCGCGGCGCAAGGCGTCGGCGACGGTCAGATCGATGCGGCGATGCGCCAGCAAGAGGAAGCCGAGAAGGCGCGCATCCGGCAAGTGTTGCTGCGCCTCGACCAGGCCGACCCGCGCCAGCCGCTCGATGCCGAATCGGAGCGCCTGCGCGTGTTGTTCGCCGACGACCCGTCGCCGACGAAGTATCGCGATGCGGCCGACCCCGACCGCATCCGCGGCCAACGCGGGCTGCGCGAGCGCTTCGCGCACGGGTTGGAGATCGCGCATAGCTACTTTCCCGAGATGGAGCGCATCTTCCGCGAGGCCGGCGTGCCGGTGGAGATCACGCGCCTGCCGATGGTCGAGTCGTGCTTCAATATGAAGGCGTACTCCAAGGTCGGGGCGGCGGGCATTTGGCAATTCATGCCGGGCACGGCGCGCAACTTCATGCGCGTCGGCGACGCGGTCGACGAACGGCTCGACCCCATCATCGCGACGCACGCCGCGGCGACCTTCATGCGCCAGAACTACGACAAGCTCGGCACCTGGCCGTTGGCGATCAAGGCCTACAACCATGGTCCGGCCGGCATGGCGCGCGCCGTGCGCGATACCGGCACGACGGATATCGCGACGATCATCCGCGACTACCACGGCCCGGCGTTCAAGTTCGCCTCGCGCAACTTCTACCCGGAGTTCCTCGCCGCGCTGCACGTCGAGCACAACTATCAAAAATATTTCGGCGACCTCGCATTGCACGAACCGTTGCGGTGCGACACCGTCACGCTCGACCAGGCAACCTCGATCGCTGCGGCGGCGCGCTGCGCCGGCACCGATCCCTGGACGCTGGCCGAGCTCAATCCGAGCCTGCTCGGCGCCGTGCAGTCCGGCCGCGCCGCCGTGCCAGGCGGCTTCCCCTTGCGCGTGCCGCCGGGCGGTGGCGACCGCTTCGATCGTTGTGCCGCGACGATGCCGCCGGTGGCCATGGCACGGCGCGCGCCCGTGGCGACCGGCCCGGTACGCGGCGAGCGTACCAGCGCGCGGACGCGCACCGTCCATCGCGTTGCCGCCGGGCAAACGCTGGCGAGTATTGCCGCGCGGTACGGTTGCAGCGTCGATCAGCTGCGGCGCGGCAACGGCTTGCGCGGTGGCTCCGTGCGCCCCGGCCAGCTGTTGCGTATTCCGCCTTGTTGATTCGGCGCCCGCGCGGCGCCGCTGGCCGGGCTCACGTGCGCATGCGCTCCAGATCCGGGCGCAGCATCGACGTCTTGAGGCGGCGATCCTTATACGCCGGACCGCGCAGCACGCGGGCGTGGATGCCATTGGCGCGCAGCGCATCCTCCCAGGACGCCTTCTGGTCATACCCCAGCACGATCAGATCGGGATTGACCCGGCGCACCGAAGCGATGAAGTCGTTCGGCGCGCCGACGAACGCCTCGTCGACCGGCTTGAGCGCGGCGATGAGCTCGCAGCGCTCGCGCTGGCTGTGATGCGGCGCGCGGTGCTTGATGCGGCGCACGCTGTCGTCGCGTGCGACGACGACGCTGACGTGCACGCCCGCCCGTCCGCTGCGCTGCGCCAGCGCCAACCCGCGTCGCCGCGCAAACTCCAGCAAGTACAGGTGCCCGCGGTGCAGCCCGTCGAACGTGCCGCCGACGAAGACCCGCACCGGATTGGCGGGCTCCGACCCGACCGGGGGCGTGCGCGGGGAGCGTGTCACGCGCGCTGCTTTACCAGACCCCAACCGGGGGCGGAAGGTTGGGCGCTGCGCCGTGTCGACGGCGGATCGCACTGCGTGCGCGTCGCCCCGCCTGCTAGTGACGAGCTCCGCGCCCGCGACTGTTCGCCGCGTGCACGGCGAGAACCCGACGCATGCCGCCCGTTCTGATCGTCCACGGAGGCGCTGGCCGACTGGCCCTCGACCTCGTCGCCGACACCGCCGCCGGCTGCGGGCGCGCCGCAGACGCCGGTTGGGCAGTGCTGCGCGGCGGCGGTACGGCGCTGGATGCGGTGCTTGCGGCGGTGGTCGTGCTCGAGGACGATCCGCTGTTCAACGCCGGTGTCGGCGCCTGCCTGAGCGCGGACGGTGCGGTGGAGTTGGACGCCTCGATCATGGACGGCGCGACGCTGGGCGGCGCCGGTGTCGCCGGCGTCACGTCGGTATGCAACCCGATCCGCCTGGCCGATGCGCTGCGACGGGAAGGACGCTACGCACTGCTTGCGGGGGCTGGGGCCGAAGCGTTCGCGCGCCACGCGCACCTGGCGACGGCGCCGCCTGAATCGTTCGTCACGACGCGCCAACGCCGCCGCTGGAGCGCGCATCTCGACGGCGATGGCGGGACCGTCGGTGCCGTCGCCGTCGACCGGGCCGGTCGTGTCGCTGCCGCCACCTCGACCGGCGGGCTGGCCGGCAAACGCAGCGGCCGCGTCGGCGATTCGGCGATCCTCGGCGCCGGAACGTACGCCGACGATGCCGCCGGTGCGGCATCCGCAACCGGGCCGGGCGAAGCGATTCTCGTCGCCGGACTGGCCAAAGCCGCGGTGGATGCGCTGCGCAGCGGCCGGGATCCACAGGCGGTGGCGGTGCAGCAGATCGCGGCGCTGGCTCGCCGACCCGGCGCTCGGGCGGGGCTGATTTTGATCGACCGCTTCGGCCGCGTCGGTACTGCGCACGCCACGCCGCACATGCCGACTGCCGTGCGCGCCTGACCGTTCGAACTTGAAGCAGGGGGGGCCGTCTGATTGAAAGAGTATTCGCCCAGCCCCCGCCGTTCGCGCGGGCGGCTTTCCCTACGAAGATTGAGGAGGAGGTGACGATGGCCAAGAAGCCGTCCGCGAAGACGAGCAAGAAACCAACCCGCGCCGCGCAAGCGGCACGGAAAGCCAAGCGCAGCGCCACGACGGCCAAGCCGGCCGCGAAGAAAGCCAGTAAACCGCTTGCGAAGAAGGTGGCGAAGGCGGCGCCGCGCACGGCCAGCAAGCCTGCCGCAAAGAAAGCGGCGCCGGCGGCGGGCGCCATCAACTACGGTCAGTCGGGCGCGCCGTGGTGGAAGCAGTTCCTGCCGCGCTGAAGTGATCCGCATGCTGCGTTCCGTGCTCGTCGCCGTCGCCGTCGCTGCGTTCGCGCTGGTCGCGTCACCGGCGCACGCCACGGTCGTGGTAGCGAAGGACTTCGCCGCGCTGTGCGCCGAAGCCGACCTCATCTTCGTCGGGACCGTCACCGCGACGAAGGCGGAGTGGAGCAACGCGTCGCAACAATCGATTCGCACGCGCGTCACCTTCGGCGCGCTGACGTGGCTACGCGGCGACGGCGGCGACAGTACGACGCTGGTGTTTGCCGGCGGTGCGCTCGACGGTCTGCATGAGGATATCGACGGCGTCCCCAGCTTTGCCATCGGTGAGCGCCGCGTCGTCTTTGCCCGCGCCGGCCACTACGTGAGCCCGCTCGTCGGCTTCAACCAAGGCCTGTTCCAAGTCGTCGACTCGGCGAGCGGTCCGGCGGTGCTCGACGCCGCCGGCCGCGCCGTGACCGGTGTCGGCCAGGCCGCACTGACGCGTGGCGCACCCGGCGACGCGGACGCTGCCTTGCCGCTCGAGGCGTTTTTGACGCGCGTGCGCAACCAGATGGAGACGCGTTGATGCGCCGCGCGGCGCTCCTGAGTCTCGCGGTGCTCCTCGGCCTCACGACGGCGGTGCGCGGCTACGAGCTGCTGCGCGTCACCAAAAATCCGTGCGACCACAGTGCGCACAATTTGTTTTGGCGCGACGCGGCGGTGAACGTTAGTGAAGGGCAACTGCCGGATGCGCAGCGGGCGATTGCCGAAGAGGCGCGGACGACCTGGAACGCCAGTCTGTCGCGCTTTCGCTTCGGCTTGGGCGGCGGCGATCCGTGCACGCGCGACGGCGTGGTGTCACTCGACATCGCCGACACCGCCTGCGACCTGGGCGACTTCGGCGATGCGTTGGCGATTACGCGCAGCGTCTGGAAGGGCGACGGCGAATTGATCGACGCGGACGTCACGTTCAACGCCAACACCTACATCATCAACGACGATGCCGCGTTCTTGCACGTCGCCCTGCATGAGCTCGGGCATGCGCTCGGTCTCGCCCATTCCGACAGCTGCGGGGCTTCAGGAGACGGCACGCTGATGAAAGCCGTGCTCGGCAATCATCCGTTCGACGCGCCACAGGGCGACGACGTCGCTGGTGCCGAAGCCATCTATCCCTCCGGCAACAGCGGCGGAGACGGCAGTGTGCCGGAAGGCGCCAATAGCTGTGCGATCGTCGCGCCGCCTCGTTCGCGGGCGGCCTGTCCCCTGATTGGCGTGGCCGTGCTGCTGTTGCTGCGGCGCCGCCGTACGTGATTGACGGACCGCCGGGCATCCTCTAGACACCATCCTGTTGAACGGATGCGGCGCGGCGGGTTACCGACTGCCCGGCGTATCCCCGAGGCGTTAATCAGCCTGACCGAACGCGGTTGGGCAGTGCGTCGAGATCCCACGCGGTGTGCCTTGACCATGGGGCGCAGCCGGAACGCACCCGACAGGACGTGAACGGCGACATGCAAGACACCACGCCACCGGGCGACGAGCGCCCTACTGCGCCAGCACCAAACGGCGACGGCCAACGGCCGCGCCATGACGGCCGTCCGCACGGCCGGCGGCGCCGCCGCCGACGGCGCTCCGACGCGCAACGCGGGAGCGGGCCGCGCGAGGCGGTCGGGCCGCTCGAGGCGGCCGCGCGGCGCCTCGGCATTCAGCGCCTTTACCCCGAGCAAGAGCGCGTGATCGCCAATGCCTTGGCCGGCCAGGACACGCTGGTGGTGCTGCCCACCGGATTCGGCAAATCGGCGACCTACCAGGTCCCATCGATGGTGTTGCCGAAGCCGGTGGTCGTCATCTCGCCGTTGCTGGCATTGCTGCGCGATCAGCACGAAAAACTGATCAAGCGGAAAATTCCCTGCGTGCGCCTCGACGGCACGGTGCGCGGCAAGGCGCGCCGCGAAGCGTTGGAGACGATCGCGCGCGGCGGCCCGCTGTTGGTGATGACCACGCCCGAGACGCTCGGCTCGGAGGAAGGGCAGGCGGCGCTGCGCGCGTCGGGGGTCAGTCTGGCGGCGGTCGACGAAGCGCATTGCATCTCCGAATGGGGGCACGACTTCCGCCCGGCGTATCTGCAGATCGGCGAACGGCTGCGCAATCTCGGCGCGCCGCCGATCCTGGCGCTGACCGCGACGGCGACGCTCAACGTCCGCGAAGACGTCGTGCGCTTCCTCGGGTTGCGCAACCATGCCGTGGTCGCCGGCTCGCCGCATCGCGCCAACCTCGCCTTCGAGGTGTTGCAGACGCGCGGCGACGCGCGCTTGCGCGCTTTGATCCGCTTCGCGCGTCGACTGCGGCGGCCCGGCATCATCTACTGCACCACGACGCGCGAGGTCGACAACGTCTACACGGCGCTGCAGATGCTGCGCATTCCGGCGCATCGCTACCATGGCAAGATGGCGGCGGGAGATCGCGACCAGCAGCAAGAGATGTACATGAAGAGCGGCCGGCGCACGGTCATGGTGGCGACCAGCGCCTTCGGCCTCGGCATCGACAAGCCGGACATCCGCTACATCGTCCACTACCAATCGCCCGCGTCGCTCGAGCAGTACGTGCAGGAGGCGGGGCGCGCCGGCCGCGATGGGCAGAAGGCGAACTGCATCCTGCTGTACGACGAAGACGATCGCGCCATTCACGAAGCGCTGTTGCAGAAGAGTCGCGTGCGTCCCGACCAGCTCTACAAGCTCGGCAGGGCGCTGGCCGCGTGGGCCTCCGAGGGCCGGACGCCGCAGCTCGAAGCCCTGGCGTTGTCGGCTGGGCAGGGGCCGCGCGTCACCGGGGCCCTGCTGGCCGTGCTCGAAGAGGCCGGCTTGGTGGCGCAGGAGCAGGATCACACCATTCAGATCTTGGAGCCGGCAGAATCCGTCGAGGAGCGCTCGCGCAGCCTCGCCGGTCAGTTCGAAACGCTGCGCACGCAAGACGGCCGGCGCATGGAATCGATCGCCGAGTATGCGCTCACCGGCGAGTGCCGCGCCGTATTGTTGCGCCGCTACTTCGGCGAAGAAGACGGCACACCGTGCAACGTGTGCGACATCTGTCGCGGTCGCCCTGAGCGCCCCTCCAGCTTTTGGGAGCCGATCGCACAACCCGAGCGCAAGAAGAAGAAACGCAAGCGCGGCGCCCGCAAGCGCACCAAGAAGAAGACCGTCCAGCCGGTGCAGGCCGAAGTGCTGACGGCGCCGCTCGAGCAGATCGACCAAGGCGTCGAGCTGCTGCTACCGATCGACGAGCTGTCGACCGACGACTGACCGCGCTCCACCTCGGCTGCGCGCCGGGCGCGCTGCGGCGCATGCGCGCTGGACATGCAGGTCCTGACGCGCTGCCGGCACACGATCCGGCGCAGCGCCGCGGTGCCCTCATTGCTCCGGGTGGAGCGCGGCGCGTAGAGGCGCGCCATGCACACGGTCCTGGCGGTCGACGACGAGCCGGCGAATCAGCGTGCCGTACGCCGCGCGCTGAGCGACGACGCGTGCACGGTGCTGACGGCGGGCTCGGGCGCCGAGGCGCTGGCGCTGATGGCGCGCGAATCGGTGGCGCTGGTGATCAGCGACCACCGCATGCCGGGCATGACCGGCGCGCAGTTCCTGGCCGAGACCGTGGAGCGCTACCCGACGGTGGTGCGCATCGTGCTGACCGGCTACGCGGCCGTCGACGTCCTGTTGGAGGCGATCAACCGCGGCCATGTCTACCATGTCCTCGGCAAGCCATGGGCCGCGGCGGAGCTGCGGCTGGTCGTGCGGCGTGGTCTCGAGCGCTGGGACGCCGTCGCCGAGCGCGCCCGTCTGCTCGGCGAGCTGCGCGCCGCCTGCGCCGAGGCGCAGCGCGAGGCGGAGCAGAAGACGCGGCTTTTGACACTGGCGGCGCATGAGCTCGGGACGCCGGTGCACGTGCTGCTCAACGCGCTGCCCCTGCTGCGCGAGGCGGGGCTCGACAGCGGCGCGGCGCGCTGGCTCGACATGGCCGAGCGCGCCGCCGAATGGTTGGCACGGGCGGCGGTGCATCTCGACACCGCGGCGCGGCTGCGCGAGCAACGCCTGCCGATCGTCCCGCGCCGGCAGCCGCTTGCGCCGCTGGTCGGTGAAGTGGTGAGCGCTGTGCGCGCCGCCGCGCGCGGGCGCGGGCTCGAGCTCGCCTTCGATGGCGGCAACGCCGTCGCCGCGGTGGACGCGGCCTGGCTCAGCTGTGCTCTGGCAGCGCTACTGACCAACGCGGTGCGCTTCACCCCCGACGGCGGTTGCGTCGGCGTGCGCGTTTCGGCCGAGGGCCCGTGGGCAGAGATCTGCGTGCGCGACAGCGGCATCGGCATCGACGGCGCGCAATTGCAGCACTGTTTCGAGCCGTTCTCGACCGCCGGCGGCGACCTGCTGCTGCACGGCTCGGGCCGCTTCGCCTTCGGTGCCCGCGGCCTCGGGCTCGGCCTGGCCACCGTGCGCGGCATCGCCGCGGCACATGGCGGCGACGTCGAGGTCGACAGCGAGACCGGGCGCGGCAGCGTCTTCCGCCTGCGCCTGCCACGCGTTGACCCGTAGCCGGAACGCGTTGCGGCGCGTACAATAGATGTATGCCGTCCGAGACCGCGCACCGCTCGGCACCTGTTCTCCGGGATAGCGCCGACGCGCGCATCGTCGGGCGCTGCGACCACTGCGGCCGCCCGGTGCGCGCGACCCAACATATGCGCAACGGCTATGCGGTCGACTACTACAGTCTTTACAGCGGCCGCGGCGAGGTGACCGCATTCAGCGGCGACGACCGGGTCCGCGCGACCTATGTGCGCTTACTCGATCGCTTCGACGTCACCACCTGCGCCGACTGCTATCGGCGCGCCGACGTGCAGGCCGCGCGCGCAGCGCGGTTCCGACCGGAGCGCGCCGCCGCCGAGACGAGCCCGGTATGAGCACCGCAGACACGCAGCAGACGTTTCCGTGCGACTACACCTTCAAGATCTTCGGCAAACACTCGGAGACCTTCGTCGAGCGCGTACGGGCCATCGTCGGGCAGACCTTCGGCGAGCTGGCCGACGCCGCGGTCAGCCTGCGCAGCTCTTCCGGTGGACGCTATCTCAGCATCACCATCAGCCAGTGGGTGGAGAGTCGCGAGCAGCTGGAAGTCGTCTACGCCGCCCTCAAGGCCGAGCCCGAGGTCTTGCTGTACATCTGACGCGTGTCGCGCCGCATTGTCCGGTGGTGGTGCGCTGAGCTATAAGATCAGCCGTCTCGCCTTCAGGACCACCACTTATGGAACGTGCTCTCAGCGAAGCGGCTCGCGTGCGCCGTCCGGACCCGCATGGGCGCGGGCGCGGACGTGGCCTGTTGCTGCTGGAGGCGATTGGCACGCTGATCGGCGAATCGGGTGACCTGCCGGCGACGCTCGACCGCATCGTCGCCCTGGTCGCCGAGCGCCTCGATATGGAGGTCTGCTCGATCTATCGCTTCGATGCGGAATTGAAGCGCTTGCAGATGGTGGCGACGCATGGCCTCGATGCCAGCGCGCTCAACGGCGTCAGTATGGGCGTGGACGAAGGGCTGACCGGTTACGCGATCGAAAAGAGCGAGCCAGTCATGGCCATCGATGCGCTGGCGCACCCGCGCTACAAGTACTTTCCCGAGACCGGCGAAGAGCGCTACCACTCCTTCCTCGGCGTGCCGATCGTCGATCGGCGCGAGCCGCTCGGCGTGCTGGTCGTGCAGACCTCGCGCCGCCGCCGTTTCACGCGCGACGAAGTGCGGTTGATGAAGGCCGTCGCCGTGCCGGTCGGTGGTTTGATCGTGCAGCTGCGGTTGCTGCGCAGCCTGGAGCACAAGGAAGAGGAGCGGCGCGGCTACCAGCAGCGCATGCTCGACGCGATCAAGAAGCTGCAGGCGTACGAGCGCGCGCAGCCGTCAGCCAACCAGGCGACCGCGGTCACGGCCAACCGGCTCGTCGGCGTGCCGGCGGCGCCCGGGTTCGGCATCGGTCGCGCCCATCGCCTCGAGCCCGAGGTCAGCTTCAGCAGCGTGCCGCAGCGCAAGCCGCGTGCCCCTCGCAAGGAGCTGGCGCGTTTTCAAGCCGCGATCGACGCGTCGGTCGAAGAAGTCGAACGTCTCAAGGCGCGCATGCAGCGTTCGTTCCCGGAGATCGACGCGGCGCTGTTCGACACGCAACAGCTGATGCTCACCGACGTCAGTTTCCGCGAGCGCGTCGCCGACGAGATCGGTCAAGGGGCCAGTGCCGAGGTGGCGTTGGAGCGCGTCGTGACGGCAATGGTGGGAGAGTTCGCCGCGCTGTCGGATCCGTACCTGCAAGAGCGTGCCGTCGACATCAAAGACATCGGCCAACGCGCCTTGCGCAACCTGCTCGGTGTTGCCGAGCGCGACCGCTCGTTCGCGTCGGCGGTGGTGCTGGTGGCGCCGGAGCTCACGCTGTCGGACATCTTGCTGATCGATCCGGAGCAGTTGAAGGGCATCGTCATGGGCGCCGGCGGCGCCACGTCGCATGCCTCGATTCTGGCCAAGTCACTCGAGATTCCCACCGTCGTCGGCGTCGAGCGGCTGGAGGAAGTGCACGAAGGCGCGCATCTCATCGTCGACGGGAACTCCGGCACCATCTACGTGCATCCGAGCGGCGACGTGCTGCGCGAGTACGGACGATTGAAGGATGAGTACAACGCCTTCAACCGCGAGCTCGACAGCTTGCGCGCGACGCCGGCCGTGACGCGTGACGGCTGCCGCATCATGATGGGCGCCAACATCGGGTTGCTCGGCGATCTGCCGCTGGCCCATCGCCACGGCGCCGACCGCATCGGGCTCTATCGCACGGAGATCGCCTTTCTCAGCCACCGCGAATTCTTGGGCGAACAGGAGCAAGTGACGCTGTACGATCGGGTCGTCGACGCGACCCAAGGCCTGCAGCTGACGGTGCGCACGCTCGACCTCGGGGCCGACAAGTATCCGTCCTATCTGCACCGGGCACGCGAGGAAAACCCGTTTCTCGGCTGGCGGTCGATTCGCGTCGCGCTCGAGCTGTCGAGTCAGTTCAAGACGCAACTGCGCGCCATCTTGCGCGCCAGCGCGCGCGGCGGCCTGCGTATCATGCTGCCGATGATCTCCAGCCTCGAGGAGCTGCGGCGCAGCAAAGAGCTGCTCGAGGAGGCCAAGGCGGAGCTGCGGCGCGAGGGCCACGCCTTCGACGACGCGATCCCGCTCGGCATGATGGTCGAGGTGCCGTCGGCCGTGCAGCTGGCCGATCGCTTCATAGAAGAAGTCGACTTCTTCAGCATCGGCACCAACGACTTGATTCAGTATCTGCTCGCCGTCGATCGCAACAATCGCAAGGTTGCCTCGCTCTACGAGCCCCTGCATCCGGCCGTGCTGCGCGCGGTGGCCTCCGTCGTGCGGGTCGCCGACGCGGCCGGCAAGCCCGTATCGCTGTGTGGGGAGATGGCGGCCGATCCGGTGTCGACCCTCTTGCTGATCGGCATGGGCTTGCGCGATCTCAGCATGAGCGCCTTCTTCATCCCGGTCATCAAGCGCTTGGTGCGCTCGGTCGACATCGCCGCGGCGCAGCGCGTCGCCGCCGAGGCGCTCGAGCTCGCCACCGTGAAGGACGTCAAGCGGCACGTGTTCCAGGAGATGCGCGCGCTCGACGTGATCGATTTGATGGAAACCTATCACTGAGAGAGGTGGAGGCGTTTGGTGGCTCGAAGAGATTCCGCTCAAACGCCGAAGCCCGAACCGCTGCCCGGAGCTGCCATGCGCCTATTCGCCGCCGTCCTGCTACTGACCGTCGCCGTCGCGGCGTACGCCGCCGATCCGACGCCGGAAGAGACCGTCAAAGAATATCTGACGGCCGTCAAAGGCGGTGACTTTGCCACGGCCTATCCGTTGGTGACGCGCGACATGGCGCAGAACAAATCGAAGGACGACTGGGTGAAAGAGCAGCAGTGGATGATGCAGATGGCCGAGGTGAAGATCTTCGAGTTCAAGATCTTCCCCGGCAAGGTCGAAGGCGAGAAGGCGCTCGTCCCGGACGTTCTGAGCTCGCAAGACAAGTTCCTCAACCAGCTCGGCGTGACCGAATACGAGCTCTACACGCTGCTCAAGGAAGACGGCCGCTGGAAGATCAATCAGCAGCAGATCGTCGAGCCGACCGAGGTCGGCAAGTGGTTCCCGAAAGAGGCCACCGGCGGCAAATGACGGGTGCGGCGGCGCCGCGGCTGATGCGCCGCAGCGCTGCGCACGGCCCGCGGCTGCGGGCGACCTGACCGGTGGCGCGCCCGTCGTCCGATCTGACAAGAAAGCAAACGTCTGGTCGGCGACGCGCGGCTGCAACTTCCTTGACACCCGAAGTGCGGCCCCGCTAGGACCAGCCCTCTTGCACTACCCACCGGGCCGCGTGTCACCGAGATTACGAGGGGGGACTCTCATGCACAGGTTTTGGCTGTCGGCCTGCGGGGTTGCGGCCCTGTTGATCGGCGGCGTCGGCTGCCATCGCGAGGCTCCCGAAGACATCCCATCGGCCGATACGCGCAAGATTACGATTGCCGACCGCTTCTACGACGTCGTCGCGCTGGACGAGAAGAAGGCTTTGGTCATCGGCTACGCCGGCAAGATCCTGATGACGGAGGATGCGGGCTATACGTGGTCGCTGGTGCCGAGCGGCACCGACAAGGCGCTGTACTCGGTGCGCTTCCCCGACGCGCAACACGGCTGGATCGTCGGCCAAGACGGTCTGATCATGCACAGCGACGACGGCGGCAAGACGTGGACGAAGCAGATCAGCGGTGCCACGGTCTACCTTTTCTCGATCGATTTCACCGACGCCAAGCGCGGCTGGGCGGTGGGCGACAAGGCCACCGCGGTGCGCACCGAGGACGGCGGCAAAACCTGGTCGCTGGTCAAAATCGGCAGCGATCAGAAGCTCTCCGCCGACGAAGCGCTGCTGGCGCAAGAGCCCGTGCTGTACGGCGTCAAGTTCATCGATCCGCAGGTCGGCTGGATCGTCGGCGAGTTCGGCAACATCTGGCACACCACCGATGGCGGCGCGTCGTGGCGTACGCAGCAGGAGACGCTGATCGGCGGCGACTTCTACGACGCGCTCGACATTCCGACGTTCTTCGGCGCGGCCTTCAGCGACGCGCAGAACGGCATCACCGCCGGTCTGGAAACCAAGATCGGGCGCACGCGCGACGGCGGCGCCAAGTGGGGTTTCGATCAACTCGGATTCAAGGACGGCACCGGCGATCCGCTCTATCAACCGTTCATGTTCCCGGACACCACCGCGTGGGCAGTCGGCGCGGCCGGCTTGGTCGTGCACCAACCTTCCACCGGCGAGCCCTGGCTGCGCGTGCCGCTCGGTATGGAAGTCAACACCTGGCTGCGCGGCGTGTACTTCCGCGACAAGAACGACGGCTGGATTGTCGGCGGCTTCGGCCTGATCATGCACACGACCGACGGCGGCAAGTCCTGGCTGCCGGCGCTCGGCTGAGCGACGGGACCTCGCGGGGGATCAATGGCACTCGACTACGAAGTCCCAAAGGACAAGCGGCTGCTCTACTGGCTGGGCGACAAGCTGATCGACTACCGCCATCCGGTGTCGATCATCGTGCTCGTCATCACCGCCATGTTCGCCTACTGGGCGTTTCAGCTGAAGCTCGTCACCAGCTTCGGCGACCTGCTGCCGCAGAGCCACGAGTACATCCAGATTCACAATCGCTTCTCCGGCTCCTTCGGCGGCGCCAACAACATCATGATCATGATCGAGGTGAAGGACGGCACCATCTTCAACCCCGAGACGCTGAACAAGATCTGGAAGATGACCGAGGGCCTCGACAAGGTCTACGGCGTCAACCACAACCAGATCGACTCGATCGCGCACCGCACCGTGCGCTATCTCAAGGTCGCCGCCGGCGGCACCATGCGCGCCCAGCCGGTGATGACCGGCGAGGTGACGACGCAGGACGAGGCCAACCTCATCCGGCGCAACGTCCACAATTCGGAGAACATCTACGGCCTGCTGGTCTCGCTCGACGACAAGGCGGCGCTGATTCGCGCCAACTTCATCGAGGGCAAGCTCGACTACCAGCGCATCTTCGAAGAGGTGAACAAGAACGTCGTCGAGCCGTTCGTCGACTCCAACACCTCGATCTCGGTCGCCGGCGAGCCGCGTCTGTACGGCTGGGTGTATCACTACGCCGGCGACGTGTTCTTCATCCTCGTGGTCACCTACTGCATCGAATGGGTGCTGCGCTGGATGTACTTTCACGATTGGCGCGGCGCGCTGCGACCAACCATCACCGGCTTGATCGCCGCCTTCTGGGGGCTCGGCTTCATCCATCTCATCGGTTTGGCGCTCGACCCTTTGATGCTGGTGATGCCGTTCCTGATCACCGCGCGCGCGGTCAGCCACGCCATCCAGATGCACGATCGCTACTACGAGGAGTTCGAGAAGTGCGGCTGGCATAAACGCCGCGCCATCGTCGCCTCGTTCGGCGAGCTCTTCGTGCCGACGCTGTCCGGCATCAGCACCGACGCCTTCGGCGTGCTGGTCATCCTGCTGGTGCCGGTGATCATGCTGCAGAAACTGGCCATCACCGCGTCGTGGTGGATTCTCGCCATCACCATCTCGGAGATGCTGCTCAATCCGATCGTCTACTATTATTTGAAAGCGCCGGAGCCGGAGCTGGTGCTGCTGCGCGAGCGCGGCGGCTTCCGCAAGCTGATCAACCGCTTCGTGCAAAAGCTGCTGACCAGGACCGGTATGACGATCACCGTGATCGCCTGGCTGGCGGCGTCGGCCGTGGCGCTGTTCTTCATGCGCGGGTTGACCATCGGCGATCCGACCTCGGCGTCGCCGCTGCTCTTCCTCGACTCGCCGTACAACCAGTCGCACAAGGCGATTCAGGACAAGTTCGGCGGCGTCGAGCCGCTCATCGTCGTCGCCGAGGGCTACGATCGCGACGCGATGAAAGAGCCCAAGATGCTGCAGCGCATGGAGCAGTTCCAGCGCGTCATGGAGCGCGATCCGAGCATCGGCTACAGCTTCTCGCTCGCCGACATCATCCGCGCCGTGAACATGGTGTTCCACGAGCTGGAGCCCAAGTGGGGCGTCATCCCGAACAGTTGGGTCGACGTCGGCGGCTTGTTCTTCATCTACTTCTCCGGCTCGCCGCCGACCGAGACCGCCAAGTACGTCGATCCCAGTTACACCACCGCGCACGTCACGTTTTTCTGCAAGGATCACAAAGGCGAGAACATTCGCCGCATCATCCACCGCTGCAAGCAGTTCATCTTCGGCTCGCAGATGGAGGATCTCGGGCTCAAGGTCGCCGAGCAGAACGGCAAGATGGTGATCACCGAGGTCAAGGGCGTGAACTGGGAGAAGGCCGGTCCGTCGTGGGTGACCAGCGATCACGAATCGCCGGACGGCCCGTTCAAAGCCGGCGACGTCATCAAAGCGCTGGGCAAGAACGAGGTGACCGATCTCGAAAGCCTGCGCATCGCGATCAACAAGCAGACGGCCAACAAGACGCTGGTCGACGTCCGGCTGGAGCGTGGCGGGCAGATCGTCGAAGAGACGGTGGTGGTGCCGTGGAAGGCGGCGTTCAAGCTCGCCGGCGGTCTCATCGGTACGCTCGCGGCGGCCAACGAAGAGCTGGTCAACAACGACCTGCTGATGAACTTCCTCGGCTTCTTCACCATGTGGACGATCATGCTGTTCACCTACCGTTCCTTCGCCGCCGGCTTGTACCTGCTGGCGCCGCTGGCGCTGTCGAACATCATGGTCAACGCCTACATGGCGGTGAACGACATCGGCGTGAACATTCACACCTTGCCGTTGGTCACCGTCGGGCTAGGCTTCGGCATCGACTACGGCCTCTACATCGTCAGCCGGACGATCGAGGAGATCCGCATCCGCGGCGACCTGCGCGATTCACTGCGCGAAGCGTTGGAGACCTCCGGCAAAGCCGTGACGTTCACCGCCGTGACCATGGTCATCAGCACGATCTTCTGGATGACCTCGCACATCCGCTTCAACGCCGAGATGGGCTTGCTGCTCGCGATCTGGATGGCCATCAGCTACGTCGGCTCGCAGACCCTGACGCCGGTGCTGATTCTCCTGCTGAAGCCGCGGTTCATCATGCGCGAGGCCAATCGCGCGCCGCAGCTGACCAGCATGCATTGAGGGATGCCATGGAACTCGGCTTGTGGAGCTCGATCTGCATCGTCACAGGATTCAGTTTCCTGGTGATCTTTCTCGACGAGTACGTCGTGAAGCCGTGGCGCGAAAAGAAGTGGCAGCGCCTGGCCGCCTCGGGCGACAAGGAAGCGCAGGAGCTGATCGCGCTCGCCAAGTCGGCCAAGGTGCAGGACGAGTGACGGCGGCGCGCGGCTGACCGATGTTGATGCGCGCCGTGCGCATCACGGCGGTGACGCTGTTGCTGCCGCTGCTGTTCGATCTATCGCGGCAGGTCGGCGAGCGCAGCGGCAATCCGCCGATCGATGGGCTGCCATGGGCCATCGGCATGCTGGCGCTCGTCTTCGCCCTGCGCGCCATCGTCACGGAAGCTTCGCTCGGTCCGGAGCGCATGCTGCGCAAGGACTTCGCCTGGGGGCTCGCCTTCGGGTGCGCCGCGACCGCCATCGCGCAGACGCACCTGCTCGGTTGATCGCCGCCGCCGGACGGCGGAAAACAACACCGTCGGCGCCGCGCCGACTCGGCGTCTCCATCGAATCGAAGTTTGAGCTCCCACAGTCGGCTGTCAGCGTTCAGCTTGTGTCTCTCGTCGGCTCTCGCCGCACATGATCGAGGTCTCCCATCTCACCAAAGTCTTCGGCCGCATCACGGCGGTCGACGACGTGTCGTTCCGCGCCGAAGCGGGCGAGGCGATCGGGCTGCTCGGGCCGAATGGCTCCGGCAAGACGACCATCATGCGGATGCTGGCTGGCTATTTCCCGCCGACCAGCGGCCGCGTCGCCGTCGCCGGCATCGACGTCGGCGCCGCGCCGCTGCGCGCGCGTGCTGCGGTCGGCTATCTGCCCGAGACCGCCAGCTGGTACCCGGAGCTGCGCGTCAGCGAGTTCCTCTCACTCTGTGCCGACCTGCGCGGGCTGCGCGGCGCGCCGCGGCGCGCGCGGCTGTCGGCGGTGCTGGAGAGCTGCGGCTTGGCCGACGTCGCGCATCGCCTGATCGGCGTGCTGTCGAAGGGCTACAAGCAGCGCGTCGGCATGGCGCAAGCGCTGCTGCACGAGCCGGCGGTGCTGATCCTCGATGAGCCGACGGTCGGCCTCGACCCGCGCCAAGTGGTCGAGATTCGCGCCGTCGTGCGCGCCTTGCGCGGCCGCACGACGGTGCTGTTCAGCACGCACATTCTCTCCGAAGTCGCGACGGTATGCGATCGCGTCGTCATCATCGACCGCGGCCGCGTGGTCGGCGAGGAGCGCGCCGATCCGCTGACGCGCGCCGAGCACGGCGCCGAGCGCGTGCTGGTCCGCGTCGTCGGGCCGGCCGCTGCGGCGGTGCTGCAGGTCCTGCGCGCGCTGCCGGAGGTGGTGGCGGCCGATCTGCAGCCGGGCGACGATTCGACCGTGCGCGTCGTGGTGACGCCGCGCGCCAACACCGCCGCGCTCAACGCCGTGGCCGCCGCGGTGTTGCAGCACGGCTGGCGCTTGGAGGAATTGCGGCCGCTGGCGCCGAGCCTCGAAGAGGTCTTCGTGCGGCTCACCGGCGGAGCCGGGCGATGATCTTTCTCGCCTTGTTGCGCAAGGAGTTGCGCGCTTACGCCGTGGCGCCGCTGCTCTACGTCGTCGCGGCGGTGTTCTACGCGCTGACCGGGTTCTTCTTTTACACGCAGCTGATCTACTTCGTGCAGTACGGCTTCGGCCTCAACATCCTCGGCAACTTCTGGCTCGCCTTCATCGCCGGCGCGCCGTACTCGGTGTCGATGGTCCTGCTGCTGGTGGTGCCGCTGCTGACCATGCGGCTGCTCGCCGAGGAGGAGAAGCTCGGCACCATCGAATGGTTGCTGACCACGCCGGTGCGCGACGGCGCGCTGGTCGCGGCGAAATTGATCGCCTGCGTGCTGGTGATCGCCGGGTTGTTGCTCGGCACCTTGGCCTATCCGCTGTTTCTCGCCGGCGTGCAGCCGGTGCCGTGGGCGCCGGTGGCGGCGAGCTATCTCGGCCTCTTGCTGCTCGGCGCCAGCTTCAGCGCCGTCGGCTTGTTCATCTCGTCGCTCACCGACAGCCAAGTGGTGGCGGCGGTTGCGACGCTCGGCGCGCTGCTCGGCTTCTGGGCGTTGAGCTGGAACGAGGCGGCGCTGACGCCGGCCGGCCTCAATGCCGCGGCGTCCCTGTCGATGTTCGATCACTTCGAGCCGTTTGCGCGCGGCGTCATCGACGCCGGCGATCTCGCCTACTTCGCCGCGCTGGCGGCCTTCTTCGTCTTCGGCACGTTGCGCGTGCTCGAAGCGCGGCACTGGCGCGGCCGGCGATGAGCGCGGCGCGGCAGCGCTGGCTCGCCACGGTGCTCGGGACGTTGGCCTGCGCGGTGGCGTTGATGTGCGCGCAGCGCCTGGCGGCGCGCACCGGCTGGCGCGCCGATTTCACGCCGGAGAAGCGCTGGGTGCTGTCCGAGCACGCGCGCCAGATCCTCGCGGCGCTCGATCAGCCGGTGACGGTCACCGCCTTCCTGCGCGCCGAGGACGTGCGCAACAGCGGTATCGAAGACCTGTTGCAGCGCGTGCAGGCGGCGCAGCCGCGCGTGCAGTACCGCGTCGTCGACGTCAATCGGAACCCCGCTCTGGCGCGCGAGTTCGGTGTCGATGCCTACGGTTCCGTCGTGGTCGAGAGCGGCGGGCGGCGGCGCGAGTTCGCCAATCCGGATGAGCAGCAGCTGATGGCGGCGATCATTCAGGTGACGCGGCCGGGCCGCCGCCGCGTGTACTTCGCCACCGGCGACGGCGAGCGTCGCATCGGCGATCGCGATCGACAGAGCGGCTACACCGGTGCGCACGTGGCGCTGATCAATGAGCTCTACGAGGTCGGCGAGGTGGCGCTCGAGACCGACACGCCGGTGCCGGGCGACGCGGCGGCGCTGATCGTCGCCGGGCCGCGGCGCGATCTGCCGCCCGGCGCGCTGGCGCAGATCGACGCGTATCTGCGCGGCGGCGGGCGCGTGCTGGCCTTGCTCGATCCCGGCGACGCCCCCAATCTGGTCGCGCTGCTGCAGCGCTTCGGCGTGATCGCCAGCGACGAGGTCGTCGTCGATCCGCAGCAGCGCCTGTTCGCCGGCGACTCGCTGACCGTGCAGGTGCCCGGCCGCAACAGTGCGCATCCGATCAGCGCCGCCATCGGCACGCCGCCGCTGGTGTCGGGCGCGCGCGCCGTGCGCAGCGCCGGCGACGGGGTCGATCTGCTCACGACGTCGAGCGCCAGTTGGCGGACCTCGGACCGCGCGGTGCTGGAGCGCGGCGACGGAGAGTTCGTCGCCGGCCGCGACACCAAAGGGCCGGTGGCGATCGCCGCCGCTGTGCCGGTGCCGCGCGGCGACGGCGCACCGGGACGGCTGGTGGTCATCGGCGACGCCGACTTCGCCTCGAACCTCTTTCTCGATTACCTCGGCAACCGCGATCTGCTGCTCAATAGCGTCAACTGGCTCACCGGCGAGGAGAGCATGATCGGCAGCCGGCCGCCGCGCCAGGTGCCCGGCGTGAACCAGTTGTTCATCAGCGCCCACGAGGGCGAGCGCGTCTTCTGGCTCGGCGCCGTGGCGCAGCCTCTGGTCGTGCTGGCGCTCGGCGCCGGGATCGTCCTGCGCCGGCGGCGCAGCGGGTGACGCGATGCGCTGGCCGCACGCACTCGTATACCTCGCCGTCGCCGCGATCCTGGTGACCGTCACCTGGCTTACGGCACCGCCGCCGGCGCCGCCGCCGACACTGGATGCGCCGCACGCCGATTCGACGCTGGCGGTGCGCGAGGTCGTGGTCGACGCGCACGGCACGCACGTGCGGGCCGTGCGCGTCGGTGAGCGCTGGCAGGTGCGCGAGCCGCAGGGCTCGACGATCAGCTCCGATCTGATCAGCGCGCTGCTGACGACGGTGCTGGATGGACGCGCCGAGGCGGTGGCCGGCGGCGATGCCGATCAACTCGGCGATTTCGGCCTCGCGGAGCCGTCGGCGCGCATCGTCTTGACGCGCGACAGCGGCGCGCCGGTGACGTTGGTGCTCGGCGCGACGAATCCATCCGCCACAGGGATCTACGGTCGCCTGGAGGGCAACCCGCAGATCGTGCTGCTCGGCCTCAACGTGCATTCGTATGTCGATCTGCTGACGCAGTAGCGGGCCCGTGCGGCCCAATGCAGCGAACCTGCGAAGCGCCGCATCTTGACTGACGGATCGCGCGGCGATGTTGTCCTTGCCTCAACTGAACCACTTCGGTAGCCGTGGACCATTCGCGACATGCATCGCCCCGCGCCCGCGAGCAGCCGGCACGCGGCAGCGCATCCTGGGCGATTGGATATGAGGACTATGCAAGGGAACACCGTGGGCAGACGGGCCGGTGCGATAGCGCTGGGACTTGGAATTCTCGCCGTCGCTTGGCCGACGCGCGGCGCGGCGACGACCGCGAACGATCTCTGCCAAGCCGGCGCCGATCCCTGCATCGTCAGCACGACCGTGGCGGTCACCGACGGCTCGACGATCGACGTCGGGCAGCGCGAGCTGCGTCTCATGAGCGGTGCGACGGTCGATGCCGGGGACGGCACGGTGACGGTGCTCGCCCGCCTGCTGACGGTGCAGGCGAACGCCTCGTTGCGGGCGCGCGCGACCAGCACGACCATCCCTGGCGGCACGCTGACGGTCCAGGTTGGCGACGCCAATATCGCCGGCACGCTCGACGCCAGCGGTGGGCCCGGCGGCTCGCTGGAGCTCGATGTCACCAATAACCTCAGCGTGACCGGCACGATCAGCGCACGCGCGCTCAATACCGAAGACGTCGGCGGCGAGATCGACATCAGCGCCGGCACGGCGACCATCGGCGGCCTGGTCAGCGCCTTCGGCGGACCCGACGCAATCGGCGGAGACGTCGGCATGGTGATCGCTGGCGCGTTGACGCTGTCGGGAACGATCGACGCGACCGGTGGCGACGGCGGCGGCATCGACATCAGCACGACCAACGGAGACATCGTCATCACGGACGCTGCGACATTGAAGAGCGATGCGACGGCGGCCGGAAACTTCGGCGGCACCATCGACGTCGCCGCCGCCGGCGACGGCACGACGACCGGGCGCATCTCGATCGCCGGCCTCTTGACCTCGATCGGCCGCACCGGAACCGAGGATGTGGGTGGCGGCGACGGCGGCTGTATCTCGATCGACGCGGCTGGCGATCTGACGGTGACGAAGCCCACTGCGAAGTTGGTCGTCGACGGCGGCGCCCCCGACGGCAGCGGCGGCGAAGTCGAATTGATCAGTGACACCGCGGCCATCGTCCTGCACGGTGCGACAAGCGCCGACGGGCCCGGCACCAGCGGCACCGGCGGATCGGTGAGCTTGGACGCGGTGCGCGAAGCCACCATGGACGGGCCGATCGCGATCAGCGGCGGCGACAGCGGCGGCGGCGACATGACCGCGTCGAGCGACGCGGCGACGGTGCAGCTGACCGTCCTCGGCTCGATCGACGTGAGCGGCACGTCGAGCGGCAGCGGCGGCTCGGTGTGTCTGGAGAACGGCACCAGTGGATCGGTCGTCGTCGAAGGCCGTATCGACGCCGACGGCGGCGGCACGGCCGGTGCCGGTGGCACGGTCGATCTGAGCGGCATCGACGCCGTGCGCGTCGCGTCGACGGCCACCCTGACGGCGAGCGGTGCGGCTGGGTCGGGCGGCGGCGGTGCGATCTCGGTCGAGGTCGACAAGGGACTGGCCCAGATCGACGGGCCGATCGTCGCGAGCGGCGGCGGCCCCAGTGGCGGCGGCGGTGCGATCTCCATCGATGCCAGCCAGCGCGTCACTGTGAACGCCGCGCTCGACGTGCGCGCTCCTGGGCCCGGCGGGCAGATCGGCCTTTCTTCGACCGGGCCGATCGACGTGCGCAACAACCTGCTCGCCAGCTCCAGTGCCGCCGCCGGCGGCAAGGTCGAGCTGACGTCGCAAGGCGGGTTGATGATCGCCGGGACCGTCAGCGCCGACGGCATCAGCGCGGCCGGCCAGACCCAGGTGCTCGCCTGTGTCGTGACCGTGTGCGGTGTCGACGCGCCCGATTGTCCGAGCGGCGGGGTCGGCGTGCTGAGCAGTCGCGGTCCGGACGGCGTGAACAGCATCACCGGCCGCAACTCGACGTTGGTGCTCGGCAGCATGGTCGCCGATTCCGCCACCGGCACCAACAAGCTGATCTACAACGGCGACACGAACAATGCGCCTGCCGTGCTCGGCAGCGTGGTGCCGAACGCGCAAATCATTGTCGACCACAGCATCGTGCCCTGTCCGGTCTGCGGCAACCATACGACTGAGCCGCCGGAGACCTGCGACGACGGCAATCAACTCGACGGCGACGGTTGCTCGTCGACATGCCAGGCGGAAGGGCCGCCCTTGCCGGGCGATGCCAACAGCGATTTGGTCGTCGGCGTCGAAGACGTCGGCTTCGCGATCACGGAGATCTTCGACGGCGACGGCGACAGCGTCGGCACGGTCAGCGGCGGCACCTTTGCCGGCGGTCCCGGCGCGGACGCCAACGGCGATGGCAAAGTGACCGCCGCCGACCTCACGAAGATCCTGCTGCTCGTGCCTTGACATCCGCGCGCCGGCGCGGGTAGCTGCCGGGCTTCAACCGGCGGGGCCCCTGGGCGCGCTCGCCCGTGGCACGGCCGGAGCTACGAGCACATCCACGAGGAGTCCGATGAGAATCATTGCGATCGCGACGGCGCTGTGCGCCGCCAGCGCGCTGGCGCCGCTGTGTAGCCACGCGCAATCCACGCCGAGTGTCGCGGAAACGCCGAAAGCGCCGGGCGAGGAGTTCACCGGCTTCGGTAAGGCGACGTTCGGGATGCGCTGGGAGGCGGTGAAGAAGGTCTTCCCACAAGCGGAGGAAGTGCCCGATGGCAAGGATCTCGGTGCCGCCAACATCGGCGGCCCCTTCGTGCACCGGCTGCTACTGAAGGATCAGAAGATCGAGGGCCTGCCCAAGCCGGTCACCGTCGAGCTGCGATTCTGGAAGAAGCGCCTGTGGGGCGTCGTCGTCTACTTCAACGAGAATGATCCGCAAGCGGTGCTGGCGTCGCTCACCAAGCGCCTCGGCCCGTCGCAGACGACCGATGCGGACAATCCGATCTGGATCTTCGACAAGACGCAGACGACCGCGGCGATGAAACAGAAATGGTACGGCACCAACGACAGCGCCCTCTCCAAGAAGGCGCAGGCGTGGTTCGCACTGGTGATGACCGGGCAGTGGACCGGCGCCACGCAAGCGGAGCTCGACGAGGTCGAAGATCGCACCCCGGGCGCTGCGACGCCGCCCGCCGCGACTCCGGCGGCGCACTGAGGGGCTTTTCGCTTGCCTTTAATTACGCCGCTAGTGTTGAGTCGATGAGGGGCAACGAAGGGGGAATGATGACGCACGCAGCGCAGCTGCGCCATGCCCGGCTCGGCACCGCCATCGTGTTGCTCGGGCTGCTGGCCGGCTGTGGCGGCGAGTCGTCCGTGTCGGTCGGCGTGCCGACCGACAATCATGGCCCGCTCATCGTCGGACAAGTGCAGCTGCCGAACGGCAAGTTGGCGGCGGCGCCTTCGCTGGTCCAGCGCCTGGCGAGCCTCGCCGTGGCGCGCGTCGAGGCATTGGTCAACGGCACCGTGCAGCCGGTGGGCGCCGGCGTCGCCGTGCATCTGTCGCGCATCGGCAACAGCAACATCGTCAATGGCCAGATCCACAACGCCACGCTCATCGCGTCGACCAACACCGCCGCCGACGGCGGCTTCGGCATGCACCTGCCGACCGATACCACCCCGGACACCTGCCGCTTCATCATCGAAGTGGGCAGCGGGAGCACGCTGACGCGCGCATTCGTCGACGACGACCAAGTGACCGTCGACTATCAGAGCGAAGCGACCGTGCGGCTGGTGCTGGAGCAGATCCAGGCCGGCAAGGTTTCGCTCTGCGATCTCACCAGCGCCGATCTCCGCGCCATCCAGGGCGCCGTACAGAGCTCGAATCACGAAGCCTTCGGCGACAGCGTCAGCGCCGTCAACAACGCTGCGGTCATCGCTGCGGCGAGCGATCCGGCGGTGCAAAGCGCGATCGACAACGCGGTTGCTCAGCCCACGCCGGTCGGCACCAACACGCCGCCGCAGCCGACCGGCACCGCCACGGTCGCGCAGCCGACCGCGACCGCGCCGTCCAAGACGCCGACGCTGCCGCCGACGCGCACCAGCACCAGCGTGCCGACGCGCACCAGCACCACGGTGCCGACCCGCACCGCGACGCCGGCCGGCACCAACACGGTTCCTCCGACGCGCACCAACACCGCGGCGCCGACCAATACGGGCGTGTCACACACGCCCACCGCGACCGCGACCGCAACCGGCGTTGCGACCGGGACCGCTGCGGCGACGGCGACGTTTACCGCCACCGCGCTGCCAACCGGGACCGCGCAGGCGACGGCGACGTTTACCGCCACCATCCCGACCGTGCCGACGACCGTCTCGACGCCGACCTTCACCAAGACCTCGGCGCCGACGTTCACGGCGACGCCGGTGCCACCCGCCACCGCCACCGCGACGAGCGCCGGCGGCACGCCGTCGATCGATATTGGCGTGGTTGCCGGAACTGCCGGGCTCGCAGTCGATGTGCCGGTCGTGCTCGCGGCGCGCGGCGCGTCCATCGCGGCGACCTCTAACGACATCGAGTTCGACGCCGCGGCGCTCAGCGTCGTGCTGGTCGCCGGCAACCCCGACTGCACGATCGATGCGCGCCTCGCCGGGGTGAAGGAGACCGTCGCCAAAGTGGCCGACGTCGGCGGCGGCCGCCAGCGCCTGCGCGTCGGCGTCGTCGGACTGAACAACAATACGGCCATCAGCAGCGGCGGCTTGTTCAGCTGCCGCTTCACCGTGGCGGCGAATGCGCCCGACTCGATCGCGCTGGAGAACACGCCGGATGCGGCCGGGCCCGGCGCGCAGGCGGTTGCGGTCGGTGGCAGCGACGGGCGCATCGATGTCGGCAGTGCGCCGCCGACCTTGGCGTTGGAGGCCGGCACGGCGGCAGTCGGAGCTACCGTCGACGTGACGGCGACACTCAGCGCCAGCGATGTAGCGCTCGCCGCGCTCGGCACCGACATCCGTTTCGATGCCGATCGACTGAGCGCAGTGTTGGCCGGCAGCGCGCCCGACTGCAGCGTCGACGCCGCCGTCGCGGCGCTCGGCAAATCGGTAGTCACGAGCGTACTGCCGGCGGACGAAGATGGGCTGGCCGGGGTGCGCGTCGGAGTGCTGAGCCGGACCAATAATGCCGCGCTGCCAGCCGGGGCGCTGTTCAGCTGCCGCTTCCGGGTCCTGACCGGCGGCGGCTCAATCGCCTTGGAGCACAGCCCGGAAGGGGCGACGCCTGCGGCGCAGCCGGTCGACGTATTCGGCCAGGCGGGAACGATCTCGGTCCCGTGACGGGATGAGTGAGGACATGCGTATGACCACCCATTCGATCTGGCGATCTGCGTATCTTGCGGCGGCGTGCGGGATTGCGGCGTTGGCGCTGTCGGCTCGGCCGGCGGCGGCCGTCTGTGCCGGCGATTGCAACGGCGACGGGCGCGTCAGCATCGCCGAAGTGCAGACGTGCGTGAACCTCGCTGCCGGCTTGGGCGCGCCGGCTTGTGCGGCCGCCGACCGCGACAACGACGGCTCGGTCGAAGCGAACGACGTCGACGCGTGTGTGCTCTCGTTCCTCGACTCCAGCACCTGCCCGATGGTTTTCACGCCGGTGCCGGCGGCGACCAGCACGCCGACCAAGCAACCGACCTCGACCGTCGCGCCGACCAACACCGTGCCGCCAACCAACACCGTGCCGCCAACGGCGACCAATACGCGGCCGCCGAACACGCCGACCAATACCGCCACCAAGGCACCGACCAATACTCCGCAACCCACGGCCACGCCGACGGCGACGCAGGGTCTCACCGAGCGCGAGTGCAAGCTCGACTCGACGCCGGTCGCGGGCTTGGCGAAGAGCCGCATCGAGCTCAACGTTGCAGCGCTGCCCGTGCCGCTGCGCTTCGCCTTGGTCGGCACGATCAAGCTCGGCACCACACCGCCCGACGCTAACGGCGACAGTCAGGCGACCTGCGCGGTGGAGAGCATCAACCCGGTCAACATTCCCGGCATCGGCGTCGTCTGCATCGGCCCGGCTTCGGGCTGCGCCGTGGGCCGGCGCGACTGCGACGGCGGCACGCCGCTCGGCATCGATGTCGTCTCCGACGGCAACCTCGGCACGTGTACCGGCGAAACCGATTGCGCGGCGCAGTGCGCCACCAGCTGCGGCGGCGCCGGTAATGTCCTCAACTCCGGCTGCACCGGCTTCTGCAACATCGGCGGGCCCAAATCGTGCAACCTCGATGCGGACTGCCTGCCCAACAACGGCGCCTGCGACGGGCCCGATCCGGTCGGTGCCAACGACGGGATCTGCCAGTGCACCTGCTCGAACACGTCGGCGCACGGTCCGAGCGCGGCGGGCGACTTCCAGTGCAACCTCGGCTCGAACCTGGTGGTGGAAAACTCGGCGCCGTGCAACGGCACGGATGTGAAGATCAACGTCGGCACCACCTGCATCCCGGTCGGCAGCCAGGAGGCCAGCAGCTCGATCAACGATGCCAACTTCGTCGCCGGTTCGGTGCTGCCAGCGGCGCCGAACGTCAACGACAACCACGGCAGTCGCGTCGCCTGTAGCGCCATGGACAGCGGCCAACTAAAAGGCATCAGCGGCGTCGGCGCAGTGAACTTCTTCGGCTCCGCCCTCGGCGACATCGCCGTCGGCCTCGTCTCGACCTGTCAGTGATCGCTCCAGCGCGCGACGTGTCCGGCACTCTGAGGCCGGGCGCGTCGCGCGCTCGTTCTCAACGCCGCGCGCTGGTCGGCGGGCTCGCGCTGTGCGGGCTGCTCGCCGCCGGCTGTCGCCGTGCAGAGCCGCCCGATCCGTGGCGCACGGCGCTGCAGGCGCATCTCGAACACGGCGTCGCGGCGCTGGCGCTGGCGCCGGCGGTGCCGAACTCCGGTGCCGTGTGGTCGCTGCAGCACCTCTATCCGCAGCGCGAGCCGCGGATCGACGCGCTGATCGCGCGCTCGATCGCGGCGCAGGGCGCCGATCCGACCGCGCGGCTGAACACGCCGGCGCTGCCGCCGCCGGCGATTCCCGCCGACCCGGGTCGCGGCGTCGTGCGCTTGTCGCGCTATCTGCAAGCGCCGTATGGAACGCCGACGGAGCGCGCCGCCGGCTTCCTGCGCGACTTCCTCAGCACGCCGGGCGACGGCTACATCCTGACGCATCAACTGCTGGCGCTGCAGTGGTCTGAGCAATTCGGCGTCATCCCGCCGCGGGCTGCCGCGGCGCTGCGCGCGCCATTGGTCGAGCGGCTGCTGGCTGAACAGCGCACCGCGCCGGCGAACTTCAGCGATCTCTATGCCGAGCGCGTGGCGCTGCTCTTGGCGCTGACGTCCGTGCCGCAGGCGGAGATCGACGCATGGCTCGCGACCATTACGACGGCGCAGCACGACGATGGCCGCTGGGTGGACGACGGCGTTTCGCCGCTTGCCTACGACGGCCAGCAGGCCGCGGCACAGCACGACTGGACGCACACCAGCGCACACGCGGTCACCGCCCTGGCGCTGGCGCTACGCGCGCGCGCGCCAACGCCGGCCAGTCGCTAGCCTGCGCGGCGTCGCGCGCCGCGTTCCGTGGCGCGGCATTGCCGACAATGGCCTTCGGCTGTCGGCGATCGGGCTTCCGCTTCAGGAAGACGGATGTACCGACCTGGTCTGGCTGAAGGCAGATCGCTGATGGCATCCTCCGCGCGAGCTCGCGCTGCGCCACAGCTTCCGGGCGCGGGCCGGCCGTCTTCGGGTTGACGGCGCGGGCACTTCAACGGGAGCTGGCGGTTTGCAGATGCGAGGGCTCGGCGAGCACGCTGGCGCGGCCGTCGGCGGCGAAGCGCAGGACGTGCCCGCCGCCGTCAGTGGCGATGAGCCGATCGTCCGGCGCGGCCACCAGCGCCGTCGGGCCGCTGAGCAGCCAGCCGTGCGTGTGCGCGTCGGCCAGGTCTATGGCGCGCTGCACGTCGCCCTGCGCGCTCACGTGCATCAGCGCCGTGGCTGTGCCGAAGTAGGCGCCGCCGCGCCGATCGCTGGCGATGCTCGACGGCGCGCCGATATCGCCGGCCCCGCCGATCGATCCACCGGCCAGCGTGGTGATGATGCCGTGCGCGTCGATCCTGCGGATGCGGTGGCCCATCTGATCGGCGATCAGCAACGCACCGCCGCTGTCGACGGCGAGATGGGCCACCGGTCCGAGCTGTGCAGCGGTGGCGGCGCCACCATCGCCGGACTGACCCGGCACGCCGGTGCCGGCGACGTCGCGCAGCCGGCCGTCCGGCGCGATGCAGCGCACGCGGGCGCGCAGCTGCTCGAAGAAGTACAGCGTGCCGTCGGGCGCGAGCGCGAGCGACGAGGGGCGGTACACTGCGGTCGCGTCGACGGTGGCGGCATCTGCGGATTCATCCATGTCGCCGCCGGCGATCGTCGTGATGATGCCGTGCGCGTCGACGCGGCGGATGCGGTGGTTGTCGGTGTCGGCCACCAGCACGCTGCCGTCCGGCTGCAGCGCCACAGCGGAGGGGAAGCGCAGTCCAGCCTGCAACGCCTCGCCGCCGTCTCCGGCGCAGCCGGCCAAGCCGTTGCCGACGACCACCTGCGGGCGGCCGCCGGCCAGCGGCAGGCGCAGGACGCGGTGCTGCGCCTGATCGACGATCAGCAGCGCGTCCGGTGGCGCGAGGGCGACGTCGCTGGGGATGACGAACCCGTCGACGTCGGGGCTGGCGGCGGTCAGCAGTGGACCGGGCTCGAGCGGCGGCGCGCGCGGTTCGAGCCCTTCATTGAACAGCAGCACGATGCGGTCGGAGCTCATGTTGGTGACCGCGACATCGGGCCGGCCGTCACCGTTGAGCTCGGCGATCTCGGCGACGCGCGGCCTGATACCGACTGGGACGAACTGTGTCGCTTCGTAGCCGCCGTGCGCGTCGGACAACGCCACCGATACCGAGCCGTCGGCGGTGTCGGCACCGACCAGATCGAGCCAGCCGTCGCCGTCCAAATCGCGCCCGCGCACCGAGCGCACACCGGGCCCCGCCGGAACCAGCTTGGTGCGCCGGTAGCTGCCGTCTGCCGAGCCGTAGGCGATCCAGAAACCCTGCTGGCGGATGTCGTTCCAGACGATGTCCTGGACGCCATCGCGATCGAAGTCGCCGCCGGCGACGCCGAACATGCCGTAGCCCGGCGACGTCAGCTGGCGCGGCGCGCCGAGCACGCCGCCGTGCACATCGTACAGCGTCAGGGTGTTCGAGCCCCAGCTGGTGATGGCGAGGTCGGGCCGGCCGTCACCGTCCCAATCGTCGGCGGCAATCGCCGACGGCAGTTGGCCCGCGGCAATCGTCTGTGCCACGAAGCCGCCGTGTCCGTCGCCGAGCAACAGCGAGACGCCTTGTGCTTCGTTGGCGACCGCCAGATCGGCGTTGCCGTCGCCGTTCCAATCGGCGCTGGCACAGAGAAAAGGCCGCGTGCCGACCGCGTAGATGCGCGGCGCGTCGAAGCGGCCGCCGCCGCGATTGATGTAGACGAAGACGCGGCCGCTGGCGGTCGAGGTGACGGCGAGATCGGCGAGGCCGTCGTGCGTCAGGTCGGCGGCGACCAGGCCGCGTGGAAACTCGCCGGTGGGGATGACTTGCCGCGGCGCGAACTGTCCGCCGCCGAGGTTGAGGAAAACCGAGACCGTCGAATCGCGCGCGTTGGTGCTGGCGAGATCGACGCGCCCGTCGCCGTTGAAATCGGCGGCGGCGATGTCGAACGGCTCACCGCCCGACTCCAGCGACGCAGCATGCCAGCGAATCTCCCGGTCGGCTGCCCAGGCACCGCCGACCGAAAGGCAAGCGAGAAGCGCGGCAAGCAGGAGCGTCGAGGGCTGTGGTCTGCACCTCGCCATCGTTCAACAGCGGTCAGCGCAACGGATCCCCCTACGAAACAAAAAGGCCCCTGAGTCGTGCGACTCAGGGGCCTTCGTCTCTCAGACCGTCAGGTCTGTGAGCATGTGCTTACTGGCAGGTCGCCCTGAGGCCGACCGACAGGTCGCCCAGCGCGGAGCCGAAGAAGTTGACGGCACCGACACCGACCAGTCCGGTTGTCGTGCTGGCATCGAGCGACGCGCAGCTGATCGCCGTACCCGTGGCGTCGTTGATCAGCGGCGACGGCGGAACGGTGCCCGCTCCACCATTCGAGTTGATGATCTTACCGACGGCGCGCTCCGTGGTGACCGGGATGCAGCTGTCGCCGACGTTGATCGTCACGTCCGTGCCGTTGCACGGCGCAGCCGACTCAATCACGAGATGCGAGCTCAGGTTGCACTGAATGTCGCCCGGATCGGCCGCCCCGAAGGCGTTTGAATTCGTGCACGTGCACTGGCAGACGCCAGGGCTCGCGACCGGATCAGGACCATTGCAGGCGCCGTTGCTCGGCAAGCAATCGGAATCGTTCGTGCAAGCGGCCTGCGTGCCCGCCGAGCAGAAGCCCGTGCACTGACCGACTGAGCCAAACCCGGCAGTCGGTGTATTGCAGGCAACTGCGCAGGCGTTGGCGCAGTCGTTGTTGCCAGTACAGGTGTTGTTCAACTGGCTGTTCGACTCGACGTCGACGCCCAAATTCGCCGTGCCACCGGTGCAGTCGCGGCGTCCAGGGGCGCAGCCGGCGCCCGGCGTGATGCAGACCACGCCGATGCTGGGAATCGAGATCGGGTTGATGTTGTTGACCGCGCACACCGCCTGCGAGCCTTCGCCACCGATCTTTATCGAGCCGCTCATGCCAAAGGCCAGCGGCGCCGGGATCGACTCAACGTAAATCGAGATCTGGCTGTCCGTCGTCGGCGACGTGTCGAGCGTGCACAGGTGCTCGGGGATGACGCACGAGCCGTTGACGGTGCCGTCATCGGCGGTATCGCAATCGGCGTTGACGTTGTCAGCACCTGCCAACCCTTGGCACATCTGGCACTTGGCGCGCGCGCCAAGGCAGGCGCCGAGGTCAGCCGCGGCCGAGCACACGCCCGGGAAGGCTGTGGCGTGCGTGACACCGGTGCACTTGCTGGTCACGGAGCCCTGCAGCTTGGTGATCGCGCCCGCCACCTTCAGCTTGGGATCCGAGGTCGCGGTGTTGGCGCAGGCGGCGATCGCAGGACCGTCCGTCGCGCCGGCCTTCAGCGCGTTCTTCTTGCACGCGTCGAATGCCTTCACGTACGCCGCGGCGACCTTCTCGACGCCGGCGGTGACGGCTGACTGGCAGCCGCCGATCAGCTTGTCTTGCGCGATGACCGTCGACAGGTTGGTGGTGCCATACGTGTCGCTGAGCAAGTCGAGCTCGGAGCTGTACATGGCCGAGTTCGCGGCCGTGCCGCTCGTGTACGCAAACGGCGCACCGGATGCGGCGCAGTTCTTCGTTTCATCAGCGGTGGTCTTGGTCTTCGTCTTGCCGACCTTGCCCTTGGCGTCCGCCGTCACGCAGTTGGCTGCGGGCGCTGCCTTGATCCCGCCTTTGACGCAGGCGCCGTTTTCCTTGCCCTGCGTGGCGGCGAGCTTGCCGGTATCCTTGTTGACGCCATTCACGCACTTCTGTGCATCCTTGCTCTGCTGGCCGAAAGCAGAGCTGCCGACCGCGACGAACGCCAATGCGCCGACGATCGACACGAGCTTACGCTGCGTGCTCATTCGAACCCCCCTGTAATTGGTCCGGCGGACCATCCGCCAGAAACTTGGATTGTGGTTGGTGCCGCCACGGCAGCGCAGCGACGATGGAACGAACCCCTCTGTACCTAGTTTGCCTACAACAGCTTTCCAAGAATGGTCAAGATAATTCGCCTTTGTGCAGGGGCGCATCGAGTCGACCGATTCTTGCGTCGCAACGGTGAAAAATTGCGATTTGGCAGGACGCAAAGCGGACGCGACCTGACCGCGCCGAGGCGCCTCCCGGCGGCAACGCTTCAGTTCGCGATCCGCGCGGGCTAGCTTCGGCCTTCGCATGCCATTGCGGATCCTGCACGTCGCGCCGAGCTTTTATCCGGCATGGGCCTACGGCGGCATTCCGCGCTGCGTCTACGAGCTGGCGCGCGCCCAGGCCGGGCAGGGTGACGCCGTATCGGTGTGGACGACCGACGCCTTCGATGCCGAGCGCCGCTGCGCCATGCCGGAGGAAGTGGTGGACGGCATCGCCGTGCGGCGCTTCCGCAACCTGCGCAACGATCTCGCCTATCACCGCCAGCTCTACCTGCCGATCGGCATAATCAAAGCGCCGTGGCGCGATCTGGCGGAGTTCGACGTCGTGCACGTGCACTCGCATCGCCATCTCCTGGAGGCGCTGGTGGGCGCCGCCGCCTTGCGTCGGCGCATCCCGTACGTGTTCACCGGCAACGGCACCGTGCCGCCGATCGAGCGCTACGTCCTGCTCAAGCGCGTGCTCGATCTGTTCGGCGCCGATGCGGTGCTCAAAGCCGCCGCCGCGTGCATCGCCGTCTCCGCCGCGGAGATCGCCGACTACGAGCGCGTCGGCGTGCCGCGCGAGCGCGTGCGCGTCATTCCGAACGGCGTGCGCCTGCAGGAGTTCGCCCACCTGCCGCCGCGCGGCAGCTTTCGCCGCGCCTTCGGCCTGGGCGACGGGCCGCTGGTGGTGTTCGTCGGCAAGATCACGCCGCGCAAAGGCGTCGACGTGCTGCTGCGCGCTCTGGCACGCCTGCCCGAGGCGGTCCGCCTGGTGGTGGCGGGCAACTTCATGATGCCCGAGGCGCGCATCCGCGCCATCGTCGAGGAGCTGCATCTGCAGGACCGCGTCCTCTTCCCCGGCCTGTTGCTCGGCGACGATCGCAACGCCGCGTACGTCGACGCCGACGTGGTCGCCTACCCGTCGACCGACGAGATCTTCGGCCTGGTGGCGGCGGAAGCGTTGATGTGCGGCGCGCCGGTGGTGGTGTGCGACGACTCCGGCTGCGGCGAGCTGGTGCGCGCCGCCGACGGCGGCCGCCTGGTGCCGTATGGCGACGCCGGCGCGCTGGCGATCGGCCTGCAGGTGCTGCTCGACGACGCGAACGAGCGCCGCCGCTGCGCCACCGCCGGCCGGCGCTTCGTCGAAACGCACCTCGGCTGGGAGCGCGTCGCCGCGCAAACGCGCGCTCTCTATGCCGAGGTGGTGGCGTATGGCCGGCTGGCGCGCGGAACGGCATGAGCCCGCGCGTCGCGCTGCTCATCCTGACCTGGAATCGGCGCGACGACGTGTTGCGCTGCGCCGCCAGTCTGCCGCGCGCGACCTACGCGAACCTCGACGTCGCAGTGATCGACAACGCCTCCGAAGACGATAGCGTCGCGGCATTGCGCGCCGCCCATCCCGGGCTGACGATTCTGCAGAACGCCACCAATCTGGGCTACGCCGGCGGCAACAACGCCGGCATCCGCTGGGCGCTGGGGCGCGGCGCCGACTACGTGCAGCTGATCAACAGCGATACCGAGGTGACGCCGCAGCTCACCGCCGAATTGGTGCGCGTCGCCGAGTCCGATGCGCGCATCGCCGTGGTCGGCTGCCGCAATCTGCTGATGGAAGATCCGCGCCGCTTGTGGGGTGCGTACAACACGCTCACCTACGGCCCGTTCCTGGTGCGCAGCGACGGAGCCGGGGCGCTCGACGAGCCGGCCTGGCAGACGGTGCGCGACGTCGATGTGGCGATCGGCAACGGCTATCTGTGGCGGCGCGCCGGGCTGGAAGAGATCGGCCTGCTCGACGAATCGCTGTTCGGGTATCACGAGGACGTCGATTGGTGCGTGCGGGCGCGGCGCGCCGGCTGGCGCGTCGTCTACGCCGGCACGGCGGCGATCGTGCACCGCGGCGGCTCCAGCGCCGACCCGGACCAGCCGCGCAGCTTTCCGCAGAGTTACTTCCTCGGCCGCAACGGCGTCGTCGTCGCGCGCCGTTATGGCAACGCGCTGCAGCAAGCGCGCTTCGCCGCGCAATGTGCCGGCGCCTGGGGCGCGCGCTGGGCGCGTGCCGCGCTGCGCGCCCGCGCCGCGTCCGCCGCGCCGACCCAGCGCCGCGCCGCGCAGCACGCGGCGGCCGAGCGCGCCTTCGCGCGCGGCGCGCTCGACGCGCTGCGCCGGCGCCCCATTCCGTTTGCCGAGCTTGGCCTGGCCAATTCGAGCGCCGGCGCGCCCGCCGCGGCCCCGCGTTTTTCGTTGTGACGGCGTGTGTTTCCCGCTAGCAGTTGAGAGCTAGCCGCCGCCTGAGCCACGCGGCGCCGCGGCTGCCGAAGGGGAAATTGGACGGTGTCGGTGATTGATGCTTCGCGGCTGCGCGCGCCGCGAACGAGTCCGAGCGCAGCATTGCACGCCTGCGGCGTGGGGTGGCGGGTGCGCGCGTGAACGCGAGGCTCGAGCGCCTGTGGGCGCGCCTCATCGCCTCGCGGCCGTGGCGGCGCGTCGTGACCAGCGAGCCGTACATCTTTCTGCGCCTGTTCTCGATTCCGCCGACGCAGCCGGCGACGCGGCTGACGCCGCGCCGCCTGTTTAATTTCTATTTGCAGCGGCTCGAGCACGCGCTCGGCCGTACCACGCTATGGTCGAAACCCTGCAAGTTGACGGTTGAGGCGACGAACATCTGCAACCTGCGCTGTCCGGCCTGCTTCACCGGTGCCGGCGAGAGCGGCCGGGCGCGCTCGCACATGTCGCTCGAAATGTTCCAGCGGCTGCTCGACGAGCTCGGGCCGTACCTGCTGGAGGTCGAGTTCTACAACTGGGGCGAGCCGCTGCTGGCCAAGAACATCTATCCGATGATCGAGGCGGCGGCGCGGCGCGGCTTGTCGACGACGGTCAGCACGAATCTGAGCATCCCGTTCAGCGCCGCCGACGCGGAGCGACTGGTCGCGTCGGGCCTGACGGAGCTGGGCGTATCGATCGACGGAGCGCGCCAAGCGTCGTACGAGACCTACCGCGTGCGCGGCTCGTTGGATCTGGTGCTGGCGAACTGCCGTCTGCTGCGCGATGCCAAGCGCCGCCTCGGGGCGACGCGGCCGCGGCTGACTTGGGAATTCCACACTTTTCCGCACAACGTCGACGACGTGCCGCTGGCGCAGGCGCTGGCCGCCGAGCTGGAGATGGAACTGGTGATCTCACCCGGCTGGCTGATCGATTCCGACTGGGACGGCGGGCCGCTGGTCGACCTGCCGATGGCACCGATGCCAATGCGCTGTCCGTTTCTCTGGGGCACCGCGGTGGTCAACAACGACGGCGGCGTGGCGCCGTGCTGCGGCACCTTTTACCGCGAGGACGATTGCGGCCAGCTGGCCGCCGCGCCAGGCGCCGCCGGCGCAGCGCGCTTTGCCGCGGTGTGGAACAACCAGCAGTTCGCGCTCGCGCGGCGCTTCTTTGCGCGCCGTGAGGGCACGCCGAGCGAGCGCGAGCACGTTTGCTTCGATTGCCCAATGACCGTGCTGCACGAGGACTTCCAGCGCCATCGCCAGACCGGCGGCACGTACGCGGACTATCGCGTTCCGATTCGCTCGAACGCAGCCTTCAACTATTTCTGGCACCGCCGGCCGTCGCGCGCGACGCCGACGGTTGCGCGCCGCGCTGCCGCGCCGGCGGCCGCCGTGCGCGGTGCATGAGGGCTGGCGTTGCGCGTCCGCCGTTCGTTGTGAGCAGGAGCGATTGGGGTTAGGACTATGCAGTTCGAGACCGTATGAGCGAGGCAGCGATACAGAGCGATGGTCCGCCCTCGCCGCGCCACGCCCCCGGCGCGCCGACCAGTTGGGGTCGCCAGCACCGCACGACGGTGTGGTTGGTGCTGCAGTTCGCGATCAAGGACTTCAAGATCCGCTACACCCACTCGCTGCTCGGCTACGCCTGGTCGGTGCTCAATCCGCTGATGTTCTTCGGCATCTACTACGTCGTGTTCTCCTCCTTCATGCGGCTCGACGTGCCGAACTATCCGGGCTTTCTGTTGCTCGGCGTAGTGCTGTGGAATTTCTTCTCGGAAGGCACCTCGAACGGCGCCGGGTCGCTGCTGGCACGTGCCGAGCTGCTGACCAAGACGGTGTTGCCGCGCCAAGTGATGGTGTACGCGGCGTTGGTCAGCGCCGCGCTGACGTTCGTCATCAACCTGGTGATTCTGATGGTGATGCTGCCGCTCACCGGCACCGCGCTGCATCTGACCGCGATCTGCTTCCCGTTATTGCTGGCCGACCTGGTTTTGCTCACGCTCGGCTTCTCGCTGCTGCTGGCGCCGTTGTACGTGCGCTACCGCGACGTCGGCTACTTGTGGAACATCGTGCTGCAAGTTGGCTTTTGGCTGACCCCGATCATCTACCTCGATCTGATGGTGCCGGAGCGGTGGCGCTGGATCGTGTGGATCAATCCGGTCGGCCGCATCATCGGCGACAGCCGCCGCGCCTTGATCTACGGCTGGTGGCCGGGCTTGCGCGGTTTGGTGCTGACGACGCTGATGTCGATCGGCATGTACGCCTTCGGCCGTTACGTGTTCGATCGCCGGCAGGGCAAGTTGGTCGAGCATTTCTGACGGCGCCGGCCGCGCAAACCGCGCATCGCATGCCTGCCTCGGTTGACGTCTCTGCGGCAGACGGCTCGTTGCGCGCCGACGCGACACCATGGGGGGACAGGCCGGCGCCGCACTCGGCGCTGCGCGCCTTTGCCGTTGTGAGAGACTGGAATTCTCGCTAGGAACGAAGGTTCAAAGCATCATGAGGGGGCACGGACACAGGGCAGTGTGGCGCCGTGACGGCGTCCAGCGCCGCGCATCCAGGTTCCGACTCCGCCCCTGAAATCCCGACATTTCGCATGAACGCCGTCGAGCTGCGCGACATCCACAAGCGCTTTCGCATTCCGCACGAGAAGCACACCACCCTGACCGAACGCTTGCTGGCCGCCTTCCGCCCGGTGTCCTACGAGCGGTTCGAAGCCTTGCGGGGCGTCGATTTGACCATCGAGGCGGGGAACTCGATCGGCATCATCGGCGGCAACGGATCGGGCAAATCGACCCTGCTCAAAATCATTTCCGGTCTGCTGCCCCCGGATCGCGGCACGGTCATGGTGAACGGAACGATGTCGGCGCTGCTAGAGCTCGGCTTGGGATTCAACAACGAGCTGACCGTACGCGAGAACGTCGAGCTCTACGCTGCAGTGCTCGGTTATCCGCGGCGTGAGGTGCGCCGTCGTGTGGATGAGGCGATCGACTTCGCGGGGCTCGAGCGGTTTCGCGACGCGAAGCTGAAGAACCTGTCGACCGGCATGCGAGCGCGGCTCGGGTTCGCGACGGCGCTGCAAGCCGAAAGCGATATCCTGTTGCTCGACGAGATTCTCGCCGTCGGTGACGCCGACTTCCAGCTCAAGTGCCTCAACGTGTTCGAGGATCTGAAGCGCCGGCGCCGCACGATGGTGCTGGTGACACACGACCTGCGACAAGTGCAGCGCTTTTGCGACGAGGCCGTCTGGCTGCAGAACGGTCAGATCGCCGCCGCCGGCGATACCGATGAGGTGATTCGTGCCTACGTGAGCACGATCGGCGCCGCCGCCAACGCCGACGCCGAGATCACGCGCCGCCACCATGTCGAGGGCGAGATGCAAGTGCGGCGCGGTTGGATCGAGAACCAGGCCGGCCGTCCCGTCGCGCGCGTGCGTTCCGGCGAACGCGTGACCCTCGTGGCGCACGTGGAGGCCATCAGCCCGACCGAGCGCCCGATTCTCGGCTTCGGCATCAAGGCCGAGGATCTCACCTGGGTCTACCTCGACAACACCGATGCGCTCGGGGTGCGTACCGACAATGTTCCGGCCGGGGCGATGCTCGAGCTGCGCGCCGAGTTTGCCGTCGCGCTGCGCAATGGCCGCTACGACGTACAAGTCGGCATCAGCACGCATGACGGCAGCCGGCTGCTCGACCTCGTCGAGAATCTGACCAGCTTCGTCGTGCACGGCAGCCGCTGTCAGCCGTTTCCGAGCGACTTCACCGGGACGCGCAGCTACGCCGATCTACAAGGGCGGATCGCCTGCCGCGTCATGTCGGACGCGGAGCGCACGTCCGCGTCCGCGCCGCCGCTGCTCGCGGTCGGGGCCGAAACGAAGGGAGGCGTGCGGTGAGCGCAGCCACTGACCAGATCACGACCGCTCCGAAGGTGACCGTCATCATCCTGACGTGGAATCGCGTCGACGATATCGTCACCTGTCTCGAGAGCTTCGCGGTCGTCGACTATCCGAATCTCGAGGTGATGGTGGTCGACAACCACTCCGCCGACAACACCGTCGAGACCGTTCGCCGCGACTATCCCTGGGCGATGCTGGTGGTCAACGACGACAACCTCGGCTACGTCGGCGGCAACAACGTCGGCATCAAGCTGGCGCTCGAGCGCGGTACCGACTACGTGTTCGTCCTCAACAGCGACACCAAAATGACTCAGCCGTGCCTGCACGAATTGGTGCGCACGATGCAGTCGGATGCGCGCATAGGCATTGCCGGCGCCAAGAATCTCTACATGCAGAACCCCGCCTTCACGTGGGGCAAGTATGGCATCCTGAATTGGGGACCGATGTTGTGCACGACGCACGGACGTTTCGTGCGCGACTATCCCGAGCCGTCTCCGCAGGACGTCGACTGGATCATCGGCAACGGCTGCATGATGAGCCGGGAAGCTTTGGAAACGGTTGGCGTCTTCGACGAGGAGTTCTTTCAGGTCAATGAGGACGTCGACTGGTGTCTGCGGGCCCGTAAGGCCGGCTATCGCTGCGTGTATGTCGACACCGCCGCCATTCATCATCGCGGCGCCAGCAGCGCCGATCTCAGCCAACCGATCATCTTTTCCTACGGGTATTTCCTCGGTCGCAACGCCATTCTGTTCGCCAAGAAGCACGCCAATCCGCTGCAGTTCACCTGGCTGATTTTGATGATGCTGCTCGGTCTCACCATGCGTATGAGCGCCTTCGCGCTGAGCTCGACCGTGCGCGCAATCTTCGGCCAGGAGCCATTCATCTCCGGTATGCTCGACGGCGTCGTCGGCCGTTTGCGACGCGACAAGATCACCATGCGCAAGCCGGTCTACTCGGGTGAGCCGCCCGACACCCCGGTGGTCCGCATTCTGCGCTGGTTGGGCGCCTAGCACGAGCGCGCGCGGACGAGGGCGGGGCCTGCCGACCGTGGCCGAGACACAGGTGCATGTGGCGCGCTGGGGCGCCGACCCCTCCCAGCATGCGCCGTTCACGGTCTCCAACGATCTGCTGTCGAATCCCGTTGCGCTGCGCCGCCGCGCTGAGCGCGACGGCTATTTGTTTTTGCGCAATGTACTGGACGCGGATCTGTTACAGGCCCTGCGCGCCGACATCCTCGGCGCCTGCGCGGCGCACGGCTGGCTGGATCCGCAGTATCCGATCCTCGACGGCATTACGCGCGGGCCGGCACGGATTGAAGGGTACAGCGACTATCTCGAGGTCTATGACGAGGTGCAGCGGCTGGAGCGTCTGCACCGCTTGGCGCATCATCCGGCGCTGACCGCCATCTTGGCATCGCTGTTCGATGCGCCGCTGTTCGTCCATCCGTTGGCGATCTGCCGTCTCAGTTTCCCCAACGCACCCGAGCAAGCGACGCCGCCGCATCAGGATCACCCGAACAATCAGGGAACGCCGCAGCTGTATGCGGCGTGGGTTCCGCTCGGACCATGCTCCCGCCAGCTCGGTAGTCTGGCGGTGCTCGAAGGCTCGCATCGTTACGGCGTGTTGCCGATGCGTGCCTCACGCGGCGCGGGCAATCGCACCACCATGCCGCGCGCCGACCTCGCCCGGCTCCGCTGGGTATCCGGCGACTTTGACGTTGGCGACGTGGTGATTTTCCATAGCCTCGCGGTACACCGCTCACTGGAGAATCGCAGCGCCGACCAACTGCGCGTGTCGGTCGACTATCGCTACACCGGTCTCGGCCAGCCGATTTCCGAGATCGTCTTGCGCCCGCACTTCGCCCGCCTCGAGTGGGAAGACATCTACCGCGGCTGGCAGTCGCGCGACGGCTGCTATTACTGGCGCGATCTGCCGCTGCACGTCGTGCCGTACGAAGTGCCGCCACCGGTCGATCCGCTCGAGCTGGCCGATGCCGCCGGCGCGCGTCCGACATGGATCGAGCGCGTGCGGGCACGCCTGCGCGCGCTCGGGTGACGCAGCGCGCCGGCTCAGGCGTGGACGCTATGGCGATAGCGGATCGGTCGCGCGACCGGTGAGGCCAGCTCCCAGTCGGACTCCGAGTCGTAGAAGAGCGACATACCGAAGCCGAGCGCGGTCACCGCCTGTGGATCGTCGACCTCGAACGACGCCGGCCCGAAGTCGCGCAGACGCGGCACCAGCTCGGGCCACGTCGTCGCGGAACCGCCGCGTTTCGCCACCAACATGGCGCGATGCCAGGCGGCAAAGTCGTGCGCCAGCGCGAGCTGCGTCGGAAAGACGCGATCGCGCGCCGGCAGGAGCGCGTGCTGCACGCGCAGCGCGGTGTCGAGCGCACTGTCATCGGTGATCTGCATTTCACTGATCAGGTAGTCGCGGATCTCGTCGATGAACAGATGCCAGCTGACCGGCGGAATCATATACTCGGAGGCGGTGTCGAACGTGCAGCGGATGATCGGCCAGGCCGAGGCGCGGCTCGCGCTGTCGCTGGCCAAGCGGGTGTAGAAATCCAACTCGGCCACGCCGGTCTCTTGACGCACGAAGCGCGAGACCTGTCGCAGAACGCCGAAGTTCTCGCACAGCACAAAGACGCGACGGTAGCGCTCCATCAGCGCATATTCGTCGCGCGTATAGGTCGCGGTCGAAACGATCAGCGACTTTTGGCGCGTGACGATGTCTTCGCTCCAGTCGTGGCTGACCGGACGGAGGATCTCGATCTGATGCTGCTTGCGGTACTCGGGATCGTTCATCGGGCTGTTCATCAACACTTCGGTTGGATTGACCCGTGCTCGCACCTCGCGATCGACGACCTGCTGCAGGTCGCCGAGGTACGACGAGAGCGTCGAGCCCGGTAGACCCATCATCAACTCCATGACGAAGGGCAGCCCGTTACTGCCGAACTCGGCGGCGAGCGCCTCGTACTGTTCGACCTTGATGTTGGAGCGCCGGATCGTCGCCAGGGTGCTCGCATCCAGAGACTGCAGCGACAGCGTACCGGTCGAGAGGACGCCGCCATCGGCGAGGATCTCGATGATCTCGCGCAGATGTTTGACGGTGTTCTTCGCGTAGCTCGACTCGAACAGTTTCGGATAGCCGTAGCGCTGCTTGAGCTCGACGACCTTGCGCGCGATGTCGACGTCGCGCGGGAAGATGCCGAAGTTGGCGTCCGACAGGAAGACGATGCGCACCTTGTGCCGCGCGCACCACTCGAGATCGTCGAAGACGCGCTGGAGGTCGAACTTGCGGATGCGCGACAGGGTCGCAGATCCCCAGTCGCAGAAGGTGCACCCGTAGGGACAGCCGCGGTTGGTCTCGATCGTCATCAAGACGATTTCGGTGTCTGTCTCGCCGACGGAGTCGAACAGTCCGCTGCGGTACGGCGAAGGGATACGGTCGACGTCGCCGATGCGCTCGCGCTTGCCGGTCTGAACGATCTCGCCGTCCATGCGGAAGGTGAGGCCGGGCACGTTGCGCAAGACCGACAGATCCGGCGGTCCATTCCCGACTTGGCCGCGCAACGCGTCGAGCATTTCTGTGAACGTCGCCTCGCCTTCGCCGTGCACGGCGACATCGACCTGCGGATTCATGCGGAAAAACGAGCGCACGTCGTCGTCGTACTTGGGCGTATTCGGCCCGCCGTGCACGGTCAGGCTGTGCGGGCTCTTGGCCTTCACCTCGCCGGAGCGCACCACGTTCCAGGCGTGCGACCAGATGTAGTTCGAGAACAGGTAAATGGCCGGCGGCTCGTCGTCGGCGAGCGCCGGGACGGTACGATCGCTCCAGTCGGGAAGGAACTCGTAGTCGTCCTGCAGCCGCCCGCCGTCGTGTGCCTCGGCGTGCGCCATGATGAGCCCGAGCGACAGAATCGGATGGCCTTCGTTGTTTACTGGCACGACTCTGGTGCGCCGGCGGCCGTTGCGCTGGACGCGGGCTTGCTCGTTGATGCGGTGCTGGGCCAGCCAGGCGTCGACATCACGCGCGCGTTGTATGACTTCGCCGATGCCTTTGCGCATCTCGCGTTGGGCGCGCCCCTCCGCGGCATAGGCGCGATCGTCTTCGAGCCGCACCAGCAGGCCGCGCGCGCAGAGCAGGTCGACGAGGCTGTCGAGCTCCGCGCGGGTGAGCGCCGCTGCGCCGTCGCGCTCTTGGAGCGCGGAGAACGCTTCCTCGACGGTGCGCGGTTGGGCGAAGCTCACCACGGCGGCGAGTTGCCGCGCATCGAGTCGCGCACGGACGCCACCGTCGTGATCGACGAAGTCGAAGCCTTCGCACGAGAGCCCGATGGCGACCGGAGTCGCGATGCGCAACCGTCCTGTGGGTCGCGCAGCCGCGTCGGCGGGCGGCGCCTCTGCCAGTGGCTTGCCGAAACCGCCCGCCACGCCGGCATGCTGAGCCAGATAGTGTTCGAGGCGGTGAATGACCTCGACGGGGAGGAGCGCCGTCTGCGCCGGGCGCTCGTCGCGCACGCGCGCCTCGAGCCACTGCAGCTCTCCACAGCCGAGGCGCATTTCCGGCGCGCCGTTGGAGGCCGGCAGCACCATACCTGCGCCGTCCATGATCAGCACGAGCGGTGCGGGACGGATCGACGCGGCGGCAGATTGTCCCAAGTCTCTCCCGTTCTGCGGGTCGATCATCGATCTACTCGTTGTCGTGGCGGAGGTGTGGGGCGAATGGCGCGCCGTGTTCCCGGCGGCTCGCTCGTGCAGATCGTCCGCCATCAGTCGTTGAAGGTTTGCAGGAACGTCAGCGTGCGACCGACGGGGGAGGCGAGCTCCCAGTCGGCTTCGTTGGAAGACAGCAGCGGCTCACCCATGCCGCTGCGCGACACGGTTTGCGGATCGGTGACCTCGAACGACGCGGGGGCGTAAGTCGACAGGCGAGGCGCTTTCGCTGTCCAGTCCTGCGCGCTACCGCCGAGCTTCAAGGCGAGCATGGCGCGATGCCAAGCGGCGTAGTCGTGCGCCAGCTCGATGGAGTACGGGAAGACGCGGTCGCGGGCTGGCAACAGCGCGTGCTGCACGCGCAGGACGGTGTCGAGCGCCGAGTCACAAGCCACACCGACGATGGCCGGCAGCGCGTCGCGCAACTCGTCGATGAAGAGATGCCAGCTCCCCGGTGCGATCAGATGGTCGTGCAGCGACGCGCAGACGAAGGCGAGAATCGGCCAGCGATCGCGATTGGCCAGCACGGCGTCCTCGAGCGTGCGATAGAAGTCCATTTCGCGCATGCCGTTCTCTTGGCGAACGAAGCGCGCCACTTGACGCAGCACGCCGAAGTTCTCGAACAAGAAGAAGTGCCGTCGGAAACGGTCCATCTGTTGATAGTCGTCGCGCGAGAACGACGCGCTGGCAACCACCAGGGGGGCGGTACGGCGGGTCCCATCCGCCGAGGTCCAGGTGCTCTTGATGGGGTGCAAGGTCTCGATGCCGTGCTCGGTGCGGTAGCTCGGTTCGTTCATCGGGCTGTTGACCAATAGCTCCGTCGGGTACACCCGCGCCCGCATCTCGCGATCGATGCACTGCTGGAGGTCATTGATGAACGACTGCTGCGTCGAGCCCGGTAAGCCCATCATCAGCTCGGTGACCAGCGGCAACTCGTTGCGACTGAACTCTTTGGCGAGATCGTCGTAGCGATCGACCTTGATGTTCGAGCGCCGGATGGTGCGCAGCGTCTCCGGGTCGGCCGACTGCATCGACAACACACCGGTCGCCAAAATGCCGCCTTCGACCAGCGTATCGACGATCTGGGTGAGGTGCTGCACGGTGTTCTTGGCGTAGTTCGCGCCGAACAGGCGAGGGTATCCGTACTGGCGCTTCAGCTCCACCACCTTGCGCGCGATCTCGACGTCGCGCGGGAAGACGCCGAAGTTTGCATCGGCATTCATGACGAAGCCGACCTTGTGCCGCGCCGCCCATTCAAGGTCGCGGAATACGCGCTCGAGGTCGTACTTGCGGATGCGCGACAACGTCGCGGATCCCCAGTCGCAGTACGTACATCCGTACGGGCAGCCGCGATTGGTCTCGATGATCAGATACGGCAAGCCCGCCTCGCCGACGGAATCGAACAGACCGTTGGCGAACGGCGACGGCACGAGATCCAGATCGGTGAGGCGGTCGCGCGCACGGGTGCGCACGAGCGTGTCGCCGTGCCGGTAGCTGAGGCCGGCGACGTCGGCCAGGGCCGAGAGATCTGGCGCGCCGGCGGCGAGCGACGGCTGCAGCGCGGCGAGCAATTCGGCCAACGTCGCTTCGCCCTCGCCGTGCACCGCGATGTCGACGTGCGGATTGGCCCGAAAGTACTCGTCGACATCGCGCTCGTACTTGGGCGTATCGGGGCCGCCGTGGATGGTGACGTGAAGCCGGCTCTTGACCTTGGCGGCGGCGGACGAGCTGAGGTTCCAATGGTGAGACCACAGGTAGTTGGAGAACAAGAACACCATCGGCGCCTCGTTGCCGGTGAGCTGCGGGATGGTGCGGTTCATCCAATCCGGCACGAAGTCGTAGTGCTCGTTGAGGCGACCGTCCTGGTGCGCTTGCGCGTAAGACATGACCAAGCCGAGCGACAGCAAGGGCACGTCGCCGTTGGTGACCGGTACGACCGGGATACGCTGCCGTCCGCCGCGCGCCGCCTCGTCGGCGCGGCGCGCCTGCAGATGGGTGTCGACGTGGGCGGCACGGCGCATCGATTGCGCCAAACCTTCGCGCAAGGCGCGCATCAGCTTGCCTTCAGCCGTGTCCTCGCCGTCAGCTCCGGCTTGTCCGAGCAGCCCGGCCGACTCGAGCTGTTCAACCAGGCGCTCGAACGCTGCTCGCGCAAAAGCGCGGTGGCCGAGCGCGGTCAGCTGTTGGCTGAACGCCGCCTCGAGATCGCGTGGTTGTCCGAAGGCCGCGGCAGCGATGATCTCGCGCGCGCCCAGCCGGGCCAGCGCCCGGCCGTCGTGATCGAGGTGCTCGAATCCGGCGTTGCTCACGCGTAGCGCAACGGGCCCGATCAGGACGAATTTGCCGTCGTAGCGCGCAGCGCTGCGCGGCGCCGTCTCGGCGTCGGGCGCGGGGTCGAATCCATGGGTGGATTCGGTCAAGTAACCGCGCGCGCGCAGGGCATCGAAAAGGCCGGACTGGGCGTCGGTAGGCCACGGTTCGTTGCGCGCCAACGCCGTTAGACGCTCGAGCTCCTGCAGCGCCAGCGGGTAGTCCGAACGGTCCCCCTGCGCTGCCAACAACGCCCCGCGCTTCCGATCGAGCACAATCAACACATGACGCTTCGCACTCGAACTGCCGAGCCGGGCTCCCCCTGCCGACCAAGCCTTTACCGCCATTTGCGCATTCTCCGACATCATACGCGAGATAACCAGTCCAAACGGATGATGAGCTAGAAGCCGTCCTAGCGCGAGCTAGGGTTCGATCGCAGCCGAGCCGCCAACCACCGCAGCGGGGCGGTGATGCGCCACGACCAGCTCTGCTCCAGAGCCTGCAGCCGAAACGTCAATCCGGCAGCGTCTGCTGCACGCGCGGCGGCGGCGCGGCGCGCTTCCAGCAGGCGGTCGCGTGTCGCATTGAGCTCGGTCCAGACGGTTCCCTGCGGGCACGGGTCGGCGGCCAAGGCGGCGTCGAGCGCGACAGCGATGTCATTCAGCTCGGGCACGTCTCGAAAGGTCTCGCGTAGCGCCCAAGCGACCAACTGCGCCCGCCACGCTTCCGGCAGGGCGCCGAAGAATGTGAAGGCCGGCGTGCTGAGCTGCAGGTCGTGGCCGGCGAGCGCGATGTAGTGCTCCCGCCATTTGGTGAAGCGCGCGATCAGCGCTGGCGTCGGCGCATCCGTCGAGATGCCGCCGTGTGGTTGATGTACGGTGCCCTCGCCGAGCAGCAGCATGGGCGCACAGCCGGGCAGCGCCAGGCTGCGGGCATAGAGGTCGAGTGCGACAAAGCCCCCGCCGGCCTCGTCAAAGCGCTCGTCGAGCCCGCCCAACTCGTGCCAGGCGCCGCGCGGCATGAACAGCGCCGGACTCTCGAAGCCGGGGCCGAACCATGAATTCGAACCGTCGAGCCGTGCCGCCTCGAGCAGTCGCTCGGCCTGACGCGGCCAATCAATGGCGTGCAGGACGCGTTCGGTATGGGCTGCGGCCTCGCTATCGTCCGCCGTGTGGAAGCGGTCCGCTTGGCCGTAGCCGAGCAACCATCCTACGGTGGTGACGACGGCGCGCGGATGCGAGATCGCCGCGCGCAGGGCGAGCGACAGTAAGCGCGCCGTCGCCAACCGCGCCCCGTCCAAAATGAGGCCGACGACCGCGCCGCGCGCCAGCTGCAACCCGAGATTGGCCGCGGCGGCGGGCGACGGCTGCGGTTGCGCGAGCGACAGGCAGCGGAAGTTGTCGGGCAGCGCGCGGATCGTCTCCGCCGAAAGCGGCTGTCGCGAACCGTTGTCGACGACGATGACCTCGTACTCGTCGGCGGCCAGGTCTCGCTGGTACGCGTCCGACAGCGCGAACAGCGACCGCGGCGCCGCGTACGGCATATCGTAAACGACGACGACGACCGACAAGCGCACGCCCAACTCCTGTCCGCGGCCCACCGGATCTCGCGCCACTGCCTCGCCATGCCGTCCGAGGCAGTGCGCCCGCATCACCGCCGAGCCTTTGGTGATGCGGGCGCCGCTGCGGTCTCGTTACTTTTTCGTCTTCTTTTTCGGCGCTGCCGTCGGGCTGATCGCTGCCGGCGTGCCGTTGGCGGCCGCTGTCGCCGCCGGCGCGGCGCTGCCGGCGCTCTTGTACGTTGCCGAGAACATGCTCGGATCGGCGCCGATCAAGATATTGGTCGGGACGGTCCACGTAACGGTTTTGTCGGCTATCTTGCCGTTGGTTTTCACCACCTCGCCTGGGAAGGTGATCACCACCTTCAGCTCCTTGCCGAAGTACTCGAGCTGTTCGTCGTTGAGCTTGGCGGCTTTGGCCTGCTTGACGGTGGCGGTCGCAGTCTTGGTGTTCTCTTTCGCATCTTCCGTCAGCGTAAAGGTCGTATCGCTGAAAAAGGGCATGGTGTTGAGCTTGGTGAAGTCCTTGTAGGTGAGCTCGACGACGACGTTCTTCTTGTCGTCCATCGTGGCGTTGGTGATCTCGGAGTTCGGGCTGGTGAAGCGCGACTTGATCTTCGGCAACGTGTCGGTGGT